>Ga0137403_10003661_pt1 | contig 18409 bp, 17 predicted proteins | sample CZOMad2_1_16fung_FD_122057 | JGI IMG/M metagenome (GOLD analysis project Ga0137403, IMG submission 122057) | Vadose zone soil fungal communities from Angelo Coast Range Reserve, California, USA - CZOMad2_1_16fungal (Hybrid Assembly) | ecosystem: Environmental > Terrestrial > Soil > Vadose zone...
GCTCGCCCGGATCGCCGGCCGTCGGGTCACCGTCGCCACAGGCTCCGAGTTCCCCTACCTGATGGACTTCGTGCGTGAGGGCGCGCTGGTGATCGCGCTGTCGCAGAGTGGCGAGACGATCGACGTCATCGACGCGGTGCGCGCGGCTCGACAGCGCGGCGCCCGCCTCGCGGCCATCGTCAACGTGGAGGGCTCGACGCTGTGGCGGCTGGCGGACCTCACCGTCCCGCTGGGCGCCGGTCCCGAGCGCTGCGTGCTGGCCACCAAGAGCTTCACCGCGAAGCTGGCGATGCTGCTGCTGACCGCGTACGAGCTGGCCGGGCGGGCCGCCGCCGGGCCCGCGCTCGTGGCGCACGCCGCCGGCGAGATCGAGCGGCTGCTGGCGGACGACCGGCGCGATCTGATTCGACAGGTCGCGGAGGCCATCCACACGCGCGAGCATCTCTTCGTCATCGGGCGCGGGCCGAGCTATCCGCTGGCGCTCGAGGCGGCGCTCAAGGTGAAAGAGGTGAGCTATATCCACGCCGAAGGCTTTGCCGGCGGCGACCTCAAGCACGGTGTGATCGCGCTCATCGAGCCGGGCACGCCCTGCCTCGTGCTGGCGCCGCGGGACGAGACGTACGACGACATCATGGCGGGCGCGATGCAGGTGAAGGCGCGCGGCGCCATGCTGATCGGCGTATCCCCGGAGCCCCACGAGGCGTTCGACTACCACATTCCCGTGGCCGACCTGGGGCCCGCGACGGCCATCCTCAATGCGCCACCGGCCCAGCTGCTGGGCTACTACCTGGCGTTGCTGCGCGGCCACGATCCCGACAAGCCGCGCAACCTCGCCAAGAGCGTGACCGTCAAGTGATGGCGTTACGGCAACGGCACTCCTGTCGCCCCCGACAGGATCACCTTCGTGAAGCCGAACTCCGTGTTGACCATCGCGGCGGCCGTGCTCACCGCTGACTCTGGGGACTCGAGGGCGAGTTGCGCCGTCACGTCGCCGCTGGCCGGCTTCACGCCGTGCTCCGCCCAGTTCACGAGACGACCCAGGGTCAGCATGACCTCGGCCGGAGTGACGTTGCAGTGGCCGTAGCGCTGGACCGACTGCTGGGCGAGCCACTTCGAGGTGCGCGCGGCGGCGACGATCTTCGCCAGCGCCGCCTCGTGGAAGAACGGCACGTCGGGATCCATCGTCGTGTGCAGGGTGAGGAGCGGGATGCTGAGGGTCCCATGCGGGCGGTAGTAGTCGTCGAGATACTGAAGGCCACCCGGTTGCGCGACGAACCGCCCGACGCCCGCATTGACCGTCGGATCGTACAGCAAGAGCCCGGTGTACCAGGTGCCGACGTTGCCGTACGGTGACTGGCCGCCGGTGCGCGCAAGGATGTCATTGGTGCCGCGAATGTTGTAGCCGAGCGGGCGGACGATCGAGAGCACGAGCTCGGTGAGCGTCCGGTACGGCAGCTCGATCTGGTCCACCGAGGCGAGCTGCACGGCTTTGTGCGGCTCCGCCAGGATCGCGGCCACGATGGCCTTGACGACGGGGGCGCTGGGTGAATACTCCATCGGCGGAACGTGCACGACGTCCCCGGGGATCACGCCGGGGAAGAAGAAGTCGAACAGGACGCGGACGTTGCCGATGTAGTCGGTCTCCAGGCGGCCGCCGCCGAGCGGTCCGCAGAGGGCCAGCGCGCCCTGGTACTCGGCCGGGTGCGTCTCGGCGAGGAACGCGGTGATCAGCGCGCCCAGCGACCGGCCGCCGACATACACGTGCGTCGGGATCCCGAACCGGCTCCGGAAGAGCCCCTGCAGCTCGTGCGTCCGTTCCGCGCCGTCTTTGACCGCCCAGCCGTTCTCGGCATAGCTGGAGTAGGCGACCGCGTAACCCGCGGCCAGCAGGCGTTCCCGCAGCTCGACGAGCCAGGGCGCCACGTCGGGGGGTTGGGCGTCGGGCAGGGCGATGGGCGCCGCCGGGTCCACGAAGCCGTGGGCCCAGAGGACGAGTCGGCCGTTCCAGGCCGCGGGCACGAACATGGCGTACTGCGCGCCGTTGCTCACGCCGAGCTGCTCATCGGCGGCGTTCGGGGAATGGTTGGCAGCGGTGACAGCGGGGATGCCCAGGAGCGTGAGGGTCAGAAAGCAGAGGCCAAGGGTTCGCTTCATTGCTTGCGGTCTCCTTGCCGACGCCGCCCCCCCTTGGGGCGAGAGATGTCGTCTTGGACGCAAGAAAAGCGCCAGAAATCTCACGTCAGAAAATACAGATGCTTGAGTGAATGAGGGCCGGCATGCGTGGATGGTTCATGGCCGGCGCCCGCCGGTCGCCTGGTGAAGAAGCGCCCAGGCAACGGCGCCGCTGGTCACGTCATCCGCGCGGGCGCCTTGCGGCCGGCTCGTTCAAGCCCTTGCCCGCATACGGGTGCGTGGCGATCCAGTGGCGCGCGATGTCCAGCCGCCGCGTGATCCAGACGCCTTGCTGCTTGCCCATGTAGTCGAGCAGCCGCTCCAGCCCGGCCGCGCGCGCAGGATGGCCCACCAGGCGCATGTGCAGGCCGACCGACATCATCTTCGGATGCCGGGCCCCTTCGCGCAGGAGCATGTCGAAGGCGTCTTTGATGAAGGAGAACCACTGATCGGACGTGCCGGTCCAGCCGGCATATTTCCCGTCGTTGTTGGTCAGCGAGTAGGGCACGACGAGGTGCGGCCGACCCTTCACCGTCTTCCAGTACGGGAGCTCGTCGTTGTACGCGTCGGAGTCATAGAGGAAGCCGCCTTCTTCGACGAGCAGCTCCCGGGTGTTGACGCTCGGTCCGTAGCGGCAGTACCAGCCGAGCGGCCGCTCGCCGACGGTGTTCTGGAACGACGCGACCGCCTTGGCGATGTGCTCGCGCTCCTGCTTGCGGGTGAGCTCGTAGTGCTTGATCCAGCGCCAGCCGTGGCTGCACACGTCGAACCCGGCGCTGCGGATGGCGTCCGCCGCGGGAGGGTTGCGCTCGATGGCCAGCGCGCAGCCGAAGACGGTCAGGGGCAGGCGGCGCTCCTGGAACAGGCGCATCAGCCGCCAGAAGCCGACGCGGCTGCCGTACTCGAACATCGTCTCGGCCGCGAGGTCACGGCCTTTCGACAGCTGATTCAGCCCGTGCGCTTCCGTGAGGCCGCTCTCCGAGAAGCCCTCGCCGTCCTGCACCGACGGCTCCGAGCCCTCCTCGTAGTTCATGACGAAATTGACGGCGAGGCGGGCGCCGTTGGGCCATTTGGGATCCGGCGGGTTCGGTCCATACCCGATGAGATCGCGGTCGTAGGCTCGGGCCATGTCTCTTCCTCTCTCGTGACGTCGACTCGTCAGCCGGCAAGCTCGACCGTGAAGGGCGCCGCGAGCGTGCGGAACTCCTCGTCGGTGCGCGTTCCGTCACGCCACATGACCACCGCGAAGCGCGCCGGCCGGTCGAGGACGGTCAGCGGGTGATGCCAGGTGTTCGCGTGATACGTGATGCCCTGGCCCGGGCCGGCGAGGAAGGCCACGGCCCGCGACGGATCGGGACCACCGTCGGCGGCCGGGGGGGCGACGACGACGAGCCAGCGCGAGACGTCCAGGGGCAGGAAGCTCTGCGACGAGAACTCGTGGCGCTCCATCACCGTGGCCTCGAGCGGCAACCTCGCGAGCGGCCGCGCGCGCGAGACCGACAGGCTCGGCCACGCCGTCGGCCGGCTCGTCCGGAGCCCCTCGTCGAAGTACGCGCGCCCGAACTCGTCGGGCGCGGCCAGCACGTCGCCGTAGGGCGCGAACGCTTTCGGGGTCAAGGCCTCCGCGATGATTCGCATGGTCCCTCCTGCGGCCTCAGTCTCGGAGCCGCCGGGTCAGCCCGGCGACTCGTTCCATGACCAGCATGAGCGCGAGCACGGTGGCGATCAGGACGCCGGAGACGGCGGCGACGCGAACGTCGAGCGTGCTCTCCATCATTCCCCACATGCGGATGGGCAGCATATCGCTGCGCGGGCCCGCGAGAAAGAGCGAGACCGGCACGTTGTCGAGCGAAGCGACGAAGGCCAGGAAGGCGCCGGCCGCGATGCCGGGCGCGATCGCCGGCAGCGTCACGCGACGGAACGTGTAGAACCAGCCGCCGCCGAGGCTGGCGGAGCTCTCGAGCAGCGCGGGGTCGAGCTGCGACATGCTCGCGGAGGTCGTGCGCAGCACGAGCGGGGCCACCACCACGATGTGGCCGAGCATGATCAGCGGCAGCGACGGGCGAAAGCCCAGGAGCGTGAAGTACATGAGGGCGGCCAGCCCGTAGGCGAGCATCGGCAGGATCATCGGCGACATGAAGAACGTGTCGAGCGCGCGCACCCACCGCCCGGTCCGGCGGGCCAGGGCGACCGAGGCCAGCGTGGCCAGCAGCGTCGCGGCGAGCATCGTGACCGCCGCGACCTGGAGGCTGTTGAGGGCGGCGCGCTGGATCGGAGCCGAGCGCACCGGATCGAACAGGAGCTGGTACCACTGCAGCGACAGGCCCGACGGGGGAAACTTGATCGACCGCCCCTCGGTGAGCGACGTCAGCAGCACGATCACGACGGGCCCGACGAGGATCAGAAAGCCGAGTCCGGCCAGGATGCCGACGACGGCCGAGTAGCCGAGGTCGCCCGCTCGCTGCGTTCGCACGCTAGAAGGCCTCCGCGCGCGTGCGCCGGCCCAGGGCGGCAATGGCGGCCACCCCCACGCCGACGGACACGAGCAGGGTCAGCGCCGCCGCGGACGCCAGCGGCCAGTTGTAGACGACCAGCGACTGCTGCCAGATCAGCAGGGGCAGGTAGACGAGCCGATTGCCGCCGATCACGAACTGGGAGATGAAGGCGGTGGTGGAGCTCGCGAACACCAGCATGCATCCGGCGACGAGGCCGGGCAGGCTGAGCGGCAGCGTGATCCGGAAGAGCGTCCGCCACTTGGAGGCGCCGAGCCCCGCCGAGGCGTCGCGCAGGTTCGGGTCGAGGCGCGACATCACGCTCAGGAGCGGCAGCAGCAGCAGCGGCATCTCGATCTGGGTGAGGGCGAGCACCAGGCCGTGCTCGGTCTGGAGCAGGCGCAGCGGCGCCGGGACGAGGCCGAGCCACAGCACGGTCTGATTGATCACCCCCTCGCGGCCGAGGATCACGATCCAGGCAAAGGTCCGCACCACCACCGAGGTGAGCAGGGGCAGGATCACGACGAAGAGGATCACGCGCTGCCAGCCCGCGCTCGCGCCCAGGTACACCAGCGCCACCGGATAGCCGATGAGCGCCGTCGCCGCGACGGTGAGGCCGCCGAGCTTGATCGTGTCGACGATGACCTTCCAGGTGAACGGATCGGCGAGGAACTTCCGCCACTGCGCGAAGCCCGCGGTGGTCAGCGTCTCGTCGTCGAAGGCGCTCACCGCGATCAGGAGCAGGAGGGGAACGAGAAAGAACGCGGCGTACGCCAGCGCGAGCGGCAGCGCGAGCTGCCACTCGGCCGGCCGCAGCCCTCTCACTTGGCGACTTCCTTGTTGAAGCGCTCGATCCAGGCCGCGCGCAGCGGGTTGATCTTCGACCAGTCGTGCCGGATGAACTTTCCCATCTCGTCGAGCGACGCCATCGGCAGGTCGGCGGCCAGCTTCACGTCCCGGTTCACCGGGATGAAGTTGTTGGGCGGCTGCATCAGCGCCGTCTGCACGGGCGCGCTGATCACCGTGTCGAAATACTTGTAGGCGTTCTCCGCCTCCTTCGATCCCTTGGCGATGTGCATGGTGGTGAAGAAGGCGACGGCCCCGCTCTCGGGCTTCACGAAGTCGATGTCCACGCCGCGTCCGCGCAGGGTGGCCACCGTCTGCGTGTTGGTGTACGTGATGTCGCACTGACCCTGCTGGAACAGCGCCGGCATCGACGCCGGCGCGCCGATGGCCGACACCTTGGACAGCACCTTCTTGATCTCCACGAAGAACGGCTCGACGTTCGTCTCCGACCCGCCGTACTGCTTGGCGATCTCGATGATCGACACGGTGCCGTAGGTGGTCTGGAAGCCCGTCATGCCGAGCCGGGAGACCCAGGGATCCTTCAGGAGGTCGGTCCAGCTCTTCGGCCGCGGCAGCTTCTTCGGGTTGTAGCCGATGCCGACGACCTGGGCGGCGACGGTGACGCCCCAGTCGTCGGTCATGCCGGCGGGCAGCCGGCCGACGTTGCGCAGCCGCTTCGCGTCGAACTTCTCGAACAGGCCCCGGTCGATCGCCGTCACCCTCGGCCCCGGATCGAGCACGAAGGCGTCGAAGGGCGGTGCGCCCCGCGCCGCCTGCGCCTTGGCGATCTGATCGACCGCGAAGAGCGGCGTCATCTCCAGCTCCACGTCGTACGCGCTCTTGAGGGCGGGCACCACGTGCGCGCGGAACGCCTCCTCCCACGTGCCGGGGTACATCGCCGCCGTCACGGAGCCCTTGGCCTGCGCCGGCCGCGCGCCCGCGACGGCGCCAACGGTCGCCGCGGCGCCCGCGAGAAACTGACGTCGGGTCACTCCTCCGTGAGTCATGGTTCCTCCTTGAACAGCCCGGGACACGCGTCGGGACGGAGCCCGCACCATGCCTCGGCCGTTGTCTCGACGGGCCGGCCGAGGCGGGGCTCGACCAGCTTCAGCGTGCTCCCGTCGTGGGTCTCCAGATCATGCATCGTGTTGGGGCCCAGCGGCACCGCGAGCCGCCGCCGCACGCGCCAGCGCTCCGCCGCCGGCTCCCCGTGGAGACAGAGCTGCTCCGGCCGCGCCGAGAGGGTCACGGGCGCGCCCGCGTCGAACACGCGATCGGTCCGCACGGTCACCCGCGCGCCGGCCGCAAGCTCGACGAGCGTGGTGCCGTGCGACGATTCGAGGGCCCGTCCCCGCAGGAGATTCGTCGTCCCGATGAAGCCGCTCACGAAGAGCGTCGCCGGATGGTCGTAGACGTTGATCGGCGTGTCGAACTGCTCGACGCGGCCGTGGTTCATGACGGCGATCCGATCGGCGACGCTCATGGCCTCGTCCTGATCGTGCGTGACGAGAATGGCCGTCAGGCCGAGCTGGCGCTGCAGGCGCTTGATCTCGATCTGCATGTCCAGCCGCAGCCCCTTGTCCAGCGCGCTGAACGGCTCATCGAGCAGCAGCACGGTGGGCTCGACGGCCAGCGCCCGCGCGACGGCGACGCGTTGCTGCTGGCCGCCGGACAGCTGACGCGGCAGCCGGTCACGGAGGTCGGTGAGACGCACCACCTCCAGAAAGCGGTCGACGGTTTGCCGCACGTCCGCGCGCGCCCGCCCGCGGGCCTCCAGCCCGTACGCGATGTTGCGGGCGACCGTCAGGTGAGGAAAGAGCGCGTAGCTCTGGAAGACGATGCCGACGTTGCGGAGATTGGCGGGCAGGTGGTCGATGGGCTGGTCGTCGATGCGCACCGAGCCGCCACGCTGGCGAACGAACCCGGCCACCACCCGCAGCAGCGTCGTCTTGCCGCACCCCGAGGGACCGAGCAAGGCGACGATCTCGCCGGCGCGCACGGCCAGCGACACCCCGGCCACCGCGGTGACCGCCCCGTAGCGGTGCGTGACCGAGTCGATGTCGAGGGTGTGACGTCGCGCGCCGGTCACTTCAGCTTGGCGACGGCCCCCTCGACGACGGTGCCCTTGAAGAAGTCGGGGTTGAGCGCGGTGTGCAGGCGCGCCGCGTTCTCGAACGTGAACTCGCGGAAGTCGGCCTCGGTGATCATCCCGTGCTCGACCAGCTCCCACGCTTCTTCCAGCACGTCCGTCATGTCGGTGACGTCGAAGTGGCTCACGTCCGAGCTGAAGAGCGGATGCAGCTTGTGCGGATCGCGGAACGCCCACGCCGTCGTCGGGTCGTCGGCTTCCGCGCCGAAGTAAAAGTGCTCGACGAACTGGCGGCGGAGCTCGCCGGCCGAGGACACGCCGGCCGCCTCGAAGTCGTCGAGCTGATTCAGCGCGTCCTCGCGCTCCGTCAGCTCCTCGTTGGTCTTGAACGGCGGCACGATGCTCGTGCTCCCGAGCAGCTCGTCCATCTTGTCTTCGTAGGCGCGGCCACCGTAGCGCGTGAAGAGGTCCTTCAGGAGGTTCTTGTCGAGGTTGGTCGGCCGCAGGTGCTTGTCCATGGGGCCGCGGCTGCGCTTCTCCCAGTGGGCGATGAGATCGGTGAAGAGGTTGCACGCCCAGCCCACGCCGCCTTCCAGCAAGCCGAAGCGCAGCGCCGGGAAACGCTTGACGACGCCGCCGAAGATCAGCGCCCGGGCGAAGGCGTGGCTGGCCGCCGCGAAATGACCGATGTGGTTGAAGCTGAAGTTGTTGATCGACTCGCGCCCGTGCCAGCTCATGCTGCCGGAGTGCGCGGTGACAGCGACCTTGAGGTCGACGCACGCCTTCCAGAACGCGTCGTAGTCGTGGGGGCTCTCGTAGGCGAGCGAGTCGATGTAGTGGCGCACGGCCGTCTCATCCTTCACCTCGCGCGCGAGGGCGGGGATCGGCCGCTTCACGTGGTTGGAGATCATGATGACCTTGAAGCCGAGCTCCCGCACGGCGTAGGTCGCTTCCTCGATGGCTTCGGCGGGCGTGTACACGGGCACCACCGCCGCCGGCGCGATGCGGTCCTTGTACGGCGCGAACATCTCCGCGTTCATGAGGTTGACGGCGCGCGACACGCCCCGGCGGATGTCCGCGTCGGCGTTGTTGATGTGGAAGAGGCCGAGCGAGGTGTAGAGCAGGCAGAAGTCGACGCCGAAGTCGTCGAGCCGCTCGTAGAAGAGCCGGGGCACCATGGCCGTGGCGCGGTCGAGCGTGTTGCCCGGCTCGCCCCACCACGTGGGCCGGAACGGCCGCTTGTCCAGCCGCTCCTCGGGGGTCATGCCGTACCACCCGCGCTCGACGTCCTTGCTCTTGAAGTGCTCGACGAGCGTGGACCCGCCCACCTGCTTCAGGTAGTCGAGAAAGATGGGCATCGGCTCGAGCCAGTGGCCGTCGCCATCGATGACCGGATGATCGAGCTGTTTTCTGACCGCCGCCGACTTGGAGCCCTTCACGTAGGCCATCGCTCGCCTCCTCAGGGTCGCGCTGGGATCGTGCCCGCGGACGAGAGGATAGTCAAGAGACGGGCACGTTACGCGGCCGGGACAGGCGACCGCGCTGAAATGGTTCGCGAGAGGTCCGAAGCAGACGCCCCGAGGATGAAGAGCGATCTGAACAAGAGATCCAAAGACACGGAAGGATCGCCGGCCTCCATCTTCGCGACACGTGACTGACTCGACCGAAGGCGCTTGGCAAGGTCTCCCTGTGTGAAGCCACCGCGCTGGCGACGCTCGCGGAGGCTCGACGCCAGTCGAAGCTTCATCTCGATGTACGCCGTTTCCTCAGGGGTGAGCTTCAGGAACGTGCGAGTGGTGCCGAGCGTCCAGCCCTTGGCCTCCAGTCGCCGTCGCTTCTGTTTACGCACGGTCATACTCCTTGAGCCGTTGGCGGCATGCGTCGATGACGGTCTTGGGCGTCGCGCGAGTCTTCTTGCTGAAGACCTCGAGGATCACGATCGCATCGGCATCCGACCGATAGACGATTCTCCAGTCGATTTCGGCGTCACGGATCCGCAGCTCATGGCAGCGGGCCCCCATCACTCGCATCGGTCGCGAGTGCGGCATGCCGAGGGATTCCCCTTTCTGGAGCCGGCGGAGCAGATAACCCGCCTCCAGCCTCGCTGGCGATGAAAATGGCGGTGTCTTGATCTCGCCGCGAAGCCAGACCAATGGCTTGTCGATCGGGCTCATCGGGGTGACGATATGTCACATCCGACATACTAACAATGTCTCCGGTTTGATACAACGGCCGGGGCGCAGACCTGCGTTGACAAGCTCTACGATCGCGGTATGTAGTGGCGCGACCCGACTTCGGTCGCAGGGTCGGTATATAAGGAGGCCGTGATGATCCGCTGGCTGCTCGTGTTGCCGCTCGTCTTTGCCCTCACCGCGACCGCCCTTGCCCAGCCGGCGACCGATCCCGAGGCCGAGCTCATCGTCGCGATGCCCGACGACACCACCAACATGGACCCGCGGATCGGCATGGGCTCCATCCGCTCGACCTACATCCGCCAGGTCTTCGAGAGCCTCGTCGACGTCGACCCGCACGGCAAGCCCGTGCCCGGGCTGGCCCTGGCCTGGAAGCCGGTGGGCGACACGGCGTGGGAGTTCAGCCTGCGCCGGGGCGTGAAGTTCCACGACGGCGAGGCGTTCAACGCCGATACCGTGCTCTTCAACCTCGACCGCATGTTCCGGCGCAACCTCGACAAGCACGGGATCAAGGACGTGGCCGCCGGCACGCAGTTCGACAAGACCCTGCCGTACGTGAGCCGCTGGGAGAAGGTCGACGACTACACGGTGCGCGTGCACACGAGCGAGCCCGCCCCCACGCTCTGGGACACCCTGGGGCGCGAGCCGCTCGTGCCGAAGGCGTGGACGATCAAGAACGGCGTCGACGCGCTCAACGACAAGCCCGTCGGCACGGGCGCCTGGAAGCTCGTGGAGTGGAGGCGCAAGACGTCCATGGTCCTGGAGCGCAACGACGCCTACTGGGGTCCGCTGCCCCTGGTGAAGCGGCTGCGCCTGCAGGTGATCCCCGAGGCGGCCGCGCGGCTGGCCGGGCTGCGCGCCGGGCAGGTCTCCCTCGTGGACGCGGTGCCGCCGCTCGACGCCACCGTGCTCGCGCGCGAGCCGAACGTGAAGATCGTCTCCGGCCCCCAGAAGCTCAACTGCCGCCTCTACCTCAACGGCCGGCCCAAGGACAAGTTCGACTCCGGCGGCAAGGACGGGCTCTACGGCGACACCAAGACGCGCCTGGCGCTCGCCTACGCGGTGAACCGTGACGCGATCGTCAAGAAGATCTTCCAGGGTTACGCGGTCGCGAACGCCTCGCCCGTCGCCACCGTGTCGTACGGCTACGCCGCGCAGGAGCCGTACCCGTTCGATCCGAAACGCGCCAAGACGCTGCTGGCCGAGGCCGGGTGGAAGGACACGGGCCGCGGCTGGGAGCGCAACGGCGAGCCGCTGCTGCTGCACCTGCACTTCGCGGCCAAGCACTACGGCCAGGCCTTCGACGAGACGACGGCCGCGGTGGCCGAGATGCTGAAGGACGTCGGCGTGCACGTGACGCTGAGGCCCGTCGACTTCGGCACCATGCTCCAGATCTCTCAGAAAGGCACGCTGCCCTACAACGGCGGCTTCACCGCGTGCCGCACGAGCAACAACCTCGACGCCGACGATTTCCTGCGCGACTGGACGGCGTTCACGCTGATCAACTGGGCGCCGTACCCGCCGGAGCTGATGGCCGCGTACACGGCCCAGCGGCGCGAGCTGGACCCGGGCAAGCGCCTGCGGCTGCTCGCCGACCTGCAGCGCCAGGTGCGCGACTGGGCGCCCGTGGTGCCGCTCTACCAGGAGGTGAAGGTCTACGCGCTCGGCCCGCGCGTGCTGGGCTTCACCCCGCTCACCGAGCTGCACATGGACTTTCGCGGCGTGGCCGTCCGGAAGTGACGGCACCCGAGGGGGCACACCCATGACCTGCTGCGGTCACGCACTCACCCGTCGCGACTGGATGTGGAGCACGCTGCTGAGCTCGGTCGGCGCGATGTTCGCGGGCTGCGCCGGCGCGCGCCCGGAGGCGCCGGCGGCGGCGCCGCTCGCCGCCGCCACCGCGCTGCTCCGCGACAACATCTCGGTGGACGTCCACACCCACGCCGGCGCCAACGGCGTCACCTCGCGCACCGCGCGGCCCGGCGACGACATCGCGCGCGGCATGCGCGCGGGCCGGATCGCCGTGCTCTGCCTCGCCGACGTCCCCGACGGTCCCATCCTCGGCCGCAACGCGCAGAACGTCCTCGTCGCGCAGCGCACGCCGGAGCCGGGGTTCCTGTACGCCTACCATCTGGACCGTCTGGCGTGGATCGACGAGCTGGTGGCCGAGCACGGCATCCGCCGGGCGCTGACCCCGGCCGATCTCGAGGCCGCGCACGCCGCGGGGCAGCCCGCGATCATCGTGGACATCGAGGGTCTCGACTTTCTCGAGGGCAAGCTCGAGCGTCTGGAAGAGTCGTACCGGCGCGGCGCGCGCACGATGCAGCTCGTGCACTACACGCCGAACGACATCGGCGACTTCCAGACGGGCGCCGTCACGCACAACGGGCTGACGCCATTCGGGGCGGACGTCATCCGCGCCTGCCACCGGCTCGGCGTCGTGGTCGACGTGGCGCACGCCACCGGGGACACCGTGAAGCACGCCGTGAAGGTCTCCACCAGGCCGTTGTTGCTCTCGCACACGGCGCTGCGCGACTCGAAGGCGCAAGGTCCCACCCCGCTCACCGAGCGGCAGATCACGCCGGACCACGCGCGCGCGCTGGCGGAGACGGGCGGCTCCATCGGCATCTGGCACTTCTTTCCGAGCCTCGAGCGGTACGTGGACGGCCTCAAGGAGATGGCCGACGTCGTCGGCGTCGACCACGTCAGCATCGGCACCGACACGTCGTCGAGTCCGGGGCTCTTCCCCCAGTACGACCACTTCACGCAGCTCGTCGACGCCATGCTGCGTGGCGGCTTCACGCCGGCCGACGCCGCCAAGATCGTCGGCGGCAACTACCTGAGAATCTTCGCCGCCTCCACCGGCTAGGGCGGCCGCCGCGCCGATGCGGGCCTTCCTGCTGCGACGGCTGCTCCACGCGGTGTTCGTGACCTGGGGCGTCGTCACCGTCGTCTTCTTCCTCGTCCGCCTCACCGGGGACCCGACGCTCTTCCTCGTCGACCAGAGCGCGACGCAGGAGGAGATCGCGCACACGCGCGCCCTGCTCGGCCTCGATCGTCCGCTCGCCGTGCAGTACGTCGACTTCCTCGGCGCGGCCCTCCGCGGCGACTTCGGCGCGTCCATCCGCGAGAAGCGGCCGGCCATGCGCATGGTCCTCGACCACTTCTGGCCGGCGACGGTGGAGCTGGCGGCGGCGGCGCTGCTGCTCTCGACGGCGCTCGCGGTGCCCCTCGGCGTGATCTCCGCCACGCATCGCGGTCGCGCCGCCGATCACGCGAGCCGGCTCGCCTCGCTGTTTCTTCAGTCGATGCCGAGCTTCTGGCTCGGCATCATGCTCATTCTGCTGTTCGCCGTCGTGCTCGGCGGCCTCCTGCCCGCCTACGGCACGGGGACGTGGCGGCATCTCGTGCTGCCGGCGGTCGCCCTGGCCGCGGCCCCGCTCGCGCAGAACGTGCGCCTCATCCGCGCCGGAATGCTCGAGGTGCTGGGCCAGGATTACGTGCGGACGGCGCGCGCGAAGGGCCTGGCCGAGCCCGGTGTGGTCTATCGTCACGCGCTCCGCAACGCGGCGCTGCCCGTCATCACCGTCGCCGGCCTGTCGCTCGGGTTCATGCTGAGCGGCGCGCTGATCATCGAGACGGTGTTCGCGTGGCCGGGCATGGGACGGCTCATCGTGCAGGCGGTGCCCGGTCGCGACTTCCCGGTGATCCAGGCCGGCGTGTTCGTCTTCGCGCTGGTGTTCGTCGCGATCAACCTGATCGTCGACGTGCTCTACACCGTGGCCGATCCGCGCGTGCGGCTGACGTGAGGCGGATCGACTCGCTCGCCCTCGCGGGCGCGCTCGTCGTCCTCGCCGCCGTCGTGGTGGCCGTGGCCGCGCCCGCGCTGGCGCCGGGCGATCCGATCAAGAACTCGCTCCTCGACCGGCTCACGCCGCCGACGTGGGGCGGCGAGCATCCGCTGGGCACCGACACCCTGGGCCGCGACGTCGCCAGCCGCCTCCTGCACGGCGCGCGCGTGTCCCTGCTCGTCGGCTTCTCGGCCGTGCTCCTCGCCGGCGTGAGCGGCGTGGTGCTCGGGCTCGTGAGCGGCTGGTACCGCGGCTGGCTCGACGACGTGCTGATGCGCCTGGGCGACGTGCAGCTGGCGTTTCCGGTGCTGGTGCTGGCGGTGGCGGTGCTGGCGGTGCTCGGCGCGAGCGTGGTGAACCTGATCCTCGTACTGGGCGTGACGGGCTGGATCACCTACGCGCGCATCGTTCGCGGCGAGGTGCTGACGCTGCGCGAGCGCGATTTCGTCGCGGCGGCGCGGGCGCTCGGCGCGGACGACGCGTGGATCCTGCGCCGGCGCCTGCTGCCCAACGTGCTGCCGCCGATCACGGTGGTCGCGACGTTCTCCGTCGCCCGCACGATCATCGCGGAGGCCTCGCTCAGCTTCCTGGGTCTGGGGATCCCGGCGCCGGCGCCGAGCTGGGGCGCGATGCTCGACGAGGGACGGAACTACATCACGACCGGCTGGTGGCTCGCGCTCTTCCCCGGCCTCGCGATCCTGCTGCTCGTGCTCGGCATCAACCTCGTGGGCGACTGGCTGCGTGACGTGCTGGATCCTCGGCTGGAGCGGGGACTCTGACGCTCTCGGCCGGCTCACGCGGGGCGGCGGCCCCGGCGGGCCGGAGCGGCAGGCACACGGTGAACGTCGCGCCGGCGCCGTCGCCGCGGCTTTCCGCGGTGACCCGGCCGTGGTGGAGCTCGACGAGGTCGCGGACGAGGGTCAGCCCGAGGCCGACGCCGCCGTACACACGGGTCATCGAGCTGTCCGCCTGCCTGAACCGGTCGAAGACGTGCGGCAGGAACGCGGGGGCGATGCCCACGCCCGTGTCGCTGACCACCAGCCGCGCCTCGTCGCCGACGCGATCGACACGCACGCTCACACGGCCGCCCGCCGGCGTGAACTTGATCGCGTTGGATAGCAGATTGTGGATGATCTGCTGCAGCCGGCCGACGTCACCCGTGACCGGCGGCAACGGCTCCGCCGCCGCGTACTCGAGCGTGAGGCGCGCCCGCTCGGCGTCGCCGCGCAGGGCCTCGACCTCGGCCTCGACGACGCTGGGCAGCGGGATGGATTGCTGGCCCAGTCGCAGCTCGCCGAGCATGATGCTGGAGACGTCGAGCAGGTCGTTGAAGAGCTGCACCTGGGCCCGCGCGTTACGCTCGATGACGTCCAGCGCCCGTCCCGCCGCGGCCGCCGGCAGCGTCCCGTCACGCAGCAGGCGCGCGTAGCCGAGGATCGCGGTCAGGGGCGTGCGCAGCTCGTGCGAGAGCGTGGCCAGGAACTGGTCCTTGAGCACGCCCGCTTCCTCGGCCCGGGTGCGGAGCGCCTGCTCGCGCGCGAGATGCTCCGCCCGCTCCTGCTCCACCCGCCGCCGCTCGGTGACGTCGCGCGCGAAGACGCTGATCCACTCGCGGCCCGCGTACGCGACGAAATCGCCGGAGGTCTCGAGCGGCACCTCGCTGCCGTCGGGGCGCCGGTAGGATCGCTCGTCAACGTGGCGCCGGCCCGCGCGCGCCTCCGCCCAGATCCGAGACCAGCGCTCGGGCGAGCCGTTGACCTCGAGCTCCCACACCCGTTTCGTGAGCAGCTCGTCGCGCGCGTAGCCGGTGAGGCCCGCGGCGGCCGCGTTGACGTTGACGATGTGGCCCTCGGCGTCGATCCAGAACAGGGCCTCGGTCGCGTGCTCGATGGCAAACTGGGTGAGCGCCAGTCGCTCGCGCTCGTCGTGACGGCGGCTCTCGTGGACCAGCAGCATGCCGAGGACGAGCGTGCCGAACGGCAGGAACAGTCCGACCGGCAGCGCCGCCGCGGACAGTACGCGCTGGGCGAGGTCCCGATCGGGAAGCGCGGCCGCCCACACGAGCATGATCGCGTCGAGCGCCACGCCGAGCAGCAGGAATGCCGGCGCCGGTCGTCGCGGCTGGCGCCGCCGCCACCACCACGTGACGGCCATGCCGAGCAGCCCCGCCGTCAGGATCGTTCCGACTCCGGCCGCGCTGCCCAGGCCGCCGAGCCACCCGCGATAGCCGGCCGCCACCATCGCGGCCGTCAGCGCCGCGCCGGGTCCTCCAAACGGACCGGCGAGCAGCACCGGGATGACGCGGGCGTCGGCGATCACGCCGGGCGCGATGATGAACGGCGTGTGCATGGCCGCGATCGCGATCAGCGCGAACAGGACGCCGGCGGCCACCTGCCGCAGCGGGCGCGGCACCCTGGGCAGGTACGGACGGATGACGCTGTAGAGCAGCGTGAGCGAGAGGAGTAGCGCGAGGTTTTGCGCTAAACCGGTGAGCGCGTCGACAACGGAAACGACGGAGACATTCATGCTGCTGCGGGGGCAGCCTAGCACATCTTTGCGCCCTCGACGTCGTGAGCGCGTCCGCGCGAGTGAAAGAATTTCAACGGGCGCCGCGCGCGCGCGAGATCGCGCTCCAGGCTCGCGCGTACGTGGGCCCGCGCCCCCGCCGAGAACAGGTCGGCCGCGAACGAATCGCCGAGGGGGTGGTCGAGCGCACGGAGATCGAGCCGTAGTCCGACGGCCGGCGCGCCGTTCACCGCGTCGCAGGCCGTGAGGGCGCCGAAGCGCCGGAAGCACAGCAGACCTTCGTAGAAGGGCGCGTGCCGCGGGTGCACGGCGATGCAGAGCGCGTCCAGCCGCGCGATGTCCCGGCCGTAGACGCCGATCGCTCTCACGAGCGACCGCATCATGGCGAGACCCGGGCCGCGCCACGCTTCGCTGACCGCGAGGGCCGAGACCTCGGCGAGTCGACGACCCGTCGCGCGGAAGGCGGCGAGGTCGGCGCTCCAGAGCGCATCGCAGGGCAGCCCGAGCGCCGAATCGGTGATCAGCGAGACCGTCGCGACGACGGCGCCGCCGGCGCGCGCGACGAAGACGGCGGTGGACGGCATCGCGAGGTAGGCATTGATGTGGCGGCCGTCGACCGACGGCTTCACGTAGCCACGCCGGAGATAGCAGTCGTGCACGAGGCGGCTGGCCGCATCGAGCTCATCGCGCGTGAGGGCCAGCGCGACCTCGATTCCCGGATTGCGAACGCGTGTCCCGCGACGCACGGGAACTGATTGCGTTGGCAAGCGCGGTGCCCGACGTGCGTGCGGCGAAAGGCGCGCTGCGGCGCGGACATACGTTTGAGAGCAAAACGTTCAATGTCGTGGAGCGGACGCTTCCGACGAACGCTTGACAGGTTCCCGGCCGATCAGTACGGTTCACGCGTCGAGCCTATCCCCAACAGTCCCTTCACGCTCTGGTCGCGCCCCCCGGAGGAGAACGCCATGAAAACAGTTGGTGTCGCAGCCGCACTGGCCATCGCTCTCGTCGTCACCGGATCCGCTCTCGCCGCCGGAGGCAACAAGACGATGGTGAAGGCCGATCCGCTCACCGGATATCAGGAGGCCACCCCGGCGGGCGTCTCGACCGGGGCGAGCGGCTCGTTCGAGGCCACCATCGACGAGGACGCCTCGACGATCGACTTCACGCTGTCGTACAGCGGGCTCGAGGCGCCGGTGGTCGTCGCCCACATCCACTTCGGCAACCGCTTCACGTCGGGTGGCGTCTCGGTGTTCCTCTGCGGCGGCGGGAGCAAGCCTGCGTGCCCGCAGCAGGGCACCGTGACCGGGACCGTCACCGCCGCCGACGTCATCGGTCCGACGACGCAGGGCATCGAGCCTGGGCATTTCGCCGAACTCGTTCAAGCGATGCGGGCCGGCATGACGTACACGAACGTCCACTCGACGAAGTTCCCGAGCGGCGAGATCCTGGTCCAACAATCTCTTGCCCTTGAGTGGCCGAATCATCTGCAATATGAAATGGTTCTCCCTCTCTGCCGGTGCCTCGAAGCTTCCTCCAACGCTCCCCGGCTCAGGGCGCGTCGACAATGCCCGCTCCTCGTCAAAGGCCGCCTCAAACTGTATTCGCTCTTGAAATCTTGGCGAACTCCTGGCCCTGGCAGTCTTGTGTCACCAGCTACTCGTTAGGTTGCGCTTGGTACAGCTAGATAGTTGCCTGCTTCGGGACATGCTCAGGCAGAATAACGGCGCGGGTGATTGAGTAGCTTCCAACACACGCCTGCCTGGCTAGCCTCCCAAGTGGATAATTAAGAGCTTTCCTGGCAGCCTGCTCGTTCCTCTGCTCGTTCCTGTCGATATCACAAATATAATTGTCCCCGCTCCGCCTATGCGGGGTTCCTTATTTCTCTCTCGAGGCCAGGCAGCATACATATATGTTGCACCGCACGCAATTTTAAGGCACCAACTCCGTGTGAGGGAGTTAGCTCGAGGTGCCCAGGAACGCCATTCATGAAGGAGGTGCCACGACCATCTGACGAGATCCAACGAATACCAGCTTCTCAAGCCATTTGAGTCGACTCTGTAGATTCGGCTGTCCTGCCGCAAATTCGATGCTATACACCCCGTACAGCACGGCAAATGCAATTAGACCGACCAGATACTTGGGGTTTGGAAGTACAAGAATCCCATACAGTCCATTGAACGCAATGGCCAGCCAAAATGCCAGCTCCAACCAGACTGGCTTTCGGGCCAACTTGGCTCC
>Ga0137403_10003663_pt1 | contig 18403 bp, 16 predicted proteins | sample CZOMad2_1_16fung_FD_122057 | JGI IMG/M metagenome (GOLD analysis project Ga0137403, IMG submission 122057) | Vadose zone soil fungal communities from Angelo Coast Range Reserve, California, USA - CZOMad2_1_16fungal (Hybrid Assembly) | ecosystem: Environmental > Terrestrial > Soil > Vadose zone...
GAGGTCACCTTCTTCGGCATGCGCTACGTCATCCCACTGGTTGAAGAGTGGCCGCAGACGGTGCTCGCCGTCAATGTAGGCGGGGCCGTGGTGCCGACACTCCTCTCCTTGTATCTGCTGGTGAAGACCGGGATGTACGGCCGAGCCCTGGTGGGGGTGGCCATCGTGACGGCGATTGTCCATGGGCTGGCCTACCCCGTCATAGGGGTGGGAATCGCCGTGCCGGTGTTCATTCCACCCGTGGTGGCCGCTGCCACCGCCCTGCTGTTGTCGCGCCAGTCTGCCCCTTCCCTGGCCTATATCTCCGGGAGCCTGGGGACATTGATCGGGGCGGATCTCCTCAACCTCGGAATAATTCAGGAACTCGGGGCCCCCATCGCCTCCATCGGCGGGGCGGGTCGATTCGACGGGATTTTCATGACCGGGATCCTCGCGGTCTTGCTAGCGTGAGGCCAGGCGGTCAGGAGGATGGCAGCCTGCTGTAGCTGGATGGACCAGTGCAGCGACCTGGCGCTGGTGCATTCCTCGCGGCGGGAATCCCAACCTCGGCCATTGCAATCATCTTTGGGCTGGTGTTACTCCACTTCGCCTATCTGTCGATCCGGCCCCTGCCTGAACGCTTCGACAGCGACCAACTCGATCTACTCGCCACGCGCTTGTGGATGAGAAGCTTTCTTCGGTTTGCCCTCCTTGCCGATACGCCTCAGCAAGCCGTGTGCGGTCAGGTCATGCACAACATGCAGCCTGAGTCCCGCCCGAACCTGGGACGGATGGCGGAAAAACTCGGCGGCCCTGTCCCCAAGTAGTAGCCCACCTATACTAACGTATAATAGCCTCTCCATCCCCACCGCGCTATTCTAACCTATGACCTCGAAAGGGTCGCGGTTTAGACCCGATGCTGGTTTGCATGAGGACCAAGGTGCATCGCGGTCCGAGCCATGAGAGCCTCACATCTCAAACACGGGAATGAAGCCTCTGCCAACAAACAAGTCAAGGGAATAGACATGGGTGTGCCAGGGAGCACGATCATCTCGATTGTGGACGATGATGCATCGGTCCGCGGTGCCATCAAGAGCCTGCTCAAATCGATCGGGTTCAGGGTTGAGGTGTTCGCCTCCGCAGAGGACTTGTTGCATGCAGGTCAGCTGCATCACACCGCTTGTCTGATCCTCGATATCCGGATGCCGGGGATGAGCGGCCTCGATCTGCAGCGTCACTTGGCCGCAGCGCAGTGGCGCATCCCGATCATCTTCATCACAGCACATGATGAGGAAGAGGTGCGCGCGCGGGCGTTGAAAGCGGGCGTGGTGGACTGCTTGCACAAACCCTTCAGCGAAGCAACCCTGCTCGAGGCTATCCGCTCCGCTCTCGAGTCTGACAGCGATGGCGCTTCGCGGTCGTCATAGTGGCGCCAGTCGCCCCCGTTCAGTTGGCCGGAGATGGCTGGTAGACGTTCCCAAATGGCCGCATCAACCCATATCCGTCGGTTTGAACTGCTGCAGGTGAGCGATCCTCACCCGAAGGACGCAGCGCTACATGTGATTCTGTTGGCCTCGTCTGTGAACATCGTGGAGGAATGACGACCATGAACAGCATCGCACTCGACTATTGCTCGGACACTGACGCCCGCGAATGGTTGGCTGAGGAACAGGGCGACCGCGAAGCCCGGTGCCATCCGGAGCATGTTTTTGAAGAGATCATTGGCGCAAGCGCTGCTCTCACCGCGGTGTTGCGGCAGGTCGAGCTCGTCGCGCCCACCGACGCGACCGTCCTCATCCAAGGGGAGACCGGGACTGGCAAAGAGCTCATCGCTCGCGCCGTCCATCAGCGCAGTGCACGCCGCCATCACCCCTTCATCAAAGTCAACGGCGCCGCCATCCCATCAGGGCTGCTCGAGAGTGAGCTCTTTGGCCATGAGCGCGGGGCCTTCACGGGCGCCATCGCACGCCACCTCGGGCGCTTTGAGCTGGCGCACCAGGGCACGCTCTTTTTCGACGAGGTCGGGGATCTGCCGCTGGACTTGCAGTCTAAGCTGCTGCGGGTGCTGCAGGAGCAGGAATTCGAGCGTGTGGGCGGCACACGGACCATTGGCGTCGACGTACGCCTGGTGGCGGCCACGCACCGGGATCTGGCGCCGATGGTGGTCGAGGGGACGTTCCGCAGCGATCTCTATTATCGGTTAAACGTGTTTCCCATTCGCCTCCCGCCCTTACGCGAACGGCCCGAGGATATTCCTCTACTGGTGCGACACTTCGCCCAGCAGCACGCCCAGCGCCTACACAAGCCCGTCCATACCATCCCGGCGGAGGCGCTGGAGGCGCTGACCCGCTATCCCTGGCCGGGGAACGTCCGCGAACTCCAAAATGTCATCGAGCGCGCCGTCATCCTCGCCCGCGATGGCGTGTTGCGGCCGGTGCTGCCCACGTGGCAACAGCCTCTGCAACGATCCCCAGCGGGGGGCAGCACGCTTGCAGACGTCCAGCGGGACCACATTGTGCGGGTGTTGCGGGACACAAGCGGGGTGATCGGCGGGCAGCACGGGGCGGCGGCGCGCCTGGGCTTAAAACGCACGACCCTGCTCTCCAGGATGGAGCGGCTGGGCATCGCGCGTCAGGCGCAGTGATGTGAGAACGGTCTCGTTTCGGGGGGTAGTTCCAAGCCGATCGAACTCACATCGCGACTGGGACAACACCTAGGGTGGGCTAGTCTGTTCTCGGATACTCAGACCTGGCCGGATATTGAGGCGACTGCCCCAGGCCCTCAGAGGATGTCTGACGTTGAGCGAGAGATCACATAGAGGGAGGTCCATGTCCACACCAGATCCCTCCTGGCGGCGGGTACGACCGCTCCTCAGTTACGGCGTAGCTGTGACAGCCGTCCTGGCGGCACTGCTCCTCACACGGGTGCTGGCGTGGTATTTCGAGAGCTTCCGTACGCCGCTATTCTTTAGCGCGATCATGCTCAGTACCTGGTTCGGCGGCTTCATACCCGGGATGGTCGCGACCCTCCTTTCCGTTCTGGCACTCAAGTATTACTATATGCCTCCGCTCTATTCATGGTCTTTCGATGTCGGGCATGTTCCCCTGTTCGTCATCTTCAGTTTGTCGGCCCTGTTTATCAGTTGGGTCATTGCCAAGCAACAACACGCGGAGCGTGCAGTCAGGAGAGTTCGAGACGAGTTGGAGGTGGCCGTCCGCGAGCGCACGGCCACCCTCCGGAGGACCAACAAGGAGTTACAGGCCGAGATCGCCGAGCGCATACGGGCAGAGGAGGCCCTGAGGGCGAGCGAAGAGCGCTGGCGGGCCATCTTTGAGAATTCGGCCGTCGGCATTGCGTTGGTGGATTCAAACGGACGGCCCATGGCAGCAAACCCCGCCTTGCAGAAAATGCTCGGCTACGCCGCGGACGAACTCCTGACACTCTCCTTGACGGATCTTACTCACGAGGACGACCTTCTGCCCACGCAAGCCTCTATTGCGGAACTCCTGGAGGGCACACGCCAACAGTACGACATGCAGAAGCGCTACCGGCGCAAGGATGGCAGCGTCATCTGGGTGAACGCCAGCGGATCCGTCGTGCCCGGCAGCGACCGCATGCAACGATTCATCGTGGAGATCGTCGAAGACATCACCGACCGCAAGCTAGCGGAGGACTCGTTGCGAAAGGCGCAGGCGGAACTTGCGCATGTCACGCGGTTGACGACGATGGGTGAATTGGCAGCCTCGATTGCTCATGAAGTCAACCAGCCGCTCGCCGCCGTCATCACGAATGGCAATGCCTCTCTACGCTGGCTCGCGGCGCAAACGCCAAACTTGGATGAAGCTCGTGAGGCTGTGCGGCGCATCATTCGGGACGGGCATCGGGCGGGCGACGTGATCCAGCAAGTACGAGCGCTCTTGAAAAAAACTGGTCCCCAGAAAGCTTGGCTCGACATCAACGACATCATTCAGGAGGTTCTCACGCTGGCACACAGTGAAGTGGGCAGACATCGTGTATCGCTGCGAACGGAACTGGCTGCCGGTCTCCCACCCGTGCTGGGCGATCGCATCCAGCTGCAGCAAGTGATCCTGAATCTGGTGATGAACGGCATGGAAGCCTTGAGTTCGGTCGCTGATCGGTCGCGTGAGCTACTGATCCGGTCGGGAACCCATGAACCGCAGAGCATCTTTGTCGCGGTGCGAGATTCCGGCATCGGACTCGACTCGCAGACGTTGGAGCGGATCTTCGACGCCTTCTATACCACCAAGCCTGAGGGGATGGGCATGGGGCTGTCGATCAGCCGCTCGATCGTCGAGGCGCACGGCGGCCGGTTGTGGGCCACGCCGAACGACGATCACGGCGCGACCTTTCAGTTCAGCCTGCCCGCGGGGAGTGAGGGTGTGTCATGAGTGATCCAGGCCCCGTCGTCTTCGTGGTGGATGATGATCTGTCGATCCGTGAGGCCCTCACGAGCCTCATCCGGTCAGTGGGACTCCGCGTCGAGACCTTCGGGTCCGCCCGGGAGTTTCTGACCCGTCAGACCCCGGACGCGCCCGGCTGCCTGGTGCTTGACGTGCGGTTACCGGGGTTGAGCGGGCTCGACCTGCAGCGCGAGCTGGCTGCGGCACAGATCACGATGCCGATTATCTTCATCACCGGCCATGGCGACATCCCAATGACGGTACAGGCCATGAAAGCCGGGGCGGTGGAGTTCTTGACCAAGCCCTTTCGCGACCAGGAGGTGCTCGATGCCATCGCGCAGGCCATTGCGCGCGACCACGTGGTCCGGCAGCAGCGCTCGGACCTGGCGGTGTTGCGCCAGCGCTATAAGTTGCTGACCCCACGGGAGCGGGACGTGATGCAGCTCGTCGTCTCGGGGATGCTCAACAAGCAGATCGCCGCCGAATTGGGCACCAGTGAAATCACCATCAAGCTGCACCGCGGTCAGGTCATGCACAAGATGCGGGCTGAGTCGTTAGCGGCGCTCGTCCGGATGGCCGCCACACTGGGCCTCCCCGCCACCAGGTATTAGGCCACCTATACCAACGTATAATAGCGTCCCCGCCTCACCCGCGGTATATTTCCCCTAGCATGGCAAGGCTCGTGCAGCACACACACGGCTGGTCTCACGGCCTTCTCACGCCGTCATGGTGCGCGGTGAAGGGGCGTCGCAAGGAGCCCCTTGGCTCCACCGGCACTGACGGCCCAGGAAGTCTGGCAACGACTTCGGCAGCCATGAGAGGCGCGCATGTCCGAGATACCCCTGATCGCAGTGGTCGACGATGACGAAGCGATCCGCGACGCCATCCAGAGTCTCCTCCGATCGGTGGGGCTCCGGGCGGCGGTGTTTGCCTCGGCGGAGGACTTTTTGCAGGCCGATCAGCGGCAGGCCACGGCTTGCCTGATCGTCGACGTGCGGATGCCGCGGATGAGCGGCCTGGAACTCCAGCGGCAGTTGGCCACCGCCAATTGTCCTACGCCGATCATCTTCATCACGGCCCATGGCGATGACGAGACGCGCGCACGGGCGCTGCGGGAGGGCGCGGTGGCCTTTTTGGACAAACCCTTCAGCGATGAGGTCCTGCTCCGGGCGGTTGAGTCAGCGCTGCCGTCTTCAGGCGGAGGAGAAGGCTCCTATCACTGACACATTTGACCACGTTGCAAGCCAGAGGTCGAACACGAGCATATCCTCACGACCCTCCGGGACACACATGGGGTGATCGGGGGCTCCAAGGGCGCAGCCGCCCGCCTGGGAGTCAAGCGCACCACCCTGCTCTACAAGATGGAGAAGCTCGGCATCTCCCGATCGCCGTCGTGATGAAGGGCTGGTCGGTGGCGACAGACCGTCGACACCTCGTATGGTCTCAGCATGGGCACGTGCCTTTGCACCAGTAGCGGCGCCAGCGACATCGCCCGCCCTTCAGGTAGCACGTGTGCGGATAGCGCGCGAACTTCTTCCTCGTGTTGACACGAGCTCCTGCGGTAGCTATGCTCGAAAGGGTGTAGGATCATGCACCGTCCAAGCACGGTCCTGCGTGTGATGCGAGGGCGCCCGGAGGGGTGGCCGGGTATCGACCCGTGGCGTTGCCGCCGATGGTGCCTCGGGAGTGTGCGTACCCCCTTGTACGAGGCATGATCCGGGTCAGCAGGAGGCCTCGCCATGATGGAGCGGTCAAGAGACGCGCTCGATGGTGTTAGTCCTGCCTAGCGGAGAGCGAGTGAGCCGCGCGACTCCGGATGTCGCGAGAATACGCGCATCGAATGAGCATTCTCCATGAAGTATCACCAGACCTCTAGATTCTGGCATTCAGCCGCGCCATGTGTGGTGGGCAGCATTGGTGTGGCATTGCTCACCCTTGTCTGCTATCGACTCGATGTCGATTCCGTGACGGCCGCCCTGCTTTATCTGATTGTCATCATACTAGTGTCCCTCAGGGGCAGCTTCGTTCCATCGGCCGTTGTCTCCATCATCGCCATTTTATGCTTGGACTACTTCTTTACTCCGCCGCTTTTCCATCTAGATATAACGCTGAGCGACCCGCTGAACGCTGTGGCACTGATTGCCTTCTTGGGAACCGCATTGGTCATCACCAGCCTGATGTCCAAAGTGCGCAAGTCGTTCCAGGACATCCAGGCCTTACAAGACCGACTTCGACTCGTGATCGACACCATTCCCGCGCTGGTCTGGAGCACTCTGCCGGACGGCTCCGCTGATTTCTTGAATCAACGTTGGCTGGAGTATACGGGTCTCGCTTTGGAGGAGGGACTCGGCTTGGGCTGGAGGTCCGCCGTTCATCCCAAAGACCGTGCGAGATTCGTGGACGAGTGGCGCGCGGCCGTGGCGGCTGGGACACCTTTCGAGCATGAAGTACGCATGCGGCGGGCTGACGGGGAATATCGCTGGATGCTTATCCGCGCCGTGCCGCTGCGCGACGAGTTGGGAACCATTGTGAAATGGTATGGCACGAGTACCGATATCGAGGACCGCAAGCGGGCCGAGGAGGCGCTGCGGGAGCAGGCCAGCCTCCTCAACCTCACGCACGACACCGTCTTCGTGCGCGACATGAACGACGTCATCACCTACTGGAATCGGGGCGCCGAGGACCTGTACGGCTGGACCAGAGACGAGGCGGTCGGCCAGGTCACGCACCAGCTCACGCAGACGATCTTCCCCGCGCCGCTTGCAGAGATCAATGCGGCGTTGCTCCGCACGGGCCGCTGGGAGGGAGAGCTCGTCCACACGAAGCGCAACGGGACGCAGGTCGTGGTGGCGAGCCGCTGGGCTTTACAGCGCGACGAGCAGGGGCGGCCCGGCGCGATCCTGGAGACCAACAACGACATCACCGAGCGCCAGCGGGCCGAGGCGAAGCTGCGCGACAGCGAGAGACGATATCGGAACATCTTCGAGACGGCAGGCGTGTCCATCTGGGAAGAAGATTTTTCTCAGGTCAAAGCTGCCATTGATGATCTGAAAGTCCAGGGCGTTCGGGACTTCCGCCAGTATCTCGCCGCGCACCCGGAATTCGTCCGGCAAGCCATTTCCATGGTGAAGATCGTTGATGTGAACGACGCAACCGTCAAGGTGTTCGGGGCCCAGAGCAAGGATGAGCTGCTGCGCTCACTGCACGCCATCTTCGCGCCGGAGACACAGGACGTGTTTGCGGCGGAACTGGTGGCCATCGCTGAAGGACGAACCTCCTTTGAATCCGAAACCGTTCTGCAAAACCTGCAGGGAGACATACTGACTGTACTGTTTACGATGACGTTCCCGCCTCAGCCCGCCAAACTTGACAGCGTGCTGGTGAGCCTTTCGGACATCACGGAGCGCAGGCAGGCCGAGGACGCCTTGCGCAGAGCACAGGCGGAACTCGCTCACGTCACTCGGGTGATGACGGTCGGAGAGTTGGCGGCCTCGATCGCTCATGAAGTCAATCAACCCCTCACCGGCGTCATCACGAACGGCAATGCCTGCCTGCGCTGGCTCGGTCGCACTCCTCCAGACCTCGATGAGGCACGGGAAGCCGTGAGGCGAATGATCAGGGATGGGAGCCGGGCGAGCGAGGTGATGGCACGGATTCGCACGCTCTTGCGGAAAGCCGAGCCGCAGAAAACGCGGCTCGCGATCAACGACGTCATCGGAGAGGTCATCACACTGGCCGAAAGCGAGGTGCACCGGAACAGGGTATTGCTGAAAACCGACCTGGCGGCCGATTTCCCCCCCGTGCTGGCCGATCGCATTCAGCTGCAGCAGGTGCTCCTGAATCTGATGCTCAACGGCATGGAAGCCATGCGGGCGGTGACGGACCGGTCGCGGGAGTTAATCATCCGGTCGCGGAAAGAGGAGACTGATGCCATACGCGTCGCCGTGCAAGACTCTGGCGTGGGCATCGACCCGCAGGACCTGGACCGGATCTTCACCGCCTTCGTTACGACGAAATCCGAAGGGCTAGGCATGGGATTGGCGATCAGCCGTTCGATCATCGAGGCCCATGGCGGCAGACTGTGGGCTACCCCCAACGCGGGCCCGGGTGCGACCTTTCAGTTCACCCTGCCAACCAGCGGTGAGGGGCCAGCATGACCAAGGCCGATCCTATGGTGGGCTCGCTGTCCAGAGCTGATTCGCCTCGGCTCCGTGTAGGCTGCCTGCGAGTCGACCCGCATACGACGTCGAGAATAGGGTGCGGATCGATTTTTTGCGGGCGACAGGCTGCGCCTCGGACTACTCCTTGATCATTCGGCACCGAGCTCGCTGGTCGGCAAAACGACGTGCAAGATCGATCCGTGATGAATGCCGGGCGACACCCAAAGGCGGCCAGTATGAGCTTCGATGATCGACCGACAAATCGACAGCCCCATCCCCATCCCATGGGACTTTGTCGTAAAGAACGCTTCGAAGATGCGGTCGATGTCTTTCGGATCGATTCCCGGTCCTGAGTCCTCCACCGTGATCAATACGCCACCAGATTCGTGAAGCTTCGATTTCACCCGCAACACCCGCGCGCGATTCGTTACGGAACCCAGGGCTTCCACGGCATTCGTAATCAGGTTCAGGATGACCTGCTGCAACTGGACTCGGTTGCCTAAGACACGTGGGAGCTGCTCGATCAGCTCGGTGTGGACCGAGACTCGTTGCGTGTGGATCTCGCCATCCAGGAGCGCGAGAACCTCACGAATGAGCTCATTGGCGTCGAGCGCAGCCTTTTCCTGGTCACCCTTCTTGAACATCGCGCGGATACTTCCGATCACCTGGCTCGCACGATGACCCTCATTGACAATGCGCTGCAGGGCCGCGCGCGCTTCGTCGAGGTCGGGCGTCGTGTTTGCGAGCCAGCGCAAGCCCGCATTGCCGTTTGCCACGATCGCTGCCAATGGTTGGTTGATGTCGTGAGCAATTGAGGCTGCCATTTGCCCCATCGCCGTAAAGCGTGTGGCGCGCGCAAGTTCCGCCTGTGCCGCCAGCAGTGCATCCTGGGCACGCTGGCGCTCCGCGCTGGCGCGGAGCGCCATCACCCCGTATGTCAGGTCTTCCGCTAAATGGCCGCGGAGCGCCGTCACGGCATATGTCACGGACGTCGCCAAACCAGTATAATATTCGATCGTGTTCTCATCAAAGGCGTTGCACTGCGCGGAGTACAGATTGAGCGTGCCATGAAGATCCACTGCGCCCCGCGGCTTGCCATAAGCGATCAACGGAACGGCGATGCACGAAGCGTAGCCGCGTGCGAGGGCGGCGACTCGCCAAGGAGAAAACCTCGGATCCGTCCGGATATCATCGACCCAACAGGCTTTGCCGGTCCGAACCGCAATGCCAGCTGGACCCTGACCTGTTTCCATCTCGTCTCCCCAGGAAACCTTGACCTGCTCCAGGTAATCGAGACCGTATCCCGCCTGCGCCACCGGCCGAACAGTCTTCTCGGCATCATCTTCGCAATAGCCAATCCAGGCCAGCCGAAGCTCACCGCCTGCCGCGAGAATTTCGCAAATGGACTGCAACAGCTCCTGCTCGCTCTCGGCTTGAAAGAACGTACTGTTGCACTGGTAAACAGTCCGCAGTCTTCGGTTGAGCCGGTTCAGAATTTCGTCGTGGGTTTTGGCTTGCTCCTGCATGTACACTCAGCTCGCTGGCGCTCGGCCTTTATGGATCCGCACACGCCGAACACTGATCCTATTCGAGACCGAGCACTTTGCTGGCCAATGCCGTCCCAGCTACACGGGCCCGAATCTTGTTGAAGGCCGTTTCCCGAGTGCGTGACGTGTCGTCGCTGAAGGGGGCAAATCCGCAGTCGTCCGTCGTTCCCAATCGATCAGGTGGAATGTATTCGGCAGCTTCAAGGACACGGTCCCTGACCTCTTCTGGAGTCTCGACACGAGGATCGAGCGGATCAATCACCCCCACGAAAATCCGTTGCCCATCTTTGGCATGTTCCCGAATCAATTTCAGGACACGCTTGCGGTCAGGCTCGCTGGCCAATTGCACACAAAAGTTAGTCGCCTGCAGCTCGAACAAGCTCGGCAGGAGCTCGGCGTAGTCTACTTCCGCGCTGTGGGTTGAGTGGCGATCGGCGCCTGGGCAGGTGTGCACCCCAATTCGCTTTCGCTCCTCGGCGGAAAAGCGCTCCAGCACCAAATTATTTAGGTCGATGAAACTGTGTAGAAGGCGCCGCGTTGGGTCCAACTTGATCGAAAACCGCCCTTCCGTGAAGTCTATCTGGACCACATGTGCGCCTTTTTGCAGACACCGCCGAATTTCGCCCTCCTGTTCAGCAATCAGGGCGTCAAGATACTGTTCTCGTGAATAGCCCCGAATGCTGCCTTGTGGATACAACAGACTCAACGCCGAGGCCGAGATGACCGCTTGCTTGAGCGGCACATGCGCATACCGCTGGGCTATTTCCAGGTAAACATCGGCCGGGGTCTTATACCTGAAGGGTCCGCCCGTCAGTCGGGGAAAGTTTCGAACGTGCCCGTCGGCAAACAAAATCGGCACGCCATCCGGCGCAACGTTCTCCAGCCCATAGATGGAATAGGTGGCCCAGCTGTGCTTGGCCTGTTCTCCATCCGTAATGACCGGCGATCCGGTGGCTTCCAAGCGCTGAATAGTGTCTTGGATAGCAGACTCGTAAAGCGCATTCAGTTCCGGTTGCGAGATGCGCCCGGCTTGGAAGCCTTGGATTCCTTCGATCAATGCGGCCGGCCTCGGAATACTTCCGATGGGCTCCGTCGGCAAAACCATAAAGGCTACCCTTCAGTTGGGGGTCACGATCGCCAAAGTAAGTCTTACATTACGATAATATTTCCGGGTATCCGCTCCGCAAGAGCTTGAACTGTTCGCGTGTCAAAATGGTAGGAGCTTCCGTTTGAGCCAAGATAAGCAGAAGCCGGTCAAAGAGCAAGAATCCAGACGCCCTCATGTGGAAATGATCGCCTGACTTGTATGTGAACAAAGAGCCAGATTTTTTTCCCATATTAGAAAATCCTCAAGCAAATGCTTTGGGATGCCCGCTTCAGCCTGTGGCTGATCCGTCCTTTGGCGGATTCGCAGGCATGACGATGGGGAGAGCACCAATTTCTTTTGCGAACTGCTGAGACAGGACACTAGCGAGCACGTGGGTGTTGACGATAGCAAAGTCGCCTTCAATGGTGCTTCTGGACGCTAAACCGCCAGTGTCGTCATTTAGACACGTTAGGATATTTCGACACAGTTCTTCGTCACCAAGAAACAACTTCACTGGTTGTGAACCGAAAACTCTTTTGTATCTGTCACTTATCGACTCCTTCATTGCGCTGGCACAATCCTTGCCCTCTTCAATGATAATAGAACGAGCAGAGGCAAAGAGAAAGAAAACATATGCCAGTTGTAACTTTGACGTTGAAGCGAGGAGTCATGTTATGGAGACAGGTGTCAAGTTAAATGTAACCAAAACTATTCGGTCCTCAAAAACAGGTATGTTTCTGCCGAGAGAAGGCACACTCGTTTCTGTGACCGAAAATCTTGGACGCACTCTTTTGCTGGTTGAATTTGAAGACGGACAACACGAGTACCTGTTTGACCACGAGGTCGAATTAAAGAGCGGCAATGCATCGCCACAGAATTACGGTACAGGTACCGACGCACACATTTGAAAGTACATTGTGAAACCGTTGATACGTACGAACGATGAGCGTCGAAAAACGAAGTTGCTCGTGACTGGAGGATTGGGCGGTTGGTTCGCAGATCGGCGAAGTGATCGACGATGCTCAGCAGCAGAGGCGCAAAGATCTACGGCGGATGGACAGGCCGAAGGTATCTGACGGAGGGAGTTATGGCATTCAGGAATAAGATCTATTTCATCATCTTGGGGATTGTCGCCCAGTTATTGTTTTTTGGCGACGTTCGAGCTGACGAACTACAACCGAACGACAACGCCTCGGAACAGGAAATCGTTACGGTGCCGGCGCACGATAACATGACTTTGGTCTCCTCTCAGCCCTGGGTTGTTGAAGGAGGAGAAGTTTGGGGCACGTTAGCGGCGTACGTTTATGACGATGTGACCACCAAAAGGCCCGCCGATTATTGGGAGCTTTACGGTAGCACAGGTGATCTCGTAGCGATCAGTTGGTTTGATCGATTCGGCATCCAAAGGTTGGCTGTAGATCGGGGGCTACTAGAGGAGAGCGACAAACCCGAAGGAACTTTCGTCGTCTTTTTAGACGGCGATTCGGTTTGATCCGGGTTGAGCGTCAGTACCGACAGGAGGTCGAGACTATGGAATATGCAAAAGTGAACGGCCTGAACCATAAGGCATCGCGCATCGGATTAGGCACCTGGTCGATCGGCGGCTTCATGTGGGGCGGAACCGATGAACAGGCGGCGCTCGAAACGATCCGCGCGGCGTTGGAGCATGGAATAAATCTCATCGACACGGCTCCGGTGTATGGGCTCGGCCGCGCTGAGGAGCTCGTAGGTCAAGCCTTGGCGAAATATGGGAAACGGGAAGAAGTGATCATTGCGACCAAGGTCGGGTTGGAGTGGCGCGGAGATCAGGTGTTTCGCAACTCGACTAGAGCGCGGATCATGCAAGAAATCGATGACTCGCTGCGCCGCCTGCAAACCGATTACATCGATATTTATCAAGTTCACTGGCCTGATCCTCTGGTTCCGATAGAGGAAACAGCAGAGGCGATGCACCAGCTTTACAAACAAGGAAAGATTCGAGCGATTGGAGTGAGCAACTACTCGCTGGAACAGATGAGCGTGTTCCAGCACGTGGCGCCTCTGCATACCGCGCAACCACCTTACAATCTGTTCGAACGCGGGGTTAAAAAAGACGTGCTGCCGTACTGTCGCACTCACGGCGTCAGCACGCTGACGTACGGCTCCCTGTGCCGCGGACTGCTAAGCGGCAAAATGAAACCGGACAGCGAATTTCACGGCGACGATGTCCGTAAGATGGATCCAAAATTTCAACAACCCCGCTATGCGCAGTACCTGAAAGCCGTCGAGCGGCTCGACCGTTTTGCCCAAGAGAATTACGGCAAACGAGTTCTTGAGTTAGCAATCCGCTGGACCTTGGACCAACCATTCGGCACCGTTGCGCTTTGGGGAGCCCGCCATCCCGCGCAGCTGGCACCGGTAGCAGGTGTCATTGGGTGGAAGTTGGATCGAGACGCGCTGAAAGTTATTGACGACATTGTGCGCGAGTCAATAACCGACCCAGTCGGCCCGGAGTTCATGGCGCCGCCTGCTCGACTGGCTCAAGAGCAGCGCGAGGTAGTGTCGCGTACGGCGTAAGTTGAGTACCTCCATGCCCCAGTCGGTAGACGCTCAAAGTGTAAATCCTGCCCTCCATAAGGGCGATGTCATAAACCAACCCCAGGCGGCTCATCCGAAGCTCGCAAGGCAACTGGTGCTCGACGAGCTCTTCGACCTCTCGCTTTATCAATCGCTCCGTAATGTGGCGAGTGGTAAGTTGCGGGACATCCTGGATCAGCTGATTCCGATCGAGTCGCGGCACTTTGAGTTCTGGCAGGACTTCTTTGATTTGCACATAGAAGCGCTCGACCTGGCTAGACGGCTGAAGCTCGTGTTACTCGTGGCCATCTGCCGGCTTTTCGGCGCGCCCGCGATTCATCTCGTGCTGGAGGCGATAGAGGTCTACGGCGTGCGGAAGTATCTGAGGGTCTGGAGCGCATACGGCAATGGCCCGCTCGGTGCGGCGGTTCGGGACGTCCTCGAGGACGAGTTCAAGCACGAGGATGAGGTCGTGACCGGGGATGCGGAGCGAAAACTCAATCCGGCGCGCGTGCGAGATATTTTCCTCGGGCTGAACGACGGCCTGGTCGAGATCCTGGGTGCCGTCAGCGGCTTCTTTGCCGCGTTCGGGAATTCGCTCGCAGTCCTGGTGGCGGGGCTCACCGTGGCTGTGGCCGGCGCCTTGTCGATGGCGGCCGGAGCCTGGATCGCCGTCAGTTCAGAGTCGGAGGTCCGCACAACAGAGATTGCGCGGCGGCGGTTTCTGGGTGAGAGCGTGTCAACGACCGGGACGGCGGAGACGCCGCTGGCTTCTGCAATTATTGTCGGTGCGAGCTATTTGGCCGGCGCTCTAGTCCCAGTATTGCCGGTTCTCGGTGGGGCAACGACCGTGCTCCCTTCGCTTCTTACCGCGGGTAGTCTAATCATCCTCGTCTCGATCATGGTCGCGTTTCTCTCGGGCATGAATATCAAACGGAGAGTCATGACTAACTTACTCATCATCGCCGCCGCCGTGGGTATTACTTTCGCGATCGGAGTTGTGACGAAGCTCGTGTGGGGTGTTTCGGTGTGAGCGTTATGCTCGGAGAGGTCAGCCACTGATACTGTCGAGATGACCAGCAAAATGTCCCAACAGCAGGTGCATCGCCTTTTCGCGGCCGGCGTTCTCATAAAAGGCGTGGATGGCGTCTTGGAAACGATCGGCGGTATTCTCTTTATGTTTGTCAGCCCGAAAGCGCTCAATAGCCTCGTCATCTTTTTCACTGCACATGAACTGTCCGAAGATCCTGACGATTGGTTTGCCACGTCGTTGCGCCATGCCGTTAACAATTTATCATCGGACACCAAACTTTTCGTGAGCGCTTACCTTGTTGCTCACGGACTTGTCAAAGTCTTTCTAGCAGCCGGTCTCCTACGCGAGAAACTTTGGGCGTACCCGGCGGCGCTTTGGTTTCTCGGCATTTTCATTCTCTACCAATTGTATCGCTTTAGCCATACACACTCACTCGGTCTCTTAGCACTGAGCGCCTTTGACCTCTTTGTGGGATCGCTGGTGTGGCTGGAGTATCGGTCGCGAAAACAACATGCGTACAACGGGAGATAATTCGAGTTATTCCGACTTTTGATTGCCATGCAGCGCCACTGGATAGACGCCTGTATTTCGGCAGCTGACGATAATCCGGCACCGACTTTGTCTCGCTTCATGATTGTGACCATATAACTCCTTTGAATTTGTTCTCAATACACCGTTTTCCAAACATTTATCGACTTTGGCATATCGATTGCCATACACCAAGAAAAAGGGAGATCTAATTCTAGAGTGAAGCTCCGCTTCCGCTCGCTTTGGCATCCCCTCCAAGAAATCATCGTTAAAGTGATCATTATATTATGTGGATAGTTAGACTCGCACTTAATCGTCCGTATACCTTTATCGTCCTGGCGCTATTGATCCTGCTGGCGAGCCCGGTGGTGATCCAGCGCACGCCGACGGACATCTTTCCGAATATCAATATTCCCGTAGTCGCCGTCGCCTGGCAGTTCACGGGACTAAATCCGGAAGAGATGGAAGGCCGCTTCACGACCGGCTTCGAACGCATTCTCACTACGGTCGTGGACAACATCCAGCACATCGAATCGACCACCATCAATGGTCAATCGATCATCAAAGTCTTTCTCCAGCCGAATGCCAGTCTCGATACCGCCAACGCCCAGATCACGGCGGTATCGCAGGTCGCGCTGCGCCAGTTGCCCGCCGGCGCGCAGCCCCCGTTGATCCTCAACTTCAGCGCTTCAACCGTGCCGATCATCCAGCTTGCTCTTTCAGGAGAAGGCCTTTCCGAGCAGCAGCTCAACGACATCGGTTTGAATTTTTTGCGAACCCAACTCGTCACGGTTCCCGGCGCGGCGGTGCCTTATCCCTACGGCGGCAAACAAACCCAAGTGATGATCGATTTGAACCCGGCGTTGCTTCAATCCAAGGGTTTATCGGCAACCGACGTGGTGAACGCCGTGAGTTTACAGAACCTGGTCTTGCCTTCCGGCACGGCGAAAATCGGTCAATTTGAATATGACGTCAATATCAACGGCGCACCCAGAACCGTCGAGCAACTGAACGACATTCCAATCAAGCAGGTGGGCAGCTCGACGATCTATCTTCGGGACGTGGCCCACGTGCGCAACGGCTTTGCGCCGCAGACCAACATTGTCCGGCACGATGGCCTGCGCGGCGTGCTCGTCACCGTGCTCAAGGCGGGGAGCGCGTCCACACTCGACGTCGTCAACGGCATTCGCACGATTCTTCCGCGTGTCGCGGCCACGCTGCCGCCCCAGCTAAAAATTCAGCCGCTTGCGGATCAATCGATCTTCGTGCGCTCCGCCGTGAGCGGCGTCATCCGCGAAGCCGTTATCGCCGCCTGCCTCACCGGTTTGATGATCCTGATTTTCCTGGCGAGCTGGCGCAGCACCTTGATTATTGCAGTTTCGATTCCGCTGTCTATTCTGACCTCGATCATCGTTCTCAGCTTCTTAGGAGAAACCATCAACATTATGACGCTCGGTGGGCTCGCGCTCGCTGTGGGCATGCTGGTGGATGACGCCACCGTCGAGATCGAGAACACCAACCGGAATCTGGATCAGGGCAAGGAAATTAGGCAGGCGATCCTGGACGGCGCCTCACAGATCGCCGTTCCCGCTCTCGTGTCGACCTTGTGCATCTGCATCGTATTCTTACCGATGTTCTTTTTGAGCGGTGTCGCCCGCTACCTCTTTGTGCCGCTAGCCGAGGCGGTGGTTTTCGCCATGCTCGCGTCGTATTTCTTGTCTCGAACGCTCGTGCCTACGATGGCGCTGTATCTCCTGAAACCGAAAGATCACCATGCGGCTACTTCGCACAATCCATTCATCCGGTTTCAGGATTCGTTCGAGCGCGGGTTTGAGCGTCTTCGCCTCGGCTATCAGCGCGTGCTCACGACGCTGGTTCATCGGCGGTTCATGTTTGTCCCTGTGTTTCTTCTGCTCTGTCTTTCCGCCTGGGCCCTCGTGCCCTGGCTGGGTGAAAACTTTTTTCCTGACACCGACAGCGGCCAGTTTAGCCTTCACATGCGTGCCAAGACCGGTACGCGCATTGAAGAGACTGCGCGCCTTGCCGATCTCGTTGAAAACTCGATCCGCCGGGTCATTCCGGCCCAGGAACTGGACAATATTCTCGACAACATCGGGTTGCCCTACAGCACTATTAATTACATGCACAACACCTCTGGCCTGATCAGCGCCGCAGACGCAGACATTTTAGTCTCCCTCAAAGAAAATCATCGCCCGACGGCGGAATATGTCCGAGAGCTGCGCAAAACTCTCGGGGCTGAATTCCCAGGCAATACCTTTTATTTCCTACCCGCCGACATCGTCACTCAAATTTTGAACTTTGGTTTACCCGCCCCGATCGATATTCAGATCGAAGGCGCGGACGTCCTTTCCAACCGGCGGATCGCCGACAAGATACTGAACGAGATTCGCCAAGTGCCTGGCATCGCAGATCCGCGCATTCAGCAGGATTTCGATTACCCGACTTTCCGCGTCGACGTCGACCGCACGAAGGCAGCCGGCGGCGGCTTCACCCAACGCGACGTTTCCAGCAGCCTGCTGGTGTCCTTGAGCGGCAGCTTCCAGACCACGCCAACCTTTTTTCTGAATTGGCAAAATGGCGTCAACTATAATCTGGCGACCCAAACGCCCCAATACCGGATTCAATCCTTGCAGGACCTGGAGAATATGCCGATTACTTCGGCGACGGCGCGAACCCCAGAGATTCTGGCCGACGTCGCCTCGATCACGCGATCGAGTGAGATGGCGGTGCTGAATCACTATGACATCCGCCGCGTCGTGGACATTTATGCCTCCGTGCAGGACCGGGACCTCGGCGCCGTCGGCCGTGAAATCACGCGGATCGTCGATGCCAACCAAAAACTATTGCCGCGCGGCAGCTTCATCACGGTTCGCGGACAGCTCTCCACGATGCGGACATCTTACATCGGCTTGTTGGCCGGTCTCGGCTTCGCCATCGTGTTGGTCTATCTATTGATCGTGGTAAATTTCCAGTCCTGGCTGGATCCTTTCATCATCATCACGGCTTTGCCCGCAGCGTTGGCCGGCATCATCGTCTTCCTGTTTCTCACTCACACCACGCTTAGCGTCCCG
>Ga0137403_10003664_pt1 | contig 18392 bp, 20 predicted proteins | sample CZOMad2_1_16fung_FD_122057 | JGI IMG/M metagenome (GOLD analysis project Ga0137403, IMG submission 122057) | Vadose zone soil fungal communities from Angelo Coast Range Reserve, California, USA - CZOMad2_1_16fungal (Hybrid Assembly) | ecosystem: Environmental > Terrestrial > Soil > Vadose zone...
TCCACCAGCATCCGGCTGGAACTAAGCCGGCGGGTCCTTGCCATGCTGCGAACCTGCGCTGCGACGTTTACCGGAAGGCTGACGCTTTGACGTACTGTTTTGTTTACAGACCTCATAGCACCAGTATGCACCACAATGGTGCAATTGTACAAGTCGCGGATTCACGGCTTGAGCGCCGATTTAGGAAAACTACCACAACCGATGCCGTTTGCATTCGGCTCTCGGCTACCGTTCACCGGAGGAGTTCGAAAATGAGTCGGAAGATCGAAACGGTGACGCGAGTTTCGGAGCGGCAACCATGAAGGTTTTTAAGACCTTAACGGGAACTCAGAATTAGGGCTTTGGCACTTCGAAGCACGTGGGAGTGAGACAGTGTACCCATTAAATTGTCTCACTAAGGGGTTCACCCCAGCGGTTCTCGAACCCAGCTGTGCCAAAACTGTACCAAAACCCTATCCAATTGTGATGTCGGGGCTTACTTCGAGCGAGAAGCAGATTCCCCGAAATTGTTGAAAATATTGGAAACGCAAAGCAAAGGATGGAAGCCTTGGAACGGGGGCTCGTGCTTGCAAAGCAGGTGCTCTCCCAGCTGAGCTACACGCCCATCCTTGTAACCATTTTATCCTAAAACACTTTCGACCGCGCCGCACTTCCATTCACACAGGTGCTCTCTCCGCGCGTTGGTTTATCACGGCCATTTAGAGGCAGAATGATGTGGCTGGAGTCGCCTCCCAGATTCAACCATATAATCGCGCTCGTCAAAATCTATCACGCCGAGTTCACGATTGGAAAACGGCGGAACTTCCACGCGGTCATACCGCCCAAAACGTTGACAACCTTGCCGAATCCCGTGTTGGTCATAATGCTTGAAGCGATCTCGCGCGACTCCGTGGATAGGCCTGTTTTATGGAATCGTCGCAATATAGCCGGAAAATCTGCCCAACTTGTCGAGGCCAGGAAGTTTACCGATCCCATCGGCGGGGAATCGTGGAACGGTACGTCTTGCGCCCCGTGCAAATCCGGCCCTATCGCTGCATCTCTTGTGACAACCGGTTCTACAGCCGGGAAACAGCGGAGCCACAAATCGCTCGGAGAGCTGTCTGACGTCAAATAGTAGGATCACGTGCGAGTGATAGGTTTTTCCTTGGCTGTGTTCGGCGGACACCGCAACCGCGATTTACCACCGACGACGACTGTTTCGGTGGAGTTCGATTGCGCTATGCGACGTCATGCGTCTCGGTTCCCTGACTCCTTGTAAGCGACGACGCGGCTACATCAACTTACGGTGCCCTGAATTCTGGAATGCACACGCTGCCCGTTTTACGGCGCGACAGGTCCGGTTCGCTTCTAGGCTGCGCGTATGCTGTGATCGGAATTGGGAGAAGCCCACAATTCGTGGCCTTTCTTAGAAACTCGCGGACCTCTTCGTCCGTTAGTTGCGGGAATGTTTCATACCAGAGCCCAACTGCATAAAATGACGTTGGAATTCTCAGGCAGATGATCTCGTCTACTTCGCTTTTGAACTCGTCGCACGTTTCGCTTGCAGCAACCGGCACGGCCACAATGATGCGTTCAGGACGCTGCAACTTCAGTGCAGCGACGGCTGCACGCATCGTGGAACCCGTTGCCAAGCCGTCGTCGACCAGGATAATTTGCCGGCCTCTAAGCTGCGGGCTCGGCCGATCGCCTCGGAAGGCTCGCTCGCGCCACGCAAGCTCTCGGATTTCTTCGGCCGTCACGGTGTCTATAACGGATCGAGGGATGCGTAGACCTTCAATCACGTCCGGTTGCAGTATCCGCACATTTCCGCTCGCGACGGCGCCCATTGCCAGTTCTTCCTGCCCTGGAACACCCAACTTTCGCACGAGGAAAATGTCCAAAGGCAAGTTCAGAGCTCGTGCAATCTCGAACGCAACAGGCACTCCGCCGCGAGGCAAGGCGAGTATCAATACGTTCGGACGGTCAGCATAACGGGCGAGGCGGGAAGCCAATAATCTGCCCGCCTCAGTGCGATCTCGGAAGCGTTGGGTTATCGTTCATCGAATCAGCTGCGAAGGCGAACGCCAAGCGCCTCCCTAGAGAGAACCTAGCTGGGGCTTTCCCAACAAAGGTTTCATCTCACGATGATCGCGCCCCACGCCTTGCCGCGAAGGAGCAAATTTTGGGCTCCGCCAAACGGGTAAAGTCCCGGTAGCTCATTCGAATTGCATCTCGATGTGTTCCCGCGTTGAACAAAATCGCTCGATCCCTGGCGAGCGATTCGTCGGCATACACAGGAAGTCCATAAAGATTGCCGAATGGCGGCATCGCCCCGAGCTCAGAATCCGGGAATAAGCCGTAGAATTCCGCCTCTTTCGCAAGCCTCAGCTCGTTCGCCCGGAGCGTCTCGCGGAGAGCAGGTAAATCCACTTTCGCCGAAGCCGGAAGCACTGCCATCACGAATTTGTTATCTGCTTTTACGACCACGGTTTTGGCCACGATCGATCCCGGGACATGTTCGGCCGCTGCTACTTGCTGAGCGGTCAAAGCCGTTGGATGAACGCGGTGCTCGTACGGTATTTTTTTTAGATCCAATAACTTCATGACTAAATTCCGAGGGTACATGAACACCTTCTTTCTTTTTCATCTGGCGTCAATCGTCATGGTGCGAGTTATGCGGCGCCACCGTTCGGCTTTGAAATTTCTTTCAGAGCGCTTGCCGCTGGACCGTTGCTCTTCAAGGCGAGATCCCCTAGAGATACAATCCCTACCATGCGTTTCTGGCGGTTCAGAACCGGAAGCCGGCGGACCTGCAGACCACTCATGCTGTCCGCAGCGGCTTGCGTAGTCTCGTCTTCAAAAACGTACTTGACGCCGGGAGACATCGCCTCGCGGACCGTGCAATGGTCGGGCGGATTGCCCTTGGCGACGGCGCGAAGCGCGATATCCCTGTCCGTGATCATTCCAACTAGCCGGTCGTTTTCGCCGACCGGAAGCGCACCGCAATTCACTTGCGCCATCAGAGTGGCAGCCTTTTCAACCGTATCGTCAGGAGATGCGACCAGCACTTTTCTGCTCATGACTTCGCGAACTTGCATGTGACTCCTCCTTTTCCAGAATTATTTGGAGAAAGTATCCGCGCATTTGAAATTCTCTTTTTTGAGGGCGAGGCCGAGAAAGGGTCGACTGTATTTCCGCTTTCTGCGAAGCGGCAATAGGGATAAGATTCTAGTTCAGCAATGAGCCTGTCTGAAATGTTCTCAGTTGATTTCACATTCTGCCGCATCCTTTTACTCCTCAAGGTACGACGTCCGGCAGCGGTTCAGACTCATCAGCTTGTATTTCTATCGCCGGTTCAGAGCGCATTCTAGGTATCCGCAAACGCAGGGCACCTGCTGAGTTTCTTTTTGAAGCGCAGGCGGCGCTGCAATATTGCTCTCGATTTCGACTTTGCATCGACAGGGTGGATGCGCGCACTTTACAAATTCGTTTGTGACCATGGTTGAACCTCTCGGTTCGGATTTACGAATGAACGCGATTCTTGCAAATTCAGAGGCCTCCACAGAGTGATTTGGATTTGGCTCACTGTCTCGTAATGCGACAAATCCCTACTTTGGAACATTGGGTACGGGGACAGTAGTAACGCTCCTATCCGAAAGGTCCTTTATTTCACGGGCCTGTTTTAGATGATCCTGCAAAGTAGGAAGTGTATCTACCGCGAATGCGCGGATCGTTTCGTTTTTTCCAGCCGATGCTTCCTTTTGAAATTCCGCTACGTCCTTCTTGTGATCCTTGACCATGTGCTGAGCATAAGCGCGGTCGAAGGCTGGACCGGACAGTTTCGAAAGCTTTTCGTAGTTTTGCTTCGCGCCCTTATCCAGATCTTCTGGAAGACGGATGTTCTCCTGGGCAGCGATCCTTTCTAGCTTCTGTTTTGCTTTTGCGTGATCGGTGGCCATTCTTTGGCCGAAAGCGCGAACGGTCTCACTTTGACCTTTTTGCGAAGCCAGCCGTCCCAGCTCAACTTCAGCATATGAGCTTTGCGCGGCCTTGACCGCGAACTGAGGATCAGACAATGGCCTGCTCGACGTTTTGGCGACAACGACCACGGCTCCAAGCGCGAGCACTGCGGCTATCAGAGCGATCCGATTGCTCCGTTTTATCGGGTTTGTTGTTGGCATGAGAACCCTCCTCATGCGCTCGAACGTAGTCAGTCGAAGAGTGTGGTTCTATCCGGTAATTCCCTTAGCAGGCTGAGATGGCTCAGATATAGACGGCAGCGGTGATCGCGTTAATAACGGCCCTATTCTGTGTAGAGTTCAAGGATTCGCTGTATGGTTTGGTCTCGCTCCTGGGTGGACGCTTTCCCCGTCAGGAGACGATTCGACACCGCCGACCGCAGCATCGTGATCTCAAGCGACACGAGTTCTACTCAGGCGACCATCGATGCGTGGCACGGTTGTGACGTTCTCATTCACGAGGCGAGCAGGCTAGAATGGCTTGCGAAGCGGCCGGATTTTCAACCCCATGCCGCGAAGTATCACACCAACACAAGGCAACTCGCGGAACTAGCCAGCAAGGCCAAGCCTCGCTTGCTGATCATCGATCATGCCTCGATTGTTCTGCGGCCAGCGCTGCGTCCCCAAGCGTCATCGCCAGAAGAGCTTTTGAAAGAAGTGCTCTCCGGGTACAGCGGGGAGGTGGTTGTTGGGCGGGATCTCGATGTTTATTAAGAAAAATACGCCGGGCCGAAATATTTACAAGAACAGAACGATTCGCGTCCCTCCTGGAGTCCTCAGGGGTGGAGGAATCGGCTAGATTCGCCTGAATCGAATTCTATGGCTATGGGGAAGCTCTAGCTAGTGGTTCTGTAAGGGCATTCCGCCCGACGGGAGGCCGGGACTCACCCGGCCTTCTTTCACTCCGAGAACTCACGCAAGAAAAAGGAACATTCATTGAAAACTCTCTGGTTAAAGTACGATGCCATGAATTGGGAGAACGGAACCCTCTACATCAAGACGCCACACGGCAATCATTCGGTCCCTTGCGTTGAAGATGAAGCACGCTTCCACGTGAAGCGAATCATAGAAGGGATTGCCCGCGACCACGGGTACGGGACCATTGCTGTGGACATGGCCGGGGAGTTGGACGAGCCGTCATGACACGCAAACTGTGTGCCACCTGTCTGATGTACTTCAAGCATGAGCCAGCAGCAAAGAACTGGCAGCGACGGGTCTACTGTTCCCAGAAATGCTACGACGAGCGCCTGGGCGACGGGCCGGAGAAGATGAAACCCGCCAGGACTCGTTTCGCCGGGTCACATTTTTGGGTGCGAGCTACAACAGCACCAACACTCTTCCCGTTTCGGAAATAAGCAGTATTACAAGGATAGACGCGGTCATGGTGGGAGTGCTGGTTCTTCCTTCGCGGGACGACGCCAGCCACCACTGGACCGTGAGTTGTCCCGCGAACAATCAAACGAAATTTGGCGTCGCGGGTAGAAAGAAACAATGGGATTTGCAGAAATAGCTTTGCCTCTTGTTGAGCGCGGCGTCGCCGTTGTTCCCACCGACTCCGGCTTGCGGTTTCCCTTCCGCAGGAATTGGCAGAATATCGCCACAACCGATGCCGCGCAGATAGCGGCGTGGCACGAACAAGATCCGAATCAGAATTGCTGCTCGGTCGCCCGCGCTGGCGGAGTGGGTTTCCTTGATATTGACCATGTTCGCGAGTGCGAAGCCTTGGGAATGCCCGCGCTGCCCGACACCTTCACCGTGGCTTCGCCCAAGGGGCTGCACGTCTACTTCCGGCACACACCGGAAACCGAAACGCTTGGCGACTACCGCGCCGTAAAGGTCGGCAGCGACAAGATCCTTGAGTTCAAGGGAAACGGAGCGAACGCAGTGTGCTCCCCCGGTTGCGTGCGCGACGACGGTGGCAAGTACGTCGTCGCGAAAGACCTCCCGATTGCGCCGCTGACACCGCAGATCATCGCTTGGATTGAAAAGCACGCGCCGGGGGCCAAGACCAAAGGACGTCACGCTCGCCAGCTTCACCCAGAGTTTGATGAGCAGGACCTGTTCGAGCATTACGGTTGGACGGTCGGCGGGGATTTCTGGAAAGAGGACGCGCATTATTTCTTGCTGGATTCCTGCCCCATCAAAGGTGCGCCGCACGATCGCCGAGTGCAGGATAAAAAGACCGTCGTCGTCATCGGCGACACCATTGGTTTCAAGTGCGTGGTCTGCGACAGCGTGACGTGGCGTGAAGTTGTCGCGCATATGCGAGACGAGGGTATCGCCGAATATCCGTACTTTATTTATGCCGACGAAGACGATGAGTTGCTCCTGGCCGATGCAGAAGACAGAAGCGGTAGCGTCCTTTCGGCTGATGAACTGACAGTCGCACTGAATATGATTCATCCTCCGGCGGAGGAGCCAACTGTTGACATCACAGGATTCACCTATGACTGCAACGACACGGGAAACGGGGAGCGATTCATCAAGAAATTCGGCCACCGATCCCGCTACGTTCGCAACAAGGGTGTCTGGCGGGTCTGGAATGGCCGCTACTGGGCCGATGATACGCGCAGCAAGATGGCTCGCGCCACCAAAGCAATCGTAAAGGACACTTTCAACACCGCGCCGGACGGCGAGGAAGGCCTGGCGCAGCGCAGGTGGGCAATCGTAAGCGGTGGAGCGGCGCGGCGTGATGCGATGCTAATGCGCCGCTAATGAGCGTCAGGTGGTGACGAACGCCGAAGACTACGACGCCAACATCTGGCTATTCAACGTGCAGAACGGTGTGGTGGACTTGAAGACCGGAGCGGTTTCGCTGCATGACCGGACCCGGCTGCTCAGCAAAATCTCACCAGCCGTCTACGACCCTACCGCTACTTGCCCGCTCTGGAACGAGTTCCTGGTAGAAGTGCTTGAGACGGAGGAGATGATTGATTTCGTTTCGAGAGCGGCGGCGTATTCGCTCACCGGAGATATCAACGAACAGGCGGTGTTCTTCCTTCACGGCAGCGGTGCCAACGGGAAGTCTGTGTTTCTGGAAGTGCTCCTCTACATCCTTGGCGACTACTCCCGGGTCTGTAACTTTGACACCTTCGTCGTGAAGAAACACGACAGCAAGTCGGACAACGATATGGCACAACTGGTCGGCAGGCGGCTGGTGTTGACTTCGGAGTCGCAGGACGGCCATCGTTTGAACGAAGCCCTGCTCAAGCAAATCACTGGGGGAGATCTGGTGGAGGCCCGGTTCCTGTATAAAGAGCGATTCAATTTCCTGCCGCAATTTAAACTCTGGTTTTCGTCGAACTATACCCCGGCCATCCGTGGCACGGACGAGGGCATTTGGCGGCGCATGAAGCTGATTCCGTTCGAGGTCACGATTCCCGAGGAACGGCGCGACCGTCGGCTGATCGAAAAGCTCCGCGCCGAAGCGAGTGGCATCTTCAACTGGCTGCTGCGCGGAATGGCGCGATACAACCAAATCGGTCTGGCCTACCCCAAGAAAGTTTCGCAGGCCACGAGCCAATACAAGGCCGAGCAGGACGTGATCGGACAGTTCCTCCTAGACCGCACGCGCCTTAACCCGCTCGCGAAAGTAAAGGGGGCCGAACTATATTCCACGTTCAAGTGGTGGGCCGGAGCGAACCGCGAGTTTGTGCTCACCGAACGCCAGTTCACCAAGGCGCTGCTGCGAAACCAGAAAATCAGCACCGAAAAAAGAGAAGACGGCAAGTGGTACGTCGGCGTTCAACTCATTGTCGGGGGGCCAGTTGGCGGAGAAATCCCGGAGGACGTGATTTAGGCGGCTGGCGAATGCTGGTGGACTGGTGGTATCCGCCCTAACTACTTCCTTTTACTCCTTATATTGAGAGTTGGGGTAAATACCGCCAGAGCGAAAGGTTTCGTAAGCCCGACACGAGCCTGGTGACGTGTGCGCTCGGTTCTGACCCGTCAGCCGAGTCTCTCTACGACCGCATAATTGAGCGCCTCTGTAAGGGCCTCCAGCGTATGAGGACACTTCGTCCACATTGCCAAAATGTCTTGCGGCTCGAAGCGGCGGAACTTCAAATTCCGTTGCGGCCCGGTGGCGACCGGGCACATTCCGCCCGGCGTGCCTCCGATAGCCCATACGCAAGCGTGCCGCCCGGTTCTATTCTTCCTCAGTCCTTCCTGATGAATTAGTCCGTCGCGACGAAGTCGTATGGGACAAGGACTGATCGTGACATAAGCGATTCCAAGCTCGTCCGATAGTTCCAACGAGGTCTTGGAGCCATTCGCGACGAGATGAGCGAGAATTTTTAGGTCTACGTCTTTGTTGTTGACGGATAAAGCCGCCAACCGTGAAGTGATCGGGTCTGTGCTTCTTACCATAGGAATACCTTTCGCGGAATAGCGGCACTGCCCATTCAATCTAAAGCGGTACGACGAATCTTTGAGGCGCGGCCCGGACGATGCCGACGCTGGCGCGGTGTCTATGAGCCACAAGGTTGCTCCCGGCAGCACTACCGCCCCTCTACTCAGAGAAACCCGTAGCTAAGAAATTTCTTTCCCGGTGTAATCGCACTCATTATCGAACTCCCCCGGCCCTCGTCGAGAGCGAGGAAGAAGCGCGTCGGCCCCGCGAATACCGCCCCGCCCCAAACATTAGCGAACTTCCGATACCTCTTCCGTAAGACCAATTCAAACAGGAGAGTGCCATGGCAACTATCAAGGAAGCGATTCGTAAGATTCACTCGGAGATCCGAGACCTCATCGTGAGCCGTCAGGACCTGAGTTATAAGCAGGTCGGACGCCTCTTCGACATCAGCGAGACCACGGTTGTTGAGATCGTGAAGAAGTTCGATCTGCCGCGCCGTAAAGCCGGGCGCAAGGCTATGCAGACGAGGAAGGGGAGCTAACATGACGAAGAAGAACGACAAGCTCATGGTCAAGATGCAGCGTATCCGCTACATCAAGCCGGAGTTCTTCCAGCATGAGGGGCTATTTGATTTGGAAGAGTCCACCAAGCTCCCAATCCGCGTGGCCTATTCAGGTCTCTGGACCTGTTGCGATAAGCACGGACGATTCGAGTGGAGGCCGCGCCGGCTGAAGCTCCAGATTCTCCCGTATGACGCCGCCGTGGACTTCTCAGAGATTCTCAGCGCTCTGGAGAAGACCAGATTCGTCGTCCCCTACGAAGTGAATGGAGAGCGTTACGGCTACATCCCCTCTTGGCGGAAGCATCAGTACATCGGCAGTTCGGAACGGAAGAACAAGTTCTCTTATCCCACCCCGCCGGGGCAGGACGATTCTCTTCCCGAAGAGGCGGAGCAATCCGGTGAAAACAGCTCGGACTCGGTAGGGAACGGTTTTGAAACGGTTTTGGAACCGTTTGATTCCCGTAAGGGTAAGGTAATGGATAATGTGAATGGCGCCGGTTTTATCGCTTTGATGCTAGCTGATATGAACCACTAATGGATTGGCCCCGCCAATAGTATGTTTATGCATAGATGAAATCCACCAAGTATATGGATATCTGTATTTAGTCTTTATAGCTATTGCTAAGCGTCGATGCAAAATCAACAAAATCTATTGCTTACATAAAACGCTGCTTTTGGAACTGAAAGTGCCGCCGCGCTTTGTAGGATTTACATGGGGCTATCGTGTGTCCGACTGGATTTTCCTTCGGTTGTTTTACGTATCTTCAAAGCTCAACCTCATGAGCTTACCTAAGGGTGTTGTACAGAGAGGAGTGGCGTAATGTTAATGTTCAGGAGATGGTTTGTAGGCTTTGTTGTACTAACAGTGATGATGGCGGCGTCAATACCGGCCATGGGGCAGGAATCCGCAGTAAAGGGAAGCATTGAGGGTGTGGTTGTAGACGCCTCTGGCGGGTCGGTGCCGGGAGCAAAGGTGACGGTGACTGGGCCTACGGGGTCCAGAACCACCACAACGGACGAGCAGGGTAATTTTTCGTTTCCTCTGCTGATACCCGGAAAATACTCGGTCAAGGTCGAAAAACAGGGTTTCAAGGCCGTCACGGCGAGTGACCTGGAAGTTTTGACCAATAGGGTTAGTTCTTTTCGTCCAGTCCTAGAGACAGGATCGATCACGGAGACCGTTGAGGTAACTGGGTCGGCGATTACCGTCGACACGACGACCACGTCCATCGGATCGAACCTGAACGATACTTTCTATGAAAAACTGCCCATCCCTCGTGGAGTCGCCTCACTTTTCTACCTCGCCCCTGGAGTCGCCGGCGGCGGAGCTTCCGGCAAGTCCAACCCGTCGATTTCGGGTGGCTCGGGACTTGAGAATCAATACGTCGCTGACGGCGTCGATATCACTGACTCAGCGTTCGGCGGCTTGGGAATTTTCTCGAGGGTCTATGGTTCCCTGGGCACCGGAATCAATTTGACCTTCATCAAGGAAGTCCAAGTAAAGACGGGCGGATATGAGCCACAGTACGGTAAATCCACGGGTGGTATAGTCCAAATCGTGACGAAGTCGGGCGGTAATGAATACCATGGCGCGCTGACAGGATACTTCCAGCCGACTGAATTCGAAGCCAAGCGCACCAATCCGGACGATCCGCAATTCGGGCGGGCGAACCTCACCGGGCGGCTCATCAATAACGCGGCCTATGATGCATCAGCCGAACTGGGCGGCTACGTGCCGAAGTTCAGGCAGAAACTGTTTTTCTATGCAGCGATCAACCCGACATTGAACGAGCAGGTGGCAGTCTCACCGGCCAACTCGCCGCTGTTCTCGCAAGGCAGCTTCCTATTCAAGACATACGTCTACAGCTACTCGGGTAAGCTGACCTACAAGATTAACGACAAGCATCAGATCGAATCGTCGATCTTCGGGGATCCTTCGCACACGGGGACGAGCCCTTTCATTCGTCTGAACACCGACAACAACACCGCTAACAGCGTCCTGAAGTTTGGGAACCGCGACTGGGCGACTCGTTATAATGGTACCTTCTCCCCGACATGGCTGGTCAACGCTTCGTTTGCATGGGGCAATAATCATTTTAACGAAACGGGTTTTGGTAACTTCCAGGAAATTATTGACCAGACCCAAACAGGTGGGCTTCCTGGTCAGAGGGGCGAGTTCATCCCGATTGGCCGCGGATTCGTCGAACCGACCGAGGACAATACCTTTAAGGCCAGTGCAGACACGTCTAAGACGGTCCATTTCTGGGGCGAACATACATTTACTGTGGGATACAACTACGAGAAGTCGTTCTACGACGGAAGCCGTACGAATAGCGGTCCGAAGTTTGCCGTCCCCGACACGAACGCAGATGGAAATCCTCTAACCGATTTTGGCCTTGATCCCGGCGTTTCCGACCAGTCCGCGAACGCTGTTTGGCGCTTGGTTCTGGCTCCGAGCACCTGTACACTCTGCCCGTACTTGCAGGTTCCTGGAATTACCGGTGCGGGCCCAAATGGCACGAGCCGCGTGCTGCTCCGCGTCTTTCGGAGTGAGTTCGGCCTGAACTCCAACGGCGTCAAGGCGTTCTCCACCAACTCCACGTATCACGCAGCCTATGTCAATGATTCTTGGACGCCAAGCAGGTACGTTACTTTGAACCTCGGTGTGCGTTGGGATCAGGAACACCTTGTTGGGCAGAATTCCAGGTATACCTTCACGGATAACTGGTCTCCTCGCATCGGCGTGATCGTTGACCCCTGGGGAAACAGAAAGAATAAGATCTACGCCAACTTTGCGCGTTACAACTACAATCTACCGCTCGACTTAGCAGAGCGTTCGCTCACGAACGAACTGGACCTCTTCGGCCTGCGTATTGCGCCAGATTTCACAACCGACGCTAGCGGCAACAGGATTGCTGCACTGAATTCGTTTGGGACCGTGACGCCGACGGTAATCGCTGCCAATGTCTTGAACGGAGCGTCCGGTGGTGTCGCGAACGCCGTGGCCGATTCGTTCGAGAGTGGAGAGCCGATCTTCCCGCGCACCCGGTTGACGTATGAAGACGAGTGGGTGGTTGGGTTCGAACACGAATTCCCCCAGGGAGTCGTGTTTACTGCCAAGTTCATTCGCCGCGACATGAAGAGGATTGTTGAGGACACTGGCGGGATTTCGCCGGAAGCAGCGCTTGCAGGCATTTCGCAGCAGTTCGCCATCGGCAACGTCAGCTCCAAGACGGATATCTTCACAAACCCAGTCGGAACGGACTTCGTTCCTGACTTCACCTGCGGGGGCGCGGGGCAGCCGGCGTGCACGAGCACGGTTATCGGCGACATCGGGAACTATCCGGCAGGCTGCGATCCGGGCACCGCTGTCTTTCCGCTCACGAACAGCCTTGGTCAGAACGTGACCGATTCGAATGGGAATACGGCGGCATGCTTCAATGCCCTTGCTGCGAATGGCGGGACGCCGGGAGCGGCGGTTCCGGATGGAATTCCGGACGGCTTCCCGGACGCGAATCACCGTTATTGGGCAGTCGAGTTCGAGGTCAACAAGTCGTTCTCGAAAAACTGGCAGTTGCGTGCCAACTACCGCATCGCACGTCTCTTCGGCAACTTCGAGGGCGCTCTGCGCAACGACAACGGCCAGACCGATCCGGGAATCAGCTCGCTGTTTGATTTCACGTCCGGCAATTTCGCTTTGCTGGGCGATCAATTCAAGCCGGGAGTGCTCAATACGGATCGCTTACATATCATTAATGGATTCTTTACTTACGTTTTCGACAAATCGGCCGTAAAGGGCCTGACCTTGGGTACCGGCGTCAGGATCCAGACTGGCACGCCGATCAATCGGCTTGCCGCCCATCCTGTGTACGAGAATGCGGGTGAGGTTCCAATTGGAGGTCGCGGCGCACTGGGCCGTACCCCGACCACTGGTACGGTGGACTTCCATGGCGAGTATCCGATCCGAATTACCGAAAGAAGCCGTCTGCACTTGGGCGCCGATCTGTTCAACATCGGATTTGCCCGGCGCACTCAGTACTTGAACCAGAACCAGGACCTCGGGTTCGGAACTCCCAATGTCGACTTCCTGAAACCCGCCAACCAGAACGGCACACTGTCAAACGATGCCTTTCAGTCTCCGTTCGTGGCCCGGGTTTTTGTGAAGTTCGAGTTCTAAGCGATAGCCGCTTAGTATTCTATAGGGGAAGAGAGTTCTCTCTTCCCCTATTTCCCTTTGTCTAATTCACGAGTTCGATTCCGTGAGTCGCAATGAAACACTTCGCTGGAATCTCTTGTGTCTGCCTTTCCGTGGTCCTTGCGTGCGCTCCTCGAATGCATGCTCAGGCCGAAAAGGGCCCGATGCGTTCTGCCGCACGCATCACTGTTTTTGTAAGGCTTGCGAGCGGCTCGCCTGCACCCACGGGTATCAATGTCCGGCTAGAGGCTGATGGGGGAGGGGTCGTCGATCAACAGCTAACGGATTCGTCCGGTAAGGTCACGTTCATCCCCAGAGCACTTACTAGCTATTCCGTAACTATCCACGAGCACGGATACCGCGATGTTTCCCGACGCGTTGACCTGTCCTTTACGCCCACCGCGGGGATAAGCCTAACGATTACACCGATTGCCACTCAGAACGATTTCGGTGTGGACGACGAAGGCAGTCCCATAGTCTCTGCACACAATTTAGCGATTCCGGAGCGGGCCATGAGGGAATTTCGGGCTGGGCAAGCGCTCCTGAACGAGAAACACGATGTTTCACGCAGCATTGATCACTTCCGGAAGGCTATCGAGTTTTATGACGGTTTTGCTCAGGCGTATGTCATGCTGGGTCTTGCCTATCTGCAGGACCAGAGACTGGGGGATTCTCGCTCGGCGCTCGAACGGGCTGTCCAGCTCGATCCGAAGTCGGCCGTCGGCAACCTAACTCTCGGGGCGTGCCTGAATCAACAAAGAGATTACGCGGGAGCTGAGAATGCTTTGCAACGGGGCCTGGAGTTAGATCCCGAGTCTCCCGAAGGGCATTATGAAATTGCAAAGACGTACTGGGCGGGGCATCGTTGGCACGAGGCGGAACCACATGCCTTGAAAGCGGAGACCCTTAGGCCTCAAGTTCCTGGCGTGCATGTCTTGATGGGCAACATCCTCCTGCAGAAGCGGGATATTGAGGGTGCCATCAAGGAATTCAACGAATATTTGCGGCTCGACCCGCGAGGCCCTATGAACAAGTCCGTGCGCGCGATGGTCAGCAAACTACAGAAGCCATCGACCACGGCCAATTGAACCATCCGGTCATTGTGCCGGAGTGCTTGCGCTCATGAGCTGTTTGCCCTTAAGACCGTATTCCTCGGCCTTCTTCGAATTACCCAGGCGTCCGTAATATTCTGCAAGCGTAAGATAGATCGGTCCGGTTGCGCCTTTTATCTTCAAATGTGACTCGAGGAGCTCGGCAGCCTTCCTGGTATCCCCAGTCTTGTCAAGGCTCTCTGCCAAATGCAATATTGTTCTTTCCGGTGTTTGATCGCTGAGGATCACTTGCCCCGCGTACTTTGCCACTTCTTCGTACGCTTGACGCGAGAACTCCGCATCAACCAGTGCTGTCAGAACCTGTTGGGAACTGGCGTCTTTCTCCAGCGCCCGGCGGAATGCTTCGCTCGCACGTCCGTACTCACCCATCGCCAGATGACAAATTCCACGCTGATAGTCGGACACGCCCGCCTGTTTATCTTTGTAGGAGTCTTCGCGGTCATCAATCTCCCACGAACGCGAAGGCTCGGCGTCAGCTGAAAGGCGAAAATTCAAGTTCGAGAAGGCCTGTTGATGGTTGCTCGGGTCGTCCAGCGTCAGAACTAACTTGTAGCTTCCCTGTGGCCAATCGCCGATCGGAATCTCCTTTCCATTGATGAGCGAGCCGTTGGCGTCGAATTGCGCCTTGGCAACTTCATCTTCGAGTGTTTGTGAGTCCCGCGTGGCTCCCGGCCGGCCGTACGCATAGGAAACTTTCAACTTTTGGTCAGTTCCGGGTGCGATAGGGGGAGTCCAAATTTGATAGAAGATCTTTAATTGTCCACCAGCCGAGAAATTCGCCTCACGGTTGAGCAGGGGTGTGAATTTGACTCCGCCGAACGTGAAGGGAATGAAATTCGTGTCGCCGCTAACCGGTTTTGCGAGACTGAAAGGGACAACGCTGGTGACGGTCATTCCCTCCGTAGGGACGTGGGGTACGACCACGTCACTATTCACGCGGTAGGTGGCCTTCTTCACCCAATCTGTCAGCTCCAGCTCCAAGTGATATTTTCCGGGAGGAAGGGGCAGGGACCCCTCGTATCCGAATACCCGGCTCTTTACTTGTTCAACCTGTGCTGGAGTTAGGTGCCGGATGTACTCCCGCTCTTGGGTAAACAGCAGCTTGCTATTGGCTCCATAAACCTTCGCACGAATACCGACCTTGAAGGAGAAACGAGTCCCGTCAGTTTTCTCAAGGAAAAAATACTCGGGTCTCGAAAACCGAAGTAGATAGTCAACCTTTGTATTCCCGGCGGAATCCCGCACTGGAAGCACGAGAGCGCCCAGTTCTTCGTTCTGGAAGATAAGGGATGCAGAAACTTTGGCATTTGCTCGGCGGAGGTCAAACTCATGAAGGGACAGGGGGTGATTCGCCAAGTCGCGCAGAATGCCTAGCATGACGTCCGACTCCAAGCCGGAGGTGGCGTTCTGTGTGTCCAGTGGCTCACCTGGAATCAGACTCAAAGCGACACGAGCCAATTCACGTCCGCCATTTTTGTCAATCGTCTGCCACGCTTGAAGCCGCGTTTCGCCGCGTTGGGTTACAAGCTTCTCCGGGCCATCGAAATATGGGCTATAGAGCTTGTATTCGCTGAAGTTATCCTCGCGGTAAAACACAAGATAGAAAAACGGGGGGAGCGCAGCGTGACTGTTGGAATAAAACCAAACTTCCATCGGCCGCAGATTCTGGGAGTCGTGATAGTTCGATTTTTGGCTGGGAGGACCAAGGACTATGTATGTGCGGCCCATGGCGGTGCGCCAGCCCGGATTTCCCGACTCATGTCCAAAGTGATCGTTAGCATACGCCAACCGCTCGTAATGTTCATCCTTGAACGAATTCGAGGGCGCCCCAGGAGTTGGGTTGCGAATTTCCCAAAAATCGGCGATGAATTTGTCGCGGGCGTCGTCGGTCGTTAGATGGAGGAACGCTTCGCGCTCTCCCTTGGTAATAATGTAGATGACGTCATGTTCGAGCCACTCCTTATAATGCCCCTGGAGCTTCTGCTTGGCCTGACCTGCATTTGTGGTGCTTATTCCCACGCTCAGCAGGGTAGCGATCAGGAATGCCATCGTCCATGCACCCGCGTGCATAAAAACGGTCGTGCGACAGCGATTTTGCGAATGCATGCTCATTTCTCCCCGCTCGAGCGGCGGCCGGCCCGTGCCTTTAACCAGTTTCCTAAGATTAATTATATGACGCGGATACCGCTCCAGGAAGTTTCTTCCCGCATCGAACCTGCGCTAACTTTGATGCCGGAGGCGATCGGCCAGGGAGCGGGCGCGCTGGCGGGCGATATCGACGAACTTTGGGTCGGAGGAAATCTGATCTAGCAAAGGGATCAGACGCTTGGGTTCGGGCATCAGTCCGCGGTTCAGATCGGACTCGAACTGGAGTAACGCGTCATTGATTCCCAGTCGGTCGTAGCGCATACGCCGCGCCAGCAGCGCGTAGTGCTCCTGCTTGCCAAGCATGTTTTGAATGGCAAAGGTGAGCCGTTTCGATATAGGGGAAAGGCGCACACCGAAGACATCACGCTTACCCTAACTGAAAAGGATACGGATCAGCTGATAAAGGTCCTTGACCGCTTCTGTGAAAAGGACATTCCCAAACTAATACCTGGCTTTGCCCAGCGAATCTCCAAATCAACACTCAAGCAGCTCAAGGCCCGGTGGGCGGAGGAAGACGCTTTACAGAATGCTGACTTAGCCGTCATTTCTCACAGCTTGGCAGAACGGGAATGAAGTTTGTTCGAATTGGGAGTTGCGAGATAGTTTCGCCCGGTGTTGTGGTGTCGTTGACCCGTTTTTCGCTGGGCGTAAGAGTTTTTCTCTCGCCGATACGGTTTCGGCGCACATCTTACCATCGGTCGACATAAGCCAGAAAAAAGTCGTCCGGGATCTTTCTTTTTCAGCACTTTAGCGGCATGGCGCACAGCTTTTCGTAGACTTGCCGGAATAGCGTGACGTAGGGATACCCACCCGCCAGCGAGACCCACACCTTGCGCACCGTGATGCGGATCAGCGCGCCGATCTTCAACACTTTGAGCCGAATGCTGGAGCACTGCGCCTTGGCCAACTCCGTCCCCTCCAGTCCCAGTCGCCGCAACATCTGCAGCAACACGTAAGCGATCGAAGAGAAGTACAGCCGCAGTTGATTGCTCCGCAGGTAGTGCGTGCTAGTGCGGTCACTGAACAACATCAGTTGTTCCTTGATGCGATTCTCCATGTCGCCTCGAGCGCAGTAACGTTCTTCGTACAACGCCTGCCCGGGCCATGCTTCGCTACGCAGAGAGGTCACCACGAACCGCGGGTTCTCGCCCTTCTCCAGATGTTCGGCCTTGGCCACCACCCGTCTTGCACGGCTCCAACTCTCCCGTGTCTGATAGACGAACTCTTTGAACAACCGCGCCGCGCGACCGGTTTCTTGGTACTGGGCTTTCGCCTCCCCCATCTCCTTCTCAATCTCGGCCTTCAGACGTTCGTTTTTCGCTAGTCCCAGCAGGTAGTCCACGCCTTCCCCTTCACACCAAGACATCAGCTCCTCGCGGCAAAATCCAGAGTCCCCGCGCACCACGATGCGCACCTGAGACCATACGCAACGAATCTGTGCCACGATGCGCTTCAGTTCTGCAACACTCCCCGCCGAAGCGTCGATGTTCGACGATCGCAACCGCGCACACAGCAGAAACTCTCCGCAGAAGATGTACAACGGGAGATAGCAATAGTGCCCGTAATAGCCATGGAAGAAACGCCCTTCCTGCTTCCCGTGCAGAGGATCGTCGGTAGCATCCAGGTCCAAAATGATTTCTTGCGGCGCCTCCCGGTGGGCTTCCAGGAAGACCTGCACTAGCAGGCGGTCCATGGCTCCGTGATCCAGCACGATCTTTTTGTAGCGCTCTTTCCGACTGGCGGATCTCGCGCGTCAGTTCCAGTCGATTCAGAGTACTTTTCCCCGCCAAAGTTTCTTGACTGGGATCCGGCTTCTCCACCAACACCGCCAGCAGTGGATCGTTCCGCAACTCCTCGTGATCGTTCAGATCTTCGTATCCCAGGGCCAGACCATAGACTCTCTGGGCCACCAACTCTTGCAACGTGTGCTCGATCAGATCCGCATTCCGATAATCAGTGAAACAAGCGGCAAACTGGTGCAGAATCCCGATGCGCTTCTCGACCTCCCGAAGGAGTAAACCAC
>Ga0137403_10003665_pt1 | contig 18392 bp, 21 predicted proteins | sample CZOMad2_1_16fung_FD_122057 | JGI IMG/M metagenome (GOLD analysis project Ga0137403, IMG submission 122057) | Vadose zone soil fungal communities from Angelo Coast Range Reserve, California, USA - CZOMad2_1_16fungal (Hybrid Assembly) | ecosystem: Environmental > Terrestrial > Soil > Vadose zone...
AGCGTCCGAATCCATCCATTTACGATCATGCGGGGCGCGCGCGCGCGCTGTCAAGACGACCTGCCCACTCCGCAGATAATGCGGAGAGAGAGCGAACCCACCAATAGGGTAGTTCGTTGCCCACCCTCGGAAGAACGGGGGAACTCGCTCCGCGGGCATGTCGGCAAGCGGCTGATTCTACGGAGCATCCCTCCTGGTACAGGACTTGCCCTGAGGGAGGCGTACGGATCAGGCAGGTCGGGAGCGCGGTAGACGGGACAACGTGTCGGTCCCTTCTCCACCGGCGGGTTGAACCGGCTCCGGGCTCTCCGGCCTGCCTGGTCACAGAAATAGTGAGGCTAACCGCCACCACGGGAGGATTGGATGAGTTTCCTGCGAGAGCTGCCACGCATCGATCTACGCTTCGCGAAGCTGTGCATGGAACTCGATTGCAATACCGTGTTCGACTCGGCTCGATTCCGGCACTGCCCGACCTGCGGCAGTGTCGAGTTCTACCCGCTGGAGTCCTGGCTCAACCGCGAGCGCTCGGAACAGACCCCGGTGACGCTCGGAAACCCCGGCGCGGACCGGTCGGCCCGCGTGACGACCATGGCGCGCCCGCTCTGGCTGGAGCGGCTGCGCGCGAAGCGTGCGGCGAGCGACGCGCGGATCGCGGCCGGGCCCAAGATCCAGGCCCGCGTCCGGCGTCGGCGGGCCAGCTGATGCGTACGATTCTCGTCGTCGACGATGATCCGTGGGTGAGGATGCTCGCCCGGGATGTCCTGGCCGGGGAAGGGTACCGCGTCCTCGAAGGCTCGGACGGCCAGGACGCGATCCGCGTCGCGGCCGAGCACCCGGGCCCGATCCACCTGCTGCTGTCCGACGTGATGATGCCCGGGATGAACGGCTGCGACCTCGCCGCCGGGCTCACCGCGCTGCTGCCGGGGATGAAGGTATTGTTCATGTCCGCCTACGACCGGGACTTCCTCGTGTCGCACGGCCTGAACCCGATCGGCCCGGTCATCACCAAGCCGTTCACCACCGAGTACCTCTCGCGGCGGGTGCGGATGGTGCTGGACCGTCAGCCCGAGGCCTCGCCCACGCGCTAGGTTCGCGCCCCATTCTGGTTTCGCGCCCCATCCATTGACGCGCACGCCCGGCTCGTTGTAAGAGCCGGGTCATGCCTTCACGCACGGCGCCGGCGCGGCTCTCGTTGCTCGTCCTGCTCGGCCTCGCGCTGGGCGCCGGCTCCACCGCGGCGTCGTCGTGCGGGCCCTCCACGCGCCCGCTCGACGCGCCCATCGCGCTCGTGCTCTCGGGCGGCGGGGCCAAGGGCGCGTACGAGGCGGGCGTCGCCGCGGTCTTCGTGGAGCGCGGCCTGCCGATCCGGCTGGTGGCCGGCTCGTCCGCGGGCGCGCTGAACGCGGCCATGGTCGCCGACGGCCGCATGGATCGCCTGGAGGCGTTGTGGCGCGGCCTCTCGCGCAGCCGGGTCTACTCGCTCCGCACCCGCGTGCTCTTCGCGGGCCTGCTGCCGGGCTGGCTGACCCTGCTCGCCCTCGATCGGGCGGGCTCGCTCTTCGACCCGCAGCCGCTGCGCGAGCTGATCGACGCCTCGCTCGATCTGGACCGCGTCCGCGCGTCCCCGGTGCGCCTCCTCGTGGTCACCAGCGACCTGGCCCGTCGGGAGCCGCGCCTGTTCGACAACCAGAGTGTCACCCGCGAGGCCCTGATGGCGGCGGCGGCGGTGCCGGGCGCGTTCCCCGCGGTGGCCGTGGACGGCGCGCTCCTGGTGGACGGCGGGTTGACCGGCCGCGCGCCGGTGCTGGAGGCGCTCGCCGCGGAACCGGGCGTGGGGCGGGCGGTGGTGGTGATGAGCTACGCGCCGGACGAGCGCGGCACGCCCCCCACCACGATGCGGCGCGCGCTGGAAGAGGCATTCGAGATGGGGATGATCCACCAGATCCGGCGGGACGTGGAGCTGGCCCGGCTGAAGTTTCCGGGGGTGGAGGTGCACCTGCTGCAGCCGTCGGCGGCCCTCGCGCTGCGGCCGCTCGACTTCGATCAGGCGGGTATCGCGCGTGCCCTCGAGCGCGGCCGGGCGGACGCGCTCGCCTGTCTCAGCGGCTGGGCGACGCGCTGAGCTGGAGCGGTCCGCTCTCGCGGACCAGGAAGTGCACGCGCCGGTTCCGGCCCTGGCAGGCCGCGGACCGATCCGCGCACAGGATCCCGCTCTCCCCCCGCGCGACCGCGGTGATCCGCTCGGCGGGCACGCCCTTGGTCACCAGGTAGTCCATCACCCATCGCGCGCGGCGCTGGGCCAGCGCCAGGTTGGCGGCACGCGGCCCGACCACGTCGGTGTAGCCCTCGACGATCACGAGCTGGCTCGGATTGGCCTTGAGCCAGGCGGCCGCCGCGTCGAGGGCCGCGAGCTCGCGCCGCTCGACGTGGATGTCGCCCGAGGCGAAGTGCACATCGGGGAGCTCCGCGCGCGCGATGAAGGTCTCGGTGGACGCCTCGGGCGCGGGGAGGTCGGGGGCCGGCGCCGCGTCCGGCCAGGTGGGCGCGGGTGGCGGGATCGGAGCAGGGGTGGGATCGGAGACGACGGCCACGCGCGCCGGCTCGATGGGTCGAGCGCAGCCGAGTGGCAGCAGCGCGAGAGTCAGTGCGAGGACGACGCGTGGCAGCATGACGGTGCCGGCTGCTCAGGCGAGCTCTTCCCGCTCGGTGAGCCGGTCGTGGATCATGCCGAGGCCGAACTCGAGCTCGGTGGCCAGGGACTGGAGCTGCTCGAGGCGATTCCCGTCCGGCCGCAAGCAGCCGTCTTCCAGCAAGCGACCGTGCCCCAGCACCGCCAGGCTCAGCAGGCTCGCCTTCGCGAACAGCCGCTCGACGTACTCGGCCAGCACATCCTCGGTCTGCGCCATGTCTCGCTCCTTTGTCCGTCTCTGATCGGTTTCGCTGTCGCCTTCAAGGCATGGGGCATGCCACGGCTGAACGGCTCGAAACCACCGGAATTGCGGGTGATTGCCCCCATGCGCTCGGCCCCGCATCGTCAGCGCGACGGCAGCCCCGTCAGAGTTCGGACAGCGCAAAGGTTGCTCACCGCAACGTGACCGTCTAGTCACCGCCCCGTAGATAGTCGCGGAGCGCCCGGCGGATCGAGGCGAAGCCGATCCGCCGCCACGGGATCGCGTCTCGCGGGAACCAGCGCACCTCGCTGACATCGCTACCCGCGACGATCCGCCCGGCCAGCCGCACCTCGTACACCAGCCCCAGGACCGGGAACCCCCCGCGCCCGTAGCGGTCCACCACGAAGCCCCGGAAGCGCGCCCGCCGGATCCGCGCCCCGAGCTCTTCCCGGATCTCGCGGCGCAGCCCGCGCGCCGGTGGCTCGTCGGCTTCGAGAAACCCCCCGGCCGTATCCCACGTCCCGCGATAAGGCGCGGCGGCCCGTCGGCACAGCAGAATGCCTCGCGGCCCGACCACGATGGCCACCGTCGCGGGCACCGGGTTGTTGTAGAAGGTCCACCCGCAGCGCGGGCACCGCCACCGCGGGAAGCCGTCCTGGCGCGTGACCCGCAGGCGGGCGCCGCACGCCATGCAGTGACGAGGCGCGCTCACCGGGCGAGGCTAGAGCGCGCCGAGCAGCGTGGCCGCCTTGCGGTAGTCGCGCGCGGCCACCCAGAGGATGGCTCCGTAGCGTCCGGCCCCCGCGCAGACCGCGTCGATGGCGGTGACGTTGATCTTCGCGGCGGCCAGCCGGGCGTGCATCTCCGCGATGACGCCGACGCGATCGTCGCCGCCCAGCAGGAACGCGCGCTTCGGCCCGGTCAGCTTCCACTTCGAGCGCCTCGCGAAGCCACGGAAGGCGACGGGATCCACCGGCACGAAGTCGAGCTGCGAGCCGCGTCCCTCCGGGAACCCGGAGAACGCGAGGAGGTTGAGGCCGGCCTCGTGGAGCGCGGTGAGATAGCGCGCGCCCTCGCCGGCCTTGTTCGGAACCTGCACATAGAAGTACTCCACGCGCTGCACGGTATCAGCCATGACGGGGCTCCTCGAACTCGAGCTCGGTGCCGAGCGCCTCGTTGAACCGGTTGGTGAAGTTGGCCGCGGCGACCGAGAGGGTGAGCTGCACCAGCGCCTCCGGGTCGAGGTGCTTCTTGAGCGTCTCCACGAGCGCCGCGTCCACCTGGACGCGGACGGTCATCTCCTCCGCGTACCGGAGCACCAGCCGCTCGAGCTCCGAGAAGAGCGGGCTCGTCTGGAAGTCGGCGAGCGCGTCGAGCTGCTCGCGGGAGACGCCGACGCGGCGCGCGGCGGCCCCGTTGTGGGTGACGCAGTAGCGGCAGCGGTTGAGCTGCGACGCGCGCACGTAGGCCAGGTAGCGGAGCTTGAGGTCGAGCGAGCCCTCGCGGAGCTGCGGGTACCAGGCGAGGAAGGGCGCCACGGACCGCGCGTGGTGCGCCATGAGCCGATAGAAGTTGAGCACGCGCCCGCTCGCCTTGTGGAGCCCGTCGAAGACCGACTGGATCTCGGGGCCGACCTGCGCCCGATCGAGGTAGGGCAATCTCGCCGCCATCGCGGGTGGCCTCCTTGGTCCGCCGGGAACACGCGGCGGGCCCGGTCCCGCCCGCGGCTCGGCGTGTGGCCGCATCATACGCGCGAGCGCTCGATGGTCAAGCCGGGAAGCGCGCGCGCCGCTCACAGGATCGCGACATGGATCGCCTGGCCCTCGAAGAGGAGGGCGACTCCGCGCCGGCCGTCCAGCGTGAACTCGAAGAGCCGCCCGGCCCCCACGCTCCCGCGCAGGCCGCCCGCGACGCGCGCGGCCGCGCGCAGGAGGCCGTCGGTGCGCGCGCGCGCCCCCGTCTCGTCCCAGGCGCCCGGGGCGACCGCGTAGGCGTCGAGCGCGTAGGCCCGGAGCAGCTTGGACCACTCGCGGGCGAAGAGGCCCGGAGCGTGGAAGACGTCCACGCCGGCCAGATTCGGCCCCACGAAGACGGCGGCGCCGACCGCGGTGGGAGCCACCGTCGGATCGAAGCGGCGGGTCGTCTGCTCCAGATGCGCTTTCACCTCGGGCTTGTCGTAGATCGCCTGGTAGCTGCCGGTCGCCGAGGGCGCCGCCATGCTGCGCGAGGCGGCCGCGACGCCCGACCAGATGCGCGACTGCTCCGCTTTGCGGAGAACCTCGGAGCGGACACTCGGCTGCACCACGCTGCTGTGGCTGTCGAAGTCCTTGCGACCCTCGTTCCAGCGACCCTGCTCCACGCAGTAGACCGCGATGTTCCGCGGCCCGCTGAGCGGCGGCAGGAGCAGGTCCTCGCGCAGCACGCGGTTCTGCTTGCCCCCGATCAGGATCTCGCCGGCGAGGAGCAGCACGTAGGTCTTCCCGCGGTTCTCCGCGATGAGCGCCGGCACGGTGGCCTCGGGGCGCTCGATCACGGTGAGGGCGCCGCGCGCGCGGCTCTCGTCCAGCGTCAGGATCTCGAGCGGCGGCGGCCCTCCCGCGCTGTCGTTCGCGTGGAGCCAGAGCACCGCGAGACCACCCTGGACCGCGGCAGAGCCCAGGGTCAGCCCGCCCAGCACCCGCCCGAGCTCCGGGCTGCGGTGCCCCGTCAGGAGCGGGGCGGCGGCGTCGCTGCCGTCGGGCAGAACGCGAAATCGGTCGGCCCGGGCAAGGGTTGGGGCCGAGGCGGCGACCGCGCCGCCGGTGGCGAGCAGCTTGAGGAACGAGCGTCGAAATGGGTTCATGGTCTCCTCCGATCCCGCTCGGAGCGGGTGATGGGTTGCCCGCTTAGACCGGCCCGCCGCAGGAAAGTTCCGCGTATACTGTGGAGCCAGCACCGACCGACCCGACCACAACACCCTGAGGGAGGCACGCGATGAAGCGGACCCTGGCTCTGGCCGTTCTGATAGCCCTGGCGATCGCGCCGCTGCTCTCCGTGACCGAAGCGTGGGCTCGTGCCGGCGGGGGCAGCTCGAGCGGCAGCCGCGGCTCCCGCAGCTACTCCTCACCGGCCAAACCGGGCGGGAGCCCGGTCTCGCCGAGCCAGCCGTCCTCGCCGGCGGTGTCCCCGGCGCAGCCGCGCCCGGGCTGGGGCGGCATGATGGGTGGGATGCTGGGCGGCCTCCTGCTGGGCGGCCTGCTGGGTGGGCTGCTCTTCGGGGGCGGCTTCGGTAGCGGCATCGGGATGATGGAGATCCTGATCATCGGCGCGCTGGCCTGGTTCGCGGTGTCCTGGATGCGGCGCCGGCAGGCGGCCGCCCCGTCGGGTTACGCGATGGCGGGCGGCGGCTACGGCACCGGATCCGCGCCTCGCGACGACGCGGCGATGTCAGCTCGCTACGGATCGGGGGCCGCGGGAGGCACCGCCACCCTGGAGCCGCCCCCGGCGGGCCCGTCCGACCTGGAGCGCGGCATCGGGCATCTCCGCCAGATGGACGCGAGCTTCGATCCCCGGGCGTTCGGGGAGACCGCTTCGGACGTCTTCTTCAAGGTCCAGGGCGCGTGGACGGCGCGGGATCTCCAGAGCGTCTCGGCCAATCTCACGCCGGAGATGCAGGCGCAGCTCCAGCGCGACTGCGACCGGCTGCGGGCCGAGCAGAAGATCAACCGGCTCGAGAACATCGCGGTGCGCAGCGCCGAGGTTACCGAGGCCTGGCAGGAGACCGGCCAGGATTACGTGACGGTGCACTTCCTGGCGAGCCTGCTCGACTACACCACCGACGAGAGCGGCGCCCGGGTGCTCGAGGGCAGCCGCACCGAGCCGGTGAAGTTCGAGGAGTACTGGACCTTCGTCCGCCCGGTCGGCCCGGGCGCCTTCCGCCTCAGCGCGATCCAGCAGGCCTAGACACCCGATCGCGGCCGTCCCGGGCGCTCCGGGGCGGCCGCGATCCGACGGCTCAGGTCTTGCGCCGCCGGCCCGCGTAGATCTCCTGCATCTCCTTCTCGCCCCACGCGATCGCCTGGTCGACGTTCATCTTCCCGGTCGCGTACTGAGCGAACATGTCCGGGATGATGTAGAGGTCGAGGACCTGCTGGGAGGCCGCGGTGGTCGGACCGGGCCACGAGGGCGGCACCGTCACCTTGGCGACCTCGGGAATGAACCGGTACTGCTTGTCGCTCTTGTAGACCGGGTGCTTGGTCAGGTTCGCCAGGAACGGCATGTTGAAGCCGTGGCCCGCCTCCACCCACCTGGCCTGGTTCTCGGGCTGGAAGTGATAGCGCAGGAAGTCCTTGGCCAGCTCCACGTTCTTCGAGAAGTTCCAGACCCCCACGCACCAGTAGCCGGTGGTGGCCTTCCGGTCCACCGGACCCTTCGGGGTGTTGACGTGGTCGATGACCTCCGCGATCTGCTGCGTCTTGCCCGGGACCGTGACCTTGTCCTTCTTGGCCGACTCGTAGGCGCTGATCGGGTTGTGGATGCCGATGCACTTGCCCGCGTTCAGACACCGGTTGTTGCTGGCGTCGTCCCACGCCAGCACTTCCGGGTCCATGGCCTCGGTGTAGAGCCGCTTGACGAAGTCCATGGCCTGGCGCGTCTGCTTCGAGTTGATCGTGATCGTGCTGCCGTCCTTGGCCACGTACGAGCCCCCGTAGGACCACAGGATCGAGAGCAGGGTGACGTTGGCGTCGGCACTGTGGCCCAGCGCGATGCCGAGCGGATGCCCGATCGCCTTGCCCTTCTTGCCGATGCGCAGCCAGTCCTCCCAGGTGTCCGGGTTCTTCTCGCCGAGCTGCTCGAGCAGGTCGGTGCGGACCGCCATCGGGAAGGGTGGCATCCACCACGGGAGCAGCTTCCACTTCCCGCGAATCAGATAATCGTTCTCGTTCAGCCACCCGCCGTTCTTCGGGGCGACGTCGGTGGCGACGTCGTTCAGGTCCGCCAGGTGGTCGAAGTAGAGATCGGCGTCGCCCAGTCCCGGCCCGAGGGCGGTGAGATCGTGACCGGAGCGCGACTGGACCTCGGCCGCCTTCTTGGTCACGAGCTGCAGGTGGGCGATGATGTCCAGGCGCACCTTCACCTTGTTCTTGGCGCCCCACTCGTCGAGCTGCCGCTTCAGCTCCGTGTCGGTGGCGGGCACGAAACTCGCCACCGTGAGGAAGGTGAGCTCCTTGGCCTGGGCGGTGGCCGGCGCGCGGCCCGCGGCCAGAATGCCGGTCAGGCCGGCGGCGCCGCCGGCCGCCGCGCCGAGGAAGTGCCGCCGGCTCACGCGATGTGAATCGAAGGTGGTCTCAGTGCTGGGCTTCGCCATGGATGGTCCTCCTTACTTGACGGCACCCGCCGTCAGTCCCGACACGTAGTAGTCCAGGAAGAAGACGTAGGCGATCACGATCGGGAACGATCCGACGCAGGCGCCCGCCATCAGCCCACCCCAGTAGTAGACGTCCCCCCGGATCAGCTCGGAGAAGACTCCCACGGTCAGCGTCTTCAGCTCCGCGGGCGAGACGAAGACGAGCGCGTACAGGAACTCGTTCCAGGAGAGCGTGAAGGCGAAGAGGGCCGCGCAGATCACGCCGGGCACCGCCACCGGCAGCAGGATCCGGATCAGGGTCTGCAGGCGGTTGCACCCGTCGAGCATCGCGCACTCCTCGATCTCCTTCGGCACCGTGCGGAAGTAGCCCATGAGGAGCCAGGTGCAGAAGGGGACGAGAAACGTCGGGTATGTGACGACGAGTGCCCACAGACTGTCCGAGAGTCCGAGGCGGGCCACGACGGTGCTGAGCGGCAGGAAGAGAAGCGATGGCGGCACGAGGTACGTGATGAAGATGGCCACCCCGAAGGAGTCACCGCCCGGGAAGCGGAGGCGCGCCAGCGGGTAGGCGGCGAGCACGCCGAGGACGACGGAGATCACCGTCGCGGCCAGGCTGACCATCAGGCTGTTCAGGAACCAGCTCCAGAACAACGTCTCCCTGGAAAGCAGCTCGTAGTGGCCAAAGGTGACGCCGCGGCCGATCAGGAAGGGCACCGCGGTGACGTCGTAGAGCTCGGCGTTCTTCTTGAAGGACGTGATGAACATGAAGTAGAGCGGGAACAACGCGAAGAAAACGAACGGCATGACCGGAAGGTACACGCTGAACAGGGGCCGGCTTCGGCGCGTCCAGCGCGACAGGCTATTCATAGGTCGTCGCTTTGCGAACCATCCGGAGCTGGATGAACACCACGATCAGCAGGATCGGGAAAAGGAAGAGCGAAACCGCCGCGCCCTGTCCGATCTGGCCACCCTGCAGACCCAGCACGAACGAATAGGTCGCGAAGAGGTGCGTCATGTTCATCGGCCCGCCCTTGGTCAGGACGTAGACGATGTTGAAATCGCCCAAGGTGAAGATCGCTGAGAAGAGGACCACCACGGCCAGCACAGGCTTGACCAGCGGGATCGTGACGTGCCAGAAGCGTCCGACGGCCCCGGCCCCGTCTGACTCGGCCGCCTCGTACAGCTCTTTCGGGATCGCCACCAGGCCGGCAAGCAAGGTGATCGCGAAGAACGGCAGGCCGCGCCAGACGTTGACCAGAATGACGGTGAACATGGCCAGGTACGGGTCCGGCAACCACGGAATGTCGTGGCTCACCAGGTGCAGGCTCTTGAGGGTCCAGTTCACGACGCTGTAGAGCGGCTCGAACATCCACCACCAGACCAGCGTGCTGAGCGCAGTGGGCACGATGAACGGCAAGAGCACCGCGCCCCGGATCAGTCGCTTGAACCGTCCGATGCGGTAGAGCAACAGGGCCAGCGCCATTCCGAAGACGGTCTTGGCCCCGAGCGCCAGGGCGGTGAACACGATGGAGTTCTGCAGGGTCTGCAGAAAGATCGCGCTGGACAGGAGCCGCTGAAAGTTGTCGAAGCCGATGAAGGCGCCTGTTTCGCCGATGCGCGCATCGCTCAGGCTGAACCAGACGGAGAGGACGAAGGGATAGGCGACCAGGAACAGCAGGAGGAAGAACGCCGGAGCGATGAAGGCGTAGGCGACCGACGTGTCACTGACCAGGACATCAGACAACGCCCGCGCGTGTGCGTCGCCGCGCACGGCGATCTTGGCAACATCCCCGTTGTCGAGCGTCTTGAGTCGCACGGCGCGCTCCCATCGAGGAGGGGCCCGCCTGGGCATTGCGCCCTGCACGGATCCCCGCACCAACCGGCGCTACACCGTAGTGCTGGTCGACGCGGGTGTCAACCGCGATGTCGTTTGCGCCGCGGCATCGTGGTCGTGGTGTCAGGATGCGAGCGCGCCCCTCCGGGCTCGGTCACTGGGCTTGTACCTCCTCGGCCTTGCCGCCTGGTGTGTTATATGTTCCGTGAGCCCGGGTCGGACTTCCGCGTCGGGTGGCGCGGGGTCGGCGCGGCGGTTGCTCTCACGCGGGAGGAAGGACCGATGATCCAGGTTCGACGCCTCGGGACGCAGATCGGCGCGGAGATCCATGGAGTCGACGTCAAGCAGCTCGACGACTCGAGCTTCGCCGAGATCTATCGGGCGTGGCTCGAACATAACGTGGTCGTGGTGCCGGGCCAGGAGCTCGAGATCGACGACTTCCTGACTTACAGCCGCCGCTTCGGCTTCGTGAGCCCGCATCCGTCGAAGATGACGCGCCACCGGGACTATCCCGAGATCACCCTGCTCGGCGTCAACAAGTTCGGCGCCGACGGCGCGCTCGACATGGCGATCTACCGGCGCGGTGCCGAGGGCTGGCACACCGACGGCGCCTACGACCAGGAGCCGTTCAAGGCCACCCAGCTCTACGCGCTGGCCGTCCCGAGTCGGGGCGGCGACACGCTGTTCGCCAGCATGTACGCGGCCTACGACGCGCTGCCGACACGGCTCAAGCAGCGTCTCGACGGCCGGGTCGGGGCCTTCACCTACGGCGGCCGCCGCAAAGCCACCGCGCTCTTGAACCAGGAGGACCGCGACTGGAAGTCGGTGTTCCACCCGATCATCCGCACGCACCCCGAGACCAAACGCAAGGCGCTCTACTTCGATCCTGGCAAGATCTTGCGGATCGAGGGACTGGACGCGGCGGAGAGCGACGCGCTGATCGACGAGCTCACGGGTTACATGATCCAGCCCGACGGCCAGTATCGCCACACGTGGCGCAAGGGCGACATCGTCATCTGGGACAACCGCTGTTCCTATCACAAGGCGGCGGGCGATTACCCGCCCGAGGAAGACCGTATCCACTGGCGCGTCTCGATCAAGGAGCGCGCGGACGGCGACGGAGACCGGACATGACGATCGTCGCGCGCATGGTGACGCTCGAGCACGACGGGATTCCCGGCTACATGGCGCATCCCGAAGGCCCCGGCCAGCGGCCCGGGATCATGATGGTGCATCACGCCCACGGCGTCACGGCCGACTACAAGATCGACGCGTACCGCCTTGCCGCGTTGGGGTTCAACGTCCTGGTCCCGAGCCTCTTCAACATGTTCGGCGTCCCGGGAACGACGCACATCGGCGCGGGCGCGGAGCTGCAGTCGAAGCACTCCGACGTCGAGTTCCTCGGCAAGATGGAGGAGGCCTGGCACTACCTCGTCGAGCGGATGGGCTCCGATCCTGCGCGGACCGCCGCGATCGGGCACTGCATGGGTGGCCGGCTCCTGATCCCCTTCGCGGCCGATCATCCGCGACTGCGCGCGATCGTCCTCTACTACCCATCGGTCCGCGACGAGCCGGAGACGTCCCACCGGCCGCGACACGCGTTCAAGCTCGCGCGGACGCTCAAGTGCGCCTCACTGGTGTTCTGCGGTGGTAAGGACTTCATCGCGACACCGGCGATCCAGGGTCCGCTCTGGGAGAGCTTCATCGCGAATGGGCAGCCCGTCGAGTGGCATTCTTGGTCGGACGCCAACCACGGCTTCCGCCACCCCGACAACGACGGCTTCCAGCCGCACTACGCCGACCTGGCCTGGCCGCTCGTGACCGACTTCCTGCAGCGCAGGGTGTGATCGCCGGCGCCGACGCGCCGAGGTGATCGTGGTCCCGAAGCTGCGCGTCGCGGCGCTGTTCGGCCTCGGGGCCCTGGCGGTGCTGCTCGGGGCTCCCGGGCTTGCCGTCGGCGTCCCGTCCGACTCCTTCCGGGCCGGCGTCGAGAGCCTGATCGCCGAGGCGGGAAAGGTTCCGGAGAGCGAGCGCCTGCATCGCCTCTTGCAGCTCCACTGGGACTACCTCCTCCACGAGTTCCCGGAGTTCGCGACGGAAGTCGGCGCCGCCGGCCAGAACGATCGATGGACCGATCGGTCGCCGGCCGCGAACGCGCGTCGCAAGGCTGACCTCGAATGGCCGGCCAAGGCGCTCGCGACGATCGATCGAACGAAGCTCTCGCCGGCGGACGCGCTGAACTACGACCTCTTCCGGCGCCAGGCCGAGGCGCAGCGCGAGGGGCGCCGATTCCCGTGGGAGCTGATGCCGATGACCCAGCTGTATGGCATCCATCACGGCGTCCCTCAGATCCTCAGCGAGCAGATGCCGGCCCGGAACGCGGCGGACTATGAGGCGATTCTGAGCCGCTTGCGCGGGACACCCGTGCTCGTCGAGCAGACGATCGCCGCCATGAAGGAAGGGCTGCGTCGAGGCGTGACGCCACCGAAGATCACGCTGCGCACCGTCGCCGCCCAGGCCGACGCGATCCTCGTCGCCGATCCGGTGACGAGCCCCTTCCTCGGCGCCTTTCAGAGAATGCCCTCGACGATTCCCGCCGACCGGCGCGAAGCGCTGAGGATCGAAGCGGCGAAGCTCCTGAAGGATCAGGCGCTGCCGGCCTTCCGTCAGCTGCGCGACTTCATCGCGATCGAGTACGTCCCCTACTGTCGCGATTCGCTGGCGGCCGGGTCCTTACCCGACGGACAGGCCTGGTACGCTTACATGGTCGCCCAATCGACGACCACGCCTCTGACGCCCAGGCAGATTCACGAGATCGGTCTCGAAGAGGTCAAGCAGATCCGCGCCGAGATGGAACGGGTCATGCGCGCCACCGGCTTCACCCAGAATCTAGCCGCGTTCTTCGAATTCCTGCGCACCGATCCGCGCTTCTTCTTTACGCGGCCAGAGGATCTGCTGGCCGGCTATCGCGAGATCGCCAAGCGCGCCGATCCGGAAGTGATCAAGCTCTTCGGTCGGTTACCGCGCTTGCCCTACGGTGTCGTGCCGATGCCGGCCCACAACGCCGCCTCCCGCAGCGCGGGCGCCTACGACGCCGGATCGCTCGCCGCGGGCCGGCCCGGATACTTCTCCGCCAACCTCTCGGCCGTCGACACGCGGCCCAAGTGGGAGATGGAGGCGCTCGTGCTCCACGAGGCCGTCCCCGGCCATCATCTCCAGCTCGCGCTCGCTCAGGAGCAACCGGAGCTGCCGAGCTTCCGGAAGTACGGCGGCTACGAAGCCTTTGGCGAAGGCTGGGCGCTGTACGCCGAGACGCTCGGTCACGACATGGGCTTCTACAAGGATCCCTACTCGCACTTCGGGGCGCTCAACTATCAGATGTGGCGCGCGGTCCGGCTCGTGGTCGACACCGGCATCCACGCCTTGGGGTGGAGCCGTCAACAAGCGATCGACTACTTCAAGGCCAACTCGGCCAAGCTCGAGCGCGAGATCGTGGTCGAGATCGATCGCTACATCGTCTCGCCCGGCCAGGCGCTCGCCTACAAGATCGGCCAGCGAAAATTCCTGGAGCTTCGCGAGCGGGCCACTCGGGAGCTCGGGACGCGGTTCGACATCCGCACCTTCCACGACGCGGTGCTGGCCGAAGGCGCGCTCCCGCTCGACGTGCTCGAGGCGCGGACCGATGCCTGGATCGCCCGGCGCAAGGCGGCCGCCGCCTCGAACTAATTAGCGCTGCCGCGCTACGGTTTGATGCCGAGGAGCTTCGCCGCCGTCCCGCCGAGCATGGCCACGCGCTCGTCGTCGCTCAAGCCGGGCGTGCCGAGGATGTGGTCGACCGACGTCTTCGTCCACGGGAACGGATAGTCGGTCCCCATGACGATCTGGCCCGGCCCGGTCTCGGCCACCAGGTGGCGCAACGCCTCGGGTGTGAAGACGAGCGAGTCGAAGTAGAGCTGCCTCAGATACTCGGTCGGCTTCTTCTTGAGCACCTTGGTGCACCGATCAGGGAAGGTCACGCAGATCGCGTCGGAGCGCGCCGCGTAGGACGGGAGATAGCCGCCGCCGTGCGCCGCGCAGATCTTCAGCCCGGGATAGCGGTCGAGCGTTCCCTCGAAGATCAGATGCGAGAGCGCGATCGTCGTCTCGAGCGGATTGCCGATGGCGTTCTCGAGCCCGCCGCTGCCCTTCAGCCGGGATTTGAGATCGGCCGGGGCGCCATCGGCCTGCGGGTGCATGAACACCAGCACGCCGAGCTGCTCGGCCTTCGCCCAGAACGGGTGAAACTTCGGATCGGCCAGATCCTCGCCGGCGACGCTGCCGCCCACGCCGGCGCCGCGCAGGCCGTACTTCTTGACGCCCTCTTCCAGCTGCTCGGCGGCGAGATCCGGGTGCTGGAGCGCCACCGACGCGAACGCGACGAAGCGGTCGGGGTTGGCGGCGCAGGCTTCCGCGAGCTTTTCGTTCTGGATCCGGATCAGCTCGCGCGCGACGTCGCGGTCAGCCTTGTACCAGTACGGGTTGATGCTCAAGGCCTCCATGTCGATGCCTTGCTCGTCCATCGCCTGGATCCGGTCCGCGGCCCGCGACATGAGGAGTGTCTGCGGCTCGACCTTGCGCCCCATCAGCGCCATCGCCTCGGGGACCGCGCAGTGTGCGTGCACGTCCACCGTCTTGACGCGGCGACCGTTCACGACGACTTCCCGGCGTCGCGCCTGCGCCTGGGCGGGTGCCGCGCTGGCCAGATTACAGCCGACGAACGCGATGCCGGCCACCGCGCCAGCGGTCTCCCCGACGAACTCGCGGCGAGTGCTCATGGTGTCCTCCAAGACGTCGCGCCCGCGTGGCTCGCGCGACACCTATCAGGGTCCGTGACTCGCGCGCAGGGTATCACACGCGCCGCGGCGTCCACCGGCCCTCGGTCAGCCCGGAGTCCCGCTTCGGCCCAAGGTCTCTGGGCCGAAGGTCCCATGGTTGGCCATCGCGAGGTCGTTCTACCCTCGAGCCAACACGTTCTCGACGAACGGAGGTCACCATGGGGCTCCTCGATCAACTGGTCGCTGGTCTCGGCCGACAGTCTGCGGACAGCCAGCAGGGAAGCGTCTTCCTGGATCTCGCGACCACGGTCATTCAAGGGCATCCCGGCGGGCTCGCCGGGCTCCTCGAGCAGTTCACCGCGGCCGGGCTCGGCCGCGAGGCCAGCTCGTGGGTGAGTACCGGCCAGAACCTGCCGATCTCGGCCGAGCAGCTCGCCGAGGTGCTCGGTCAGGGCAACGTGCGCGCGCTGGGGGAACAGTTCAACATCAGCCCCGAGTCGGCATCGTTCGGGCTCGCGAGCCTGCTTCCGGCCCTGGTCGACCATCTCACGCCGAACGGCCAGGTCGAGACGCCGCTGACCCCGTCGCTCAACGCGCTGCACGGGCGGTTCAACGTGTAGCGGGGCTAGAACAGCGGGCTGTTCGACTCGAGCCCGAGCACGGTGCGTCCCACCGCCTCGTAGTTCACGAACTGCAGCTGGTTGTGGCGGGTGACGACCTCGGCGTCGCGCGCGTACCGCTCGAGCGGGCTCGAGGTGAAGATCGACGTGGTGCCGGCGGTGGAGCAGACCATGTGGGTGGCGGTGGCCGCGCTCTGCGCCGCGTGCGTCATCGCCAGGCGCAGATCGGCGCGCTGGCGCTCGGTGATCGGCCGCGAGGCGACGGCGGCCTCCCACATCTCTCCGACGACGTCGAACAGCAGCGCACGGCCCGCACGCAGGATCGCCTCGGCTTCGCCGATCTTCGCTTGCACCAGCGCCCGGTCGCGCAACAGCTCCGACGACGAGCGCGGGATCTTCACCTGCGCCAACTCGACGAACGCGTCGATCGCGGCGCGCGCGACCCCCAGGCCCACGCAGCAGAAGCCACACCCCGCGAGGTCGAAGCCGTGCATCCGGTTCATCGGCCCGGTGACCCGCGCGCGCAGATCGAGCGCCGAGAACGTGCGTTCTTCGGGCACGAAGAGATCCTCGACCTCGATGTCGTGGCTGCCCGTCCCGCGCAGACCGCTCACGTCCCAGGTGTCGAGAATGCGCGCGATCGATTTCGGATAGAAATAGGCGATCCGAATCTCCTGATCGCCGTTGGGCCGGAGCCTCGGCTTGTCGCCGTCGAAGACCTTGCAGGCGCCGTGCAGCGCGGATGAGTGCATGCAGCCGCTGGCGAAGAACCAGTGACCGGTGACCCGATAGCCGCCGGGCGCCGCGACGGCGCGGCCGCGGGGATTCGCCGACCCGGCCGAGATGCCGATCGGATCACTGAAGAAGATCTGGCGGCGTACCTCGGGCGCGAACTGCGCGCTCTGCCGCAGGGTGTTGATCCCCATCGCCAGGCACCAGCCCGCCGAGCCGTCGGCCCGCGCCACCTCCTCGATCACGCGCAGGGTCGTGAGAATGTCGGCGCCCAGCCCGCCTTCGGCCTCGGGAAGGGCCACCCTGAAGAGCCGGGCGTTGGCGATGTCCATGACGAGCTCGGGCGGAAGCTGTCGAGCGGCTTCGATCTCGGCGGCACGCTCCCGGATGCGCGGCGCGAGCGCGCGCGCAATGGCCAACGGCGTGGTCGCTGCCGGCACCGTGTCGGTGATCATGGAATCGGGCCATCCTGCGCCCGTCGCGGGCGGCTCGTCAAGACGCCGATCTCGGGCCGACGACGAGCCGCTCGTGGAGCGCGGAGATCATCTCGTCGACGGCGGCGCTCGCCCACATCGGGAAGAACGGCGACTGCTGGAGCGCGCCCCAGTCGCGGATGAAGACGCGAGCCACGCCGGCGAGCGTAGCCTCGGCAGCTGGGGGCGTCAAGGATGGTGACCTCTTGACGCCGCGTCTCTTTGGGTCGATTCTCGCCCGCATCGAGCGACTCACGTCGCGCTCGACTTCGAACGATTGGAGGACACCGCCGTGGCGCGAAACGGATATCGGATCTTCGACGCCGACACCCACGTCGGGCCGACGATGGACGTGCTCGAGGGCTATCTGACCTCGCCCGAGCGCGCGGCGCTCGAGCCGCTGGGCGATCTGCGCCGCGTGAACAAGCGCACCGGCCAGATCTCGTATCACGCCGGCGAGCGCAAGTACGAGCGGCGGCTGGGCGAGCCGGCGGCCCGGCCGGTGGACCCCCGCGCCTACATGGGCGCCTATAGCGGCGCGCACAAGGGCCGTGATCCTGACCCGCAGGTCGACCACGATCCCGCGTCGCGTATCGCCGATATGGACTCCGAGGGCGTCGACGTCAACCTGCTGCTGCCCTCCGGCTGGTTCGGCACCTGGACGACCGTCGAGGACACCGGGCAGGAGCTCGCGCTGTACCGCGCCTACCATCGCTGGATGGCGGACTACTGCTCGACCTATCCCGATCGCCTGAGCGGCGTCATCCTGGTCTCCGGCCGCGACGTCCGCGGAAGCCTCGCGGAGGTCGAGCGATGCGCGGCGCAGCCGTGGGCGCTGGCGCTCTTCTGCTATGCGCCGTACGGCATGCCTCTGGACCATCCCGATCTCGAGCCGTACTGGGCGGCCGCGCAGCATCACGACCTGTCGGTCGTGCTCCACACGTTCACCGTCATGCCGCCGTACGCGCCGGGAGGTCTGGATACGTGGGACAACCTCTGGCTGCAGCGCTCGGCCGCGCATCCATGGTGCGGTATGCGCAACATGGCCGCGCTCATCGGCGCGGGTGTGCTCGATCGGTATCCAAATCTGCGACTGGGAGTGCTCGAGGCCGGCCACGGCTGGCTTCCGTTCTGGGCCAAGCGACTTGACGAGCACGCCGAGTCCGTCGCGCGAGCTCTGCCCCCGCTCAAGTGCAAGCCGACCGACTACATCACCTCCGGTCGTTTCTTCCAGACCATCGAGATGTCGGAAGGCGTCGAGCTGACGAAGGCGGTCATCCAGCTCCTCGGCGAGGATATCTTGATGTACGCCTCGGACTACCCGCACGGAGAGAGCTGGTTTCCAAAGTCGGTCGATACGGTGATGGCGTGGGATCTGCCAGAGCCCATGAAGCGCAAGCTCTTCTGGGACAACGCCGCGCGCTTCTACCGTCGGTTCAAGCGCGCACCGGTCGATGCCGCTCCGACCACAGATCGTGTCTGACCGAGCGGCGCCCCGACCCTCGACGAAGCTCAGGGCGCTGCTGGCTCGCGACGATCGAGTTCTGGCGGTGCTGGGCGCGCCCAACGCCTTCCACGCCAGGATCATGGAGGCCGCCGGTTGCGAAGCGGCGTTCGCGGGTACTGGCATCACCGGTGGCAACTACACCGCGCTCCCCGACACCGGCCTCCTCTCCGCTAC
>Ga0137403_10003666_pt1 | contig 18391 bp, 16 predicted proteins | sample CZOMad2_1_16fung_FD_122057 | JGI IMG/M metagenome (GOLD analysis project Ga0137403, IMG submission 122057) | Vadose zone soil fungal communities from Angelo Coast Range Reserve, California, USA - CZOMad2_1_16fungal (Hybrid Assembly) | ecosystem: Environmental > Terrestrial > Soil > Vadose zone...
TACCGTCCCGCCGACGCCAAAAAGCTGCTGGCCGAGGCCGGTCACCCCAACGGCTTCGAGACGACGCTGTTCTACTACGAGTACTTCCCGCAGATGACGTCCCAGGTCCAGCTCGTCCAGCAAGATCTGAAGAAGAACCTCAACATCAACGTCAAGATCAGCAAGCTCGACTACACGAGCTACTACGGGCGATACGTCGAGGGAAAGTGGGACGGGATGGCCTGGGGCTTCCAGTCCGGACACGCGGTAGGCCTCGACGAGCGGACCTACGTGTACATGCACTCGAATTCGACGAAGAACTTCTTCCGCGTCAACGATCCGGTGATCGACGAGCTGACCGTGAAGCTCCGGCAGGCGCCCGACCGGGCTGAGCAGCGCGCGACCGCCAAGAGGATCGTGGACCGGGAGTACGACCAGGTATTGCGGATGTGGATGCCCCACGGCTCCAACTTCGTTGTCTTTCAGCCGCACTTGCGAAACGTGGCCGGCGGCGTCCTTCGTGGCACCATCGGTTATGGCGCACCGACCATCGCGCGGCTCTGGATCGACAAGTAGCGGAGCGGCCGGCGGCTCCTCCCGCTCGTGATTCCGAGGCCGCTGATCTCTGATGGATTCCCTTGACTTCCCTCGGTGCGTATGGGAATTTCGGGCACTCGTGGCCGGTTCGCTTCGATATTTCTCCCAGGGAAGAAGGAGACCTTCGATGCCCGCCACCGATCCTCGTAACCGTGCTCGTCGTCGCGTGACGCGACGTGAGTTCCTCAAGCGCGCCGGGCTGACCGGCGCCGGTGCGGCCGCCCTGGCCGCCGGTATCCCGAGCCGACGCGCGGCCGCCCAACAGGCCGGCGCCTATCCGGAATGGATTCCGGCCAGCACCAAGCCGGCGAAGCGCGGCGGGCTGCTGACCCGCGCGTCCGCCTGGGACCCGCCGCTAATCGATCCGCGGCTCACACAGTCAGTCGGGCTCTATCAGTTCGCCGGGCTGACGAGTAACCGGCTCGTTCGCTACGCCTTCTCCGACGAAGCCAGCGGCCCCAACGATCTCGGCCTCAAGGGCGATCTCGCCGAGTCGTGGCAGAGCGATTCCGCCAATCGCGTGTGGACGTTCAAGCTCCGGCAAGGCGTCAAGTGGCAGAACGTGGCCCCGCTCAACGGCCGCGAGCTCACCGCGGCCGACGTCAAGTACTGCTTCGAGGCTTACGCGAAGGAGGGCGTTCAGACCTTCACGTTCCAGGAAATCGAAGGCATGGAGACGCCCGACAAGTCCACCCTGCGCATCCACCTCAAGAGCCCCAACACGCTCTTCCCGCAGAACCTCGCCGAGCCGATCGCGCTCGTCTTCTCGCGCGAGGTTCTGGAAGAGGACGGCGATCTCAAGAAGCGTTTGATCGGCACCGGGCCGTACATCTTGAAGGAGCACACCCGTAAGGTTCGCGTCGTGCTGCAGCGCAATCCGGACTACTTCGACAAGGGCCGCCCGTACGTCGACGAGTACGTCATCCTGTCCACGCCGGACGCCGCGACCCGCCTGGCCGCGTTTCGCACGGGTCAGAGCGATTTCATGTGGCTGGCGAGCCAGTCCGAGGTAGAGACGGTTCGCAGGACCAATCCCAACGCCGTCGTGCAGTCGTACCACAACACGCTGGCGCCGTTCGGGCTGGCGCTCGCCCAGGACAAGCCGCCCTACAACGACGTGCGGGTGCGGCGCGCGATCTCGATGGCCATCGACCGCCAGAAGCAGGTCGACACGGTCTTCGAAGGCCACGGGATCCCGGGCTGGGGCGTGCCCTACATCTACTACCAGGACAAGGCGCCGACCTTGAAGGAGCTCGGGCCCTGGGTCCAGTACCGCCCGGAGGAGGCGAAGAAGCTCATGGCCGAAGCCGGCCACGCCAAGGGCTTCGAGACGACCTTGTTCTACTACGAGTACTTTCCGCAGATGACGTCGCAGGTGCAGCTCGTGCAGCAAGAGCTCAAGAAGAACCTCAACATCGACATCAAGATCACAAAGCTCGACTACACGACCTACTACGGCCGCTACGTCGAGGGCAAGTGGGACGGAATGTCCTGGGGGTTCCAGTCGGGCCACGCGATCGGCCTCGACGAGCGGACCTACCACTACATGTACTCGAAGTCGACGAAGAACTTCTTCCGGGTCAACGATCCGGTCATCGACGAGCTGACGACGAAGCTGCGCCGGACCGCCGATCGCGGCGAGCAGCGGACGATCACCAAGAAGATCGTGGATCGGGAGTTCGACCAGGTGCTGCGGATGTGGATGCCGTACGACAACGGCTTCCTGGTCTTCCAGCCACACATGCGCAATGTGGCCGCCGGCGCGCTCCGCCGCACCGATGGCTACGGCTCGCCGACCCTGGCGCGGGCCTGGATCGACAAGTGACGGAGCGCTGAGGGGACCAGAGACCGGAATGGTGGTGCGCGCTGCAGGCCGTCGCGGGGCTGGGGCCCCGCCGGCCGAGGCGCGACTGTAAATTTAGAGAGGGCGCGACCGTCCCATGCAGAAGTACGTGATCCGGCGTCTGCTGCTCGCCGTGCCGGTTCTCCTGCTCTCCTCGCTGATCGTCTTCGGCCTGATGCGCGTCATGCCGGGCGACGCGCTGATCGCGCTGATGGGCGAGTCCGGCAACGTCGGCGAGAAGGAGCTCGCGAAGCTCCGAAAGGACCTCGGCCTCGACCGGCCCTACTACCAGCAGTATCTGCTCTGGTGCTGGCAGATGGTGAGTCTCCGTCCGGGCGACTCGATCTTCACGAACGAGCCGATCGCTGTGTCGCTCCGGAAGGCCATTCCCGTGACCCTCGAGCTCGCGGCGCTGGCGATGATCATCGGGCTCGTCATCGCCGTGCCAGTCGGTGTCCTGTCGGCGACCCGCCAGGACAAGCCCTCGGACTACGCGGGCAGGGTCGTCGCCGTGGCCGGCCTCTCCATTCCCGACTTCTGGCTCGCGACGCTCGTCATCACCTTCTCCGCGATCTGGGTCCACTGGATCCCGCCGATCGGCTACGTGAGCTTCTGGGACTCGCCGTGGCGCAACCTGCAGCAGTTCCTGTTGCCGGCGGCCGTGCTCGGCTACCGCCTCTCGGCGGCGACGATGCGGATGACCCGCTCGACCGTTCTCGAGACCTTGCGTGAGGATTACGTGCGGACGGCGTGGGCCAAGGGTCTCGCCGGCCGGATCGTCGTCTACAAGCACGCGCTGAAGAACGCGCTGATCCCGGTCGTCACGATCATCGGTGGTCAGCTCGGGACCCTGCTGGCCGGGACGTTCGTCGTCGAGCAGATCTTCGCGCTGCCGGGAATGGGCCGGCTCACGGTGGAGGCGATCCTCTACCGCGACTATCCGGTCGTGCAGACCAACGTGATGCTGGTCGCGGCGACCCTGGTCACCCTGAACCTGCTCGTCGATCTGACGTACGCGTGGCTCGATCCGCGGATCCGTTACCGGTGAGCTCCTGATGGCGACGGTCCCGCTCCACGTGCCCCTGGATGATCCGGCGATCGCCGGTATAAACCGGGCTCAGGCGCTCTGGCGGACGATGAGGAAGAAGCCGCTCGGCGCATTCTCGGCGGCCCTCCTCGTCGTGATCGTCCTTATGGCGATTTTCGCCGACGTGCTGGCGCCCTACGATCCGCTGGCGACGCAGCCGGAGATCCGGCTGTCCGCGCCGAGCCGTGCGCACCCGTTCGGAACCGACGACATCGGCCGCGACGTCTTGAGCCGGATCATCTACGGCGCCCGCATCTCGCTCTGGGTCGGGTTGCTCGCCGTTGGCATCGGCACCGCCGCGGGCATGGTCATCGGCCTCCTCTGCGGCTACTGCGAGGGACGGCTGGACCTCATCGTCCAGCGTGTCATGGACGCGATCCAGGCGATCCCGGGGCTCGTGCTCGCGCTGGCGATCGTCTCGGTGCTCAAGCCGAACACGACCAACGCGATGCTGGCGATCGCCATGGTGATCATCCCCGGCAACTCGCGCATCGTCCGCGGCGCGGTGCTCTCCGCGAAGCAGAACCGGTATGTCGAGGCGGCGCAGGCCATGGGCTGTCGCCACCCGCGGATCATCCTGACCCACATCCTGCCCAACGTGACGGCGCCGATCCTCGTCATCGCCTCGATCTGGCTCGGCAACGCGATCCTGATCGAGGCGACCCTGTCGTTCCTCGGGGTCGGCACCCAGCCACCGACACCGTCGTGGGGCTTGATGCTGTCGAGCACCGGCCGCGCCTTCATGGAGCAGGCCCCGTGGCTCGCGGTCTTTCCCGGCCTGGCCATCAGCCTGGCCGTGTTGGGCTTCAACCTCTTCGGTGATACGCTTCGAGACGCGTGGGATCCGAAGCTCCGGCGGAGTGGCTAGGATAGAGGAGACGTCATGACCTACACCCTGATCTCCGGCGACAACCACATCGATCTGACCTACCTTCCGCCTGACCTCTGGTCGTCGCAGGCGCCGGGGAAATGGAAGCTCCTCGTTCCGCGCGTGGAGGAGCTCGAGGACGGCTGCCACTGGTTCGTCGACGCGCAGGACCGGGGGATGTGGAACGGCGTGGGCCCGGGATTCCTGAAATACCAGCGGGGCATGTTCGGCCACATCGACGAGATGAAGGACCTCGGGTTCGAGTGGGACTACCGTCCGGGCGCGAAGCCGCGGCCGACCACACCCGAGCTCCGGCTGGCCGACCTGGACCGTGACGGGATCGATGCCGAGATCGTCTACGGCTGCCTGATGATCAACGATCTGATCGGCGACGCCGGGATCCGCGCCTGGGCGGACAAGATGTACAACGACTGGGCCGCCGACTTCGCCAAGCGCTCCGATCCCAAGCGGGTGTTCCCGCTGGCGATCATCCCCAACACCGATCCTGTCGAGGCCGCCGCCGAGGTGCGCCGCTGCGCGAAGCTCGGCCTCCGGGGCGGGGACCTCGCGTTCAAGCGCATGTCACCGCCGCTCTACCACGACGGCTGGTTCCCGCTCTGGGAAGCGGCCGCCGAGTGCAAGTTCCCGATCGCTTTTCACTCCACCGGTTTCAAAGCGCTGCGGGCTCCCGACACGCCGCAGATGGAGCAGCAGTATCTGACCCAGTGGCGTCTGGTGCGCTCGTCGCTCTTCCAGCTCGACACCATGGAAGTCCTCGTGTCGATCCTGGCGTCCGGGGCCTGCGAGAAGTACCCGGACTTCAACTTCGTGCTCGGCGAGTCGGGCGTGACCTGGCTGCCGTACGTGTTCGACCGGCTCGACACGGAGTATCAGGACCGGGCGCGGAGCCTCGGCTTCAGCCTGAAGCCCAGTGACTACTTCCGACGGCAGGGCTACGTGACCTACCAGCAAGACCAGTACCTCGAGCCGATCATTCCGCTCATCGGCGAGGACAACATCATCTGGGGCGCGGACTATCCGCATCCCGACTGCATCTGGCCCAACTCGCACAGCACGCTCGAGAAGAACCTGAGCGGGTTGTCCGAGCGCGTGCAGCGCAAGATCACGCGCGACAACGCCGCGAAGCTCTACAACATAAAGGATTCCTGATGACTTCGACCGCTCTCGACATCCCCTCGCTTCGGGGTAAGGTCTCCGAGGAAGAATGGACCGTGCGCGTCGATCTGGCCGCCTGCTACCGGCTGCTGGTGCGCTACGGCTGGGAGGACCTGACCTTCACCCACATCACCGTGCGGGTGCCGGGCGCGGAGGACCAGTTCTTGATCAACCCGTACGGGCTCTTCTTCGACGAGATCACGGCCTCGAGCCTGGTGAAGATCGATCTCGAGGGACGCAAGATCGGGGACTCGCCGTTGCCGGTGAACCAGGCGGGCTTCATCATCCACAGCGCCATCCACGCCGCGCGCCACGACGCGCGCTGCGTCCTTCACACGCACACGGTGAGCGGCATCGCCGTGTCGACGCAACGCGCCGGGCTCTTGCCGATCTCGCAGCACGCGATGTCCGTCATCCCGAGCCTCGGCTATCACGACTTCGAGGGCATCGCGACGCGTGACGACGAGAAGCCACGCCTGGTCGCCGATCTCGGCGACAACACCCACCTGATCCTGAGAAACCACGGGCTGATCACGGTGGGGGAGACCGTCGCGGACGCGTTCGTCGCGATGTACTTCCTCGAATCGTCGTGCGCGATCCAGGTGCGCGCGCAGTCGGGCGGCGGCGAGCTGATCCCGGTGCCGAAAGAGGTCCTGGATGCGGCCTACGCCGGTCCGGCTCGTCCGCGCGGCCGCGGCGAGACGATCTGGCCGGGATTGCTTCGGCGGCTCGACCGTATCGATCCGTCGTACAAGAGCTGAGCGACGCGTTCGGTAACCGAGCGGCGCCCGCGTCGTCTCCGCGACGACGCGCGGCGCCGTCTTCGTCAGTGGGTGTGATCCGCTCGCGTGTGGTCGAAGCGCTCGTGGTGCTGGCGGAGAAGGTCCCGGCCGTAGTCGTTCCCGTTCGGCGTGCGGACCACCGTGTGGATGTGGTGCCTCGAGGGCGCGTCGTTGTCGAAGGCGATCCCGCGCTGGTGGTCGAACTCGATCAGGATGACCGGGCTGTGGATCCGGTAGTAGAAGACGCCGTCCTCGTCCGCGCCGCCCATCCAGGCGAAGTACGTGTGGTTGAGATGGCGCTTGACCTCGTTGCGTCTCGCCTCGGAGTGGCCCGGCCGGATACGTCCGATGTAGGTATCGAGAACGTCGAGCAGCATGCGCTGCTGGGTGGTCGTGAGGTCGCCTGAGACGATGCCTTGGTATTGCATGTCGACGTTGTCGCGGAACGCCGCCGTGAAGACTTCGCTGGGAAGCTCCGCGGCGATGACCGCCCGCTGACGCTGCTCGGGCGTGAGCGCCCGCATGAGCGCCAGGCCCTGGCGCTCCTCGGCCTGGAAGACGCGCGTGCCGGTGTACGGACCCTCGGTGGCTGCGACAGGCTCGGAGCCCATGAACATCGGCGTCATCACGATCTGATCGCCGAGGACGAAGCAGTTGATGATCAGGTGGTGTCCGTCGATCTGCCATCCCCACGGTCCGTCGTGCGACGGTATGCCCATCACGCTGAGCCAGTAGAGCCACTCGCCGTACTCCGCCTGGCTGCCCGTGATCGCCAGGACGAGCTCGTTGAGCCGCATGACGTCGCGCGCCGTCTTGAAGCCCTGCGCGCTGAGACTCTCCCGCACCAGCGCGAGCGCCCGATCGCGCTGCGCCGGGCTCAGCTCGTCGAGCGATACGCCGTGGCGCATGAGATACGGATGGATGTTGCTCCACCGTCGCCACACGTCGCTCTCCAGGGAGAAGAGCGCGCGCTCCCGCTGCGGCTCGCTCAAGGAATCGACGAACGCGCGCGCGGCGTCGGTGATTTGCCGGGTGAAGGCCCCCGTCTTCTGGATCTTGAAGAGCCCGGGCGCCACCCGGCCACCGGCGGTGATTCCCTTGAACGGCTGGGCGACCAGCGCCTCGCCGGTCTCGACGTATTTCTGGAGCTGCGGGGGAAGCTCCGCCGGTCGAGCGCGCGCGGATACCGGGTTGCGCTGCCGCACCTTGAGGCCGGGAGGAGGATTCAGCATCGCGCGATCGCCTATCGGCCGCCGGCGCCGAGCGCCGTGCGCACCGGTGGCAGCACCTCGCGGGCGATCCGAGCCATGAAGCCCCGCTCGGGATCGTCCGGCGCCGAAGGGTTCGGGATCGGGTGCAGGCAGACGTAGTCGAACGCCGCCGGCGCCGACCGGAGCACGGCGAGCAATTGCTGGACGATCTCGGCAGGCCCGCCGCGCAGGCAGAACGCGTCGGCGGCGGCGTCGGGCAGGAAATCGACGACCTTGCCGCTCGCTTCCAGATCGGGCGCGTGGTGAAAGTCGGGAAAGACGTTGCGCTCGCGCTTGAGCTTTTCGGGATCCGGCCCCGTCCAGGACAGGCGCGGCGGCTCGAAGAGCATCGGCGAGTATTCGTAGTAGCCCGCCGCCATCGACTTGCCCATCGTGAGCGCTCGCGCCGGATCCTCCACGAGCACGGTGTGGAACACGGCGCCGAGGCCGACCGTGGACGGATCGCGGCCGGCAGCGGCCGCGCCGGCGCGAATCTCCTCGATCGACTTGGCGATGTTCGCCCGATGAGCTCCGACGCGGATGAACACGCCGTCGGCGACGGCGCCCGCCATGCGTAACGTGCGCGGGCCGCCCGCCGCGATCCAGATCGGCACGGGCCGATGGTGCGGCAGGCGCGCGGGCTCGCGAGCGCCGACGTCGACCCCCTGGCCGTCGAGCAGCGCGCGCATCAAGCGCGTGCTCGCCTCGAGCTCGCTGACGCGCGCCGGCTTGAGCCCGGCCAGCCGCACGGCGGTGTCGCCCACGCCCCAGCCGAGCAGGGTGCGCCCCGGCGCGAGCTCGTCGACCGTCGCGATCGACGACGCCGTCACGGTGGGGTGGCGGTTCACGGGATTGGACAGGAGCGTCGCGAGGAGGATGCGCTCGGTGACGCGGGCCGCGGCGGCCATCAGCACGTACGTGTCGCGCCGGCGGAGCTGGGAGTCCGGCTGGAACGCCGCGTCCCAGCCGAGCGTCTCGGCGCGGCGCACGTCGGTGGCGAAGGCGTCCACCGAGCGCGCGTCGAAACGATTGATGCCGAAGCGGGGGAGCGCCACGATCAGCTCGCGCCGAGCTGGCCGCCCATCTCGGCGATCGCCTTGTCGAGGACGGCGACGACACGGTCGATCTCGCCGCGCGTGATCACCAGCGGCGGCGAGAGCACGATCGTGCTCCCGAGATGGCGGCCGCCGCCGGAGCGACCGACGATCACGCCGTTGCGCCGCGCGTAGTCGACGACGCCCTTGATCCGGTCGGCCGGCATCGCCTCCTTGGTGCGGCGATCGCGGACCAGCTCGACGCCCGCGAACAGGCCCTTGCCGCGCACGTCGCCCACCCACGGATGCTTCAGGAGCGTGCGCAGCCCGTCGAGCAGGTACGCGCCGTTCTCGGCCGAGCGCTCGACCAGCCGCTCCTCGAGGATGATCTCGATGTTGCGATTGGCGACGGCGGCCGCGACCGGGTGGCCTCCGTACGTCGAGATCTGGAACACCTGGCGATTCTCGGACGGATCACCGACGAACGACTTGAACACGTCGTTCCGGACGACGGTCGCGGCGATCGGCAGATAGGCGCTCACGATGCCCTTGGCGATCGCGACGATGTCGGGCCGGACGCCGGAATGCTGATGGGCGAACATCTTACCGGTGCGGCCGAAGCCGTTGATGACCTCGTCGATGTGCAGCAGGCAGCCGTACTTCTTCGCGACCGCCGCGACCTCGGGCAGATAGTCGTCCGGCGGCACCGCGACGCCGACGGCGCTCATGATCGGCTCCACCAGCACGGTCGACACCGTGTCCGGCCCCTCGCCCTGGATCGTCGCCTCGATGTTCTTCACGCACGCGAGCTCGCACGATGGATAGGTGAGCCCGAAGGGGCAGCGATAGCAGTAGGGCGGGGCCACGTGGACGAAGTCGTTGCCGCCGAGCGGCTCGAACTTCATCTTGCGGTCGCCCATTCCGCCGGCGGCCAGGGTGGCGAGCGTCGTGCCGTGATAGCCGAGGTAGCGGCTGATCGTCTTGTAGCGGTACTGGCCGGGATTCTCGTGCTTGGTGTACTGCCGCGCGAACTTGAAGCCGGCCTCGTTCGCCTCGGAGCCGGAGGCGACGAAGTAGACGTGGTTGTCGCCGCCCAGGAGGCCGTTCACGCGCTGGGCGAGCTTGGCCGCCGGCTCGTTCATCGCGGTGTGCGGATAGTACGGAAGCGCGCGCATCTGATCCGCGGCGACGTCGGCCAGCTCGGTCCGGCCGTAGCCGATGTTCACGCACCAGAGGCCGGCCATCGCGTCGAGGTATTCGCTGCCGTCGGCGTCGACGACAGTCGAGCCGCGACCCCCGACGATCACGAGTGGCTCCGCCTCGAGCTGCCGGTGGGCGACGACCGGATGCAGGACGTTGTCGAGGTCCTGTCTCACGACGGCCGAGCGGCCGTCGACGTGAGTGGGGCTGGCGCCTGCGGGCTCCGTCATGGCGTTCTCTCCTGGCCTGGATTGGGCTGGATTATAACGCTGGCGCCGGCCCGGACCCCGCGGTAAGCCGCTCGAGCCGGGGCAAGCGCGACGACGGTGCGGACGGGTGCCCGATGGCACCCGTCCTTCGTCGCTCCGCCCCTGACTTTTCCGGTCGACTTTACTCGGGCTTGATCAGGAAGTGCGCGCGCCGGTTCTTGGCCCAGCAGGCCTCGCCGCGCTCGTTGCAGAGCGGCTGCTCTTCGCCGTAACTGACGATCGAGATCCGGCTGGCCTGGATGCCGAGCGCCACCAGATAGCTCATCGCCGCCTTCGCTCGCTGCTCGCCGAGCGCCAGGTTGTACTCGTTGGTGCCACGCTCGTCACAGTGGCCTTCGATCAGGAGCAGGGTTCGCGCGTTGCTCTTGAGCCAGGCGGCACTGGCGTCGAGGATCTTCGCATCGGTCGGACGAATGTCGTACTTGTCGTAGTCGAAGTTGATGTCCTTGAGAGCCGCGACCCCCGAGAAATCGCGAGGCGACGGCCTCGCCGTCGTGCTGTCGGTTCTGCCGGCGGCGGGCCGGGTCGTCCCTCCAGGCGCCGTTGATTGCGAGGTTGAAGGCTGCGAGATCGAAGGCTGCGACCTGCTTGCGGTCGAGCCGCCCGAAGCCCCGGGGGAGGGCGTCATCGACGCTGGCATCGTCACGGGCTCCTTCGCGCAGCCGCTCGCGACCAGGATCAGCAGCGCTGCCGGGACCATCAGGACGCTTCTCATCGTTTCGACCCTCCTCGCTTTCGACCCCGACTGGGTCGGTCTACTTGCGGCCCTGACTCAGGACCAGCTCCAGGCGGGCACGGCGCTCGCGCTCGCTCTGGAGCTCCTCTTCTGTCTTTTTGAGCTTGGACTGCACCCCCTTGAGCGTGGTGTCCGCGTCGGCCTGCTGGTTCTGCAGGGCGCGAACCTCATCACGCAGCCGATTCGCCGCCGTTCCCCACCAGAGGAATCCCGCGAGCACGCCCACTATTGCCGCGCCGACCCCGATCGCGATCATCCGCGCCATGATTCTCGGCCTCCCCGGCGGCTCGTGCCGCCGATGTCGAGTCGTGGAGTAGGGTAACGCCGGCGGCCGCGTCCGTCAGCCATTTGAGATAGGCGCCGAGGTTCACCGGTTTCACGGTGAAGCGGCCCGAGCCGTGGCCCGGCCGCCTTTCCTCCTCGGTCCATGCGCCGATCGTCCGCCGGCTGGCGCCGCTCGAAGCCCTTGATCGACAGGAGGACGAGATACTGCTGCGGCTGGCCGCCGCACCGATTTCCGGAACTCGCGCCCGAGTCGCATGTGAAACGCGTTTCAGGGTCGATCAGGGATAGAACCGCTTGACGACCGAGCCGTAAGTATGTAACTTCCCGGCCACGGACGATTAGCTCAGTTGGTTAGAGCGCTGGCCTCACATGCCAGAGGTCACTGGTTCAAATCCAGTATCGTCCACCATTAACGCGGTAGAGCATTAACGGTTTGTTTTTTCGCCCGGGAGCCGCCCATGAAGGTCAGCGTTTTCTTTGACGGTCAGAACTTCTACCGTTCTCTCCAACGCTATGACGAATCGCTCCGGGTCGACTACGATCGCCTCGCCGCCTGGATCACCCAGGCCGCGGGCGGTCCCGGCGCGATCTTCGCGGGAGCCCATTACTACGTCGGCGTCTCGGCGGACGCCCCGCCGCTGGTCGAGGGCTTTCTCAAGGGCCTCGAGCTCCGCCCGGGCTACTTCGTCAAGCGCGAGCTGCGGGTGCGCCGTTCCGGGCGCTGTCCGGCGTGTAGCGCCGACTACGAGTACACGACCGAGAAGCGCGTCGACACGCGGCTGGTGGCGGACATCATCCAGTACGCCGCGATCGGCGCGTTCGACGCGGCCGTGCTCGTGTCGGGCGACGACGATTTCGTGCCGGCGGTCGAGGCCGTGAACTCGCTCGGCAAGCAGGTGTGGGTCGCGACGTGGTCGGCCGAAGAGCTCTCGAAGGACCTGCGCGTGCGTTGCTTCGGCCAGATCCGCCTGAGCGACGGCATCGGGGCGTTCCGCGTCGAGCGGCCGCGGACGTTCGAGCGCGCCCCGACCCGCCTGGCGCCCTCGCGCCTGGCGCGCCCGACAGCGCAGCCGGTGTCGGGCGTGGCGCTCGAGCGCGCGCTCCAGGAGCTCCAGCGTGCCGAGGCGCGCCTGCCGCACGTGAGCCGCGGCTACTTCGTGATGCGCTGGAAGTCGCACCAGCTTCCGCCGGTCGGCGCCGACCGGGAGGCGCTCGTGCAGCAGCTGATCGGCGCCGGCCTCGCCGAAGAATTCGAGGTCAAGGACGGCGAGGGTCGCAACGTGACCGCGATCCGGAGCCGGGAGCCCAACGGAAACGTCCGGGAGCCCGACGGCAACATCGCGCTGCCCGGCTAGGCCGGCGGACGGCTCGTCGGACTCTACGACGCGAGCGGTCGCGTCACGAGCCGCTTGACCGATTCGGCGAACGCCCGGGTCGTCGTGGTGCGGCGCGAATCCCGCGGGTTGTCGCAGTCGGCCTCGAGGTCGAACACCGGGGTCATCGACGCTGGAGTGATCCGGTACCGCACCGCGCCGTCGCTCGCGCGCACCACTTCGGCCGACTGATCCCACCGAGTCGCCGTGGCCTGAAATCGTCGGCGAGTGTCCTGGCAGAACACGTGCACGCCGCGCCAGACTCGAACGTCGACGACGATCGCGTGATCGGCGTCGAGCGCGCGGGCCCGCGCGAGAGCAGGGCCGGGATCGCGCTTCGCGGCGCCGACAAAGACGCTGAGCTCCTTGGCGAGGACCGCGTGAGTGTTCAGCTCCTCCAGCAGCGACACGCTCGGAAAGGAGTGGGAGACGCTCCGCGTCGGGTTCAAACCGTACCCGTGCTGCCACTACAACCACGCGTATCTCGACTGCGCCCTGGCGCTTCGCCTGGAACATCGCATCGAGCCAGATGCGATCGAGGGGATCGAGTGCCTGGTGCCCGCGGGCGAGGTCCCGATCGTCTGCGAGCCGCGCGAGTCAAAGGTGCGGCCGCGCAGCCCGTACGACGCCCAATTCAGCCTCGCGTACTCGGTGGCCGCGGCGTTGGTCGACGGCCGCGTCGGGCTCGACACGTATGCGAAGGATCGGATCCGCGACGAGCGCACCCTGGCGCTGGCGGCCCGGATCCAGCACACCGTGGATCCCGCCTCACGATTCCCCGATGGCTTCCCGGGCTGGGTTCGGGTTCGACTCCGCGACGGTCGGCTCCTCGAGGCGCGCGAGCCCGACGGTCGCGGAAGCGCCGCCCGGCCGCTCGCCCGGCGCGATCGTCGCCAAGTTCCACGACAACGCCCGGCGCGCGCTCCCCCTGGACAGGGTGGCGGCGGTCGAAAAAGCGGCGCTCTCGCTCGACTCGCTCGGCAACGTGGGAACGCTCCTGGCCGCGTGCCGGGCCTAGTCGCGCCCTTCCGGAATTTCATCCCTCTCTGGCAAGCGTTATCGCGAGGTTAGCGACAAGTGTCGCGCCGGTCGGCGAGGGCGTACAATCAAATATATGAAGCGCGCCCTGGTCATCGCACTGACGGTGCTCTTCGCGACCCCCGCGTGGTCGCAAGACGTGCAGATCAAGAAGCCCGCTCCCTCGGTTCCCCGCGAGGAACGCGACGTGATCCCGCCCGGGCTCCAGGAAGAGACGCGGCCGAGCGACGCGGATCGCTATCCGCGCGGCGGCCAAGTTCAGCACGATCCCGCGTTCATCGGGCCCATGTCGAAGCCGCGAGAGACGCCGACCTCTACCGGACGCTACGGTATAGCCGGGTGGGTGTCACCCACCACGCCGGTTGGCTCGCCGCACTCCGGATGGAGCGAGAGCAGCGGCGTCTTCGCGTTCGGCTTCTCGTCAACGTGGGACGGTCCGCCCCCCGCTCGACGTCCGGCTCCCAAGCCCTGATTCGGTGATCCGACCGAACGTTCCCCGGAAAGCGCGCGGCTGATGCCCTGGCTCCGGGGCAACCTGCACGCCCACACGACCTTCTCGGACGGCGTCAAGGAACCAGCCCAGCTCGTCGCCGCGTACGAAGCGCTCGGCTACGATTTCCTCGCCATCACCGATCACGAGAACTGGATCGACGATCGCTACTGGAGCGCGATTCCCAGGATTTCCTCCAAGCTCCTCCTGTTCCACGGCATCGAGCTCAACTGGCCGCGGTTCGATCAGCACATCGGCAAGGTGTCCGGCGAGCGCGAGACGCTTCACGTCCTGAACCATCCGGCGCGCTATCAGCTCAGCGTGGCCCAGACGCTCGAGCGCATCCGCCGCATCGGCGCCGGTGGCATGACGCTGGACGCGATCGAAGTGACCGACACCGGGCAGCGCCGGTCGCTCTACGAGTCGCCGGAGATCCCGCTCGTGAAGATCGCGACCGACGACGCGCACGGACCCATCCACTTCGGTCGGGCATGGGTCGAGGTGGACGCCAAGCGCGACCGAGACGCGATCATCCGCGCGATCCGCGCCGGCGAGCTCCGGCTGGGCTTCGCGAGCGACTAGGAGCTCTCCGTGGCGACCGTGAGGATCGGACACAGCCCCGATGCGGACGACGCCTTCATGTTCTACGCGCTCACCGCCGGAAAGGTGAAGATTCCCGGCGTGACGGTCGAGCACGTGCTCGAGGACATCGAGTCGCTGAATCGTCGCGCGCGCACCGCGGAGCTCGAGGTGACGGCGGTCTCCTTCGCTACCTACCTCCTCATCGCCGAGCGATACCGGATGATGGATCCCGGCGCGTCGATGGGGAAGGGCTATGGCCCGATCCTCGTGGCGCGCGGCCCGATTCCCAGGGCCGAGCTCGAGGAGCGCGTCGTCGCGATCCCCGGCAAGCACACCACCTCCGCGCTGCTCCTGCGCCTCTACGTCGGCGACCCGCCGCTGATCGAGGTCGCCTTCGACAAGATTCCTCAGGCGGTGCTCGACGGCCAGGCCGAGCTGGGTCTCCTGATTCACGAGGGCCAGATCACCCATCAGAAAATGGGCCTGACGAAGGTTCTCGACCTCGGCGAGGCCTGGCAGGCCGATACAGGGCTGCCCCTGCCGCTCGGCGTCAACGTGATGCGGCGGGACCTCGGCGAGGACCTCCATCGCGCGCTCTCGCAGGGGCTGCGCGACTCGATCGCCTGGGCCCACGCGAACGTCGACGAGGCGCTCGAGTACGCGATGCGCTACGGGCGAGGGATCGACAAGGAAACGTGCCGGCGGTTCGTCCTGATGTACGTCAACGACTACACGCTGGCGCTCGGCCACGACGGGCGCGCCGCGATCGAGCGCCTGTTCGCGATGGCCCACGCCAAGGGCCTGATCGCCGAAGTCCCGCCGATCGACCCGGTTTAGTTGGAGATCGGGGGGAGCGAGCGCCGCTCCGCTTGCACCCGATAGTGCACCCAGGTTGCCGGTAGCGTTCGAGGGGCGAGTCGAGCCCCGCCGACCTTCCGGTCGAGCAGCCGACGAAGTTCGAGCTAGTGATCAATCTCAAGACCGTGAAGGCGCTCGGCCTCACGATCCCGCAGACGTTGCTGCTGCAAGCGGATCAGGTGATCCAGTAGCGCGTGCTGGGCCGCGAGCCCTGACCACGCCGTTCTTCTCAATAACGCTTCAGAATCTCGTACTCGGTCGTGCGCTGGGCCGGCGTGAAGCCGGCCTCGCGGATCAACGTGACGATCTCGTCGACGCCGATCGTGTTCACGAACGCCGCGGCCTTGTGCACGTTCTCCTCGAATAAGGTGCCGCCCCAGTCGTCGGCCCCGAAGTGGAGCGCGATCTGCCCGGTGCGCTTGCCCTCCGAGAACCACGAGGCCTGGACGTGGGGGAAATTGTCGAGGTAGAGGCGCGAGACGGCGAGCATCCGCAGGTACATGTTCGGGCCCTTCGGATGCTTGATCCACTTGGCGAGCAGAGTGTTGTTCGGCTTGAACGACCACGGCACGAACGCCGTGAAGCCGCCGTGGAGATCCTGGAGCTCGCGGATCACGTCGAGATGCTCGAGCAGGTCGTCGATCTGCTCGACGTGGCCGTACATCATCGTCGCCGTCGACTTGAAGCCGCGCCGATGGGCCTCGCGGTGCACCTCGAGCCAGGTGTCGGGCCCACCCTTCTTGGGCTCGATCCGCCGGCGCACCCGCTCGGACAGCACCTCGGCGCCGCCGCCCGGGAGCGTCCGCTGCCCGGCGTCCCAGAGGCGATCGAGGACGTCGCCGATCGTGAGGTCGCTGACCTGCGCGACCGTCCGGATCTCGGACGCCGTGAAGAAGTGCGGCGTGACTTCCGGGAAGCGGCGCCGTGTCTCGCGCACGAGCGTGGTGTAGTAGTCGAGCGGCAGGGCCGGATTGTGGCCGCCCTGGAGCAGGACAGTCGTGGCGCCCTTCGAGGCGGCGAACTCGATCTTGCCCAGCACCTCCTCGACCGTCAGCGTGTACGCCTCGGGGTCGCCCGGCTTCCGGTAGAAGGCGCAGAACTGGCAGTCGGTGATGCACACGTTCGTGTAGTTCGGATTCGAGTCGATCACGAACGTGACGATTTTTTCCGGGAAGCGCGCGTACCGGGCCTCGGCGGCGAGCGCGCCCAGCTCGAGCAGTGGCGCGTCGGCGAGGAGCCAGCGCCCCTCCGCGCGGTCGAGGCGCTTGCCGTCGAGGACCTTGTCGCGGATGGTCGTGATCACGCCGCGGCGCCCTCGTGGTCCCAGACCCGCACCACGTTGTAGAGCGCGTCGCGCTCGACCGGCACCTTGTTCGCGTCGCGGATGATGCGGAAGAGCTGCTCGCGCGCGAGGCCCGCCGGGGTCTCGGCGCCGGCCATGTGCTGGACGCGCTCGTCCTCGAGCGTGCCGTTCACGTCGTCGGCGCCGAAGTGGAGGGCGACCGACGCCGTCTCCTCGCCGAGAAGCACCCAGTACGCCTCGACGTGAGGAAAGTTGTCGAGCAGGAGCCGCGCTGCCGCGATCGTGCGGAGGTTGTCGGCCGGCGGCGTCGACCGCGGCACGAGCTTGGTCGTGCCGACTTGATAGGGCAGCGCAATGAAGGTGAGGAAGCCGCCGGAGCGATCCTGCTGCTCGCGCAGCCGGAGCAGGTGGTCGACCCGCTCGGCGAGCGTCTCGACGTGGCCGTAGAGCATCGTGGCGTTGGTCCGGATGCCGAGCGAGTGCGCGATGCCGTGGATCTCGCACCAGCGGTCGCCGTCGGCCTTGCCGGCGTAGCGCAGCTGCTTGGCCAGGCGGGAGGAGAAGATCTCGGCGCCGCCGCCCGGCATGGTCTGGAGCCCGGCCGCTTTCAAACGCGCGAGCGCCTCGGGCGGCTCGATCTTCCAGCGCCGCCAGAAGTAGTCGATCTCGGCGGCCGTGAAGGCCTTGATCTGTACGTTCGGGCGCGCCGCGTGCAAGCCGGCGATGATCCGCTCGTAGTACTCGAACGGCCAGTCCGGATGGTGGCCGCCCACGATGTGGACCTCGCGGACCTCCTCGCTGACCATGCCGATGATGTCCTCGACCGTGTACTCGAAGGCGCCGGCCTCGCCTTTCTTGCGGGCGAAGCCGCAGAAGGCGCAGGAGAGGACGCACACGTTGGTCGGCGAGATGTAGCGGTTGAGGACGAAGTAGACGCGGTCGCCCTCGCGAGAGGATTTCACGCGATCGGCCATGCGACCCAGGCCGAGGAGATCTTCGGTCTCGAAGAGGAGCAGCCCGTCATCGCGGGTGAGGCGCTGGCCGGCCTGGACCTTGTCCCAGACAGCCGTCAGGCGCGTGTCGGCAAAGTGCAATCGCTCCTCCAGGGTGAGGCGTAACGGTCGATCGGATTATATCGGGCCGGCGTGCGTGCCGTCGAGATTTGGGCCGGGATTTGGGCCGGCTGGCCGTCAGGCGGCCGTCACGGCTAGACAGGTCGCCGTAGCTCTGCTAGAAGGACCGGGTGCTCCTGACGACGATCGCCGGAAGTCTGCCGAAGCCCGCCTGGCTCGCGAAACCCCAAGCGCTGTGGGCACCCTGGAACCTGTCGGGCCCGGCGCTCGCCGAGGGCAAGCGCGACGCGGTGCTGGTGGCGCTCGCGGAGCAGGAGGCGGCCGGCATCGACATCGTCACCGACGGCGAGCAGTCGCGGCAGCACTTCGTTCACGGCTTTCTCGAGGCGATCGAGGGTGTCGACTTCACCCGCCGCGTGACGATTGGCATCCGCGCCGACCGCTACAAGGCCGAGGTGCCCACGGTGACCGGGCCGCTCGTACGCCGGCGCTCCGTGCACGCCGAGGAGGTCGCGTTCGCGCGCGCGCACACGACGAAGAAGCTCAAGTTCACCGTGCCCGGGCCGAT
>Ga0137403_10003667_pt1 | contig 18379 bp, 7 predicted proteins | sample CZOMad2_1_16fung_FD_122057 | JGI IMG/M metagenome (GOLD analysis project Ga0137403, IMG submission 122057) | Vadose zone soil fungal communities from Angelo Coast Range Reserve, California, USA - CZOMad2_1_16fungal (Hybrid Assembly) | ecosystem: Environmental > Terrestrial > Soil > Vadose zone...
TCCAACGCCGCCGGGACCCAGGCGTTCCCGGCCTGCGGAGACGCCCTGGCGGCGGTGGTTCCGGGGGATTTTGTGGTGGCGGCTGGTCGTCTCTACGAAGACACCGCGCCGGTAAGTTAGCGCCTATGCCCCCGGCCCCTCTCCCGGGGGAATGGGAGGGCGGTTGGGAGAGGGGGCCGGGGGGGTTGAGGGGCAGGCCGCCGAGCCCGCACGGTTTTCATCCCTCTTCGGGTGCGGCGGAGCCGCAGGAAGAGCTCCCAGGGAGAGCTGGGGCGAAAAGAGGGGAGTCCGGCGCCAAAAATGGGGAGCTGGACATCAGAAGTAGGGGACTTCTGAGGAAAAGTAGGGAGATTCACAAAAGAAATAGGGCCATCCAGGACAGAAGTAGGGCAACCAAGGACAGAAGTAGGGCAACCGAGGACAGAAGCAGGGTATCCGAGGACAGAAGTAGGGTATCCAAGGACAGAAGTAGGGCAACTGAAGACCGAAGCCGGGCAACCGAGGACCGAAATCGGGCAACCGGGGACCGAAGTAGGGAAATCCAGGACAGAAGCGGGGTCACCGAAGACAGAAGTGGGGCCACCGCTTGAAGCCGCCCCCCTCCTGCCCTCCCCCCTTTCCCAACCCGCCCCCTCCCAGGGGGGAGGAACCCCTCCCGGCCCTCTCTACGGCCAAAGATAGCGCCTATGGGGGGTGCCCCTACTCTACAACCGAAGCCTTTGCCAAGCTCGACTGCGAAACGCGAGACACCTGCAGAGGAGCTGGTATAGTCGCGCGCTTCTCTGAGCATGTCATGGCCGCGGATCACCCTTCCACGCAAGACCGACCCCCGGCGAGCGGGATCGTGGTCCCTTCCCATGTCGCCGAGAGCGCGTCGCGCCTCATGGACGACGCGCGAGGGGATCTCCTAAGCCTCGTCTACTATGAGCACCCGCTCACGGTCCACGGTGTCGTCGTGGTGGCGCGCGACCGGGTGGAGTCCTATCCGGATCTCCTCGCCCGGGTCCATCGGACGCTGCTCGCCGTTCCGGCCATCCATTGCCTGCGGTGGCGGGATCTCTTCTTCATGGCTCTCCCCGGCTCCTCGGCCCCTCCCTATCTCGACGACCAGCCCCATCTCGCGTACTGCGTGAAGTACAGGAGCGCTCTGCTGCAGGGCCGGGACTGCCGCCCGGAAGTGCCGCTCCCGGCGCAGCCGAGACTCTTTCTGCAGGAGCACCTGCGCGGTTGCCGCCACTACTTCAGGGTCCACTACTTGAAGCGGCTCCTGGAGAAGGCGCACCGGGAGGTTGTCGGCGAAGTTCTCGAAGAGGCACGCCGGTTGATGTCCACCGCTCTGATGGGGGAGCTAGGGGGGTGGCAGATCGAGCTCGCGGATGTCCCGCAGCGATTCTCGCTCTGGCACGGCACCGCGGAAGCCGCCGAGGTCGTCGGCCGCCTGGAGACCTTCGCCCGGCGGCTCCGCGATCCGACGGCCACTCTCCAGAAGGCGGACGCCTTCGCCGTCACCTGGCTGTTTGAACGGCTGCTGGATCTCTTGGCGAAGGGAGGCGCATGACCCCGACGCTGGAGGACTACGGGTGGGCCGTCGACGCCTTCGTCACCGCGATGGGCCGGCTCGGCGACGACGTGCGCGGGATTCTGCTCTGGGGCTCTCTGGCGCGGGGCGAGGTGGTACCCGGGCAGAGCGACCTCCTGGACGCCGTGGTCGTCGTCCGCCGCGGGCTTCTCAAGGAGCCGGCGGATTTCACCCGGATCGTGCTGCAGATCCTCGCCGCCTGCGCTCCGCTCACGGAGCGCAGCCTCCCCTTTGCGCACCCGCCCATGTTGTATCGAGAAGAGGAGCTCGGCGATTTCGATCCCATCTTCGGCCCCACACTCGTCGCGCCCGATGCGAGCCGGCTCCTCGTGGGCGAGGATCTGCGGCCCCGGGTGCACTGGAGCGACGAGGGGCAGGCAGCCGCTCGCTGTGCCTTCTTCTCGATGCGGCGGCGATTCCTCGACCGCCTCGCGGTCTTCCTGCCGCCGCTCCCGCTGTCGGAACCGCACCAGAAAATTCTCTTCGACCGGCTGGTCGACCTGCGCAAGAGCTTTCCGGTCATGGCCTCTGCGGCCCTCGGCCGGCCGGCCAGCCAGAGGCAGGCCCTGGCGGATCTGCGGGAGGCTCTTCCCGATCTCGATTTCAGCCTGTTCGACGAGATCGCGGCCCTCCGGAAAGGCGAGCGGGCCATCGGCGGCATCGGCGGCGTCGGCGGCATCGGCGGGCCGGAAGCTCTGCAGAGCCTTCTGCGGCGGGCCTTCGACCTGGCGGAACGGATCGAGGAGCGGATTGTGGCTGCCGCGATGGACCGCTTTCGCGATCTCCTCGCCGTCAGGCCGGGGACGCCGGCTGGCGCAGAATCTGGACCAGTTGCTCCAGGACCGTGAAGTCGACCGCTCCGACGATCTTCACCCGGCCTTCCAGAACCGCCTTGCTGGAGTTGAGCGCGCCGCGCGAGATGTCGGCCAAGTCGGCGGCTGAAATCAGGATGGTGCTCTGGGCGGCGGCGTTCGTGCGCTGGACCCGGGAGCCCGCCGGGCGCAGATCGACGAGCCAGCTGCCGCTCTCCGGGCCGTCCACCGCGAAGCGGAAGGAGTGATCGATCCGCGCCGCCACCTCCGGCATCGCGGCGATCTTCCCGGGCAGGAACGTCTCGAAGAACCACGAGGTGGAAAACGGTCTCAGGGCGGCGGGCCCGGGCTTCGGCGTCGCCGGGGACCGCCGGTTCACCTCCGGATATCCCAGCTCCAGGAGCAGTCGGCGCATCGATGCGAGGACGTCGTCCGGGACGCCCGCCAGGGAGAGGCTCGCGCCGTTGCCGACGCTCCCGGAGTGGATGGTATCGGTGAAGCGGATCGTCGGGTCTTCGTACCCGTAGTCGTGCGGCGCCGAGAAGACGGACGCGAGGACCTTCTCCTCCCAGGGCACCTCGAGGAACGAAAACATGGGCGCTGCGACCCGCGCGGGATTCTCGACCAGGTCCTCATAGCGCAGACGGAAACAGCGGCCGGGGTGGGCGCGCTCCTGCTCGAGCATGGCGCGCGTCATCTCGCACCACCAACGGATGGTCCCGGTGACGGCGTGGCCCGAGCTGTTGTAGATGAAGCGCTGGATCGCACTGATGCGCCCGGCCATCTGCAGAGCGGAAGCCACGACGTCGAGGCAGTGGCGGTAGAGACAGAGGTGCTTCGCGCGCGGGAAGAGGAGATTCAGGAGCTTCAAGTGAAGGACGTTCTGCGGCGTCTTCTCGCACCAGAGGCGTTTGCCCCGGCGCGCCGTATGCGCGGACAGCCGGTCGGAAAGGAGCGTCCGGAGGGTTTCCGCCATGGCCTCCGTGACATAGATCTTCCCCTCCGCCTCGAAGTAGGAATCCCTGCCTTCTAAGCCACAGAGGAAGATGGCGAGCGAATGGGCGGCCTGGCCGAGGAAGAGCTCCGGAGGACAGTAGACGTCCGGGTGGGTGTCGAGGATGAAGCGGAGCAACGTCGATCCCGCCCGGTTGCACGACAACAGGAAGATCGGCTGAATCGGCGGAAGATCGTCGTCGCCCGTGCGGCGCTCTCGCGCGGAGGGAGCGGTCGGGTCCGCGCTGCGGGCAGGCCCCGCAAGGGGAGCGATCATTTCGTCGAGGATCTCGAATTCCTCGGCACCCGGGTCGGTCATCTGCAATCTCTCCTCTCTCGACCTTCTAGGTGCTCCGCGCGGGCTCACGCGAGCCGGCGCCGGATCGCAGCATTTCACCGGTTGCTCTCTTGGCCGAGCGCGCCGTATCCTCCCCTTCTACGTATGAAGATCGTGCTCGTACAAAGCTCTCCCTACCTGCCGTCTCTGGGTGGCGCCAACAAGGGGAACCGTCTGCTGCTGGAGCAACTCGCCGCGCGCGGTCACGCCTGCCATGCGCTCGCCGTCGCCGGGGAGGGTGTCCCAGTGGGCGTGGCCCGCCATGCCCGCCATGCCCGCCATGCCGGCGTCGAGGTGGACGCCGTCCAGGAGGTCGCCCAGCTGCGCGGCCACGTGGCAGAGCGCCTCTCCGAGCTGGCCGCGGACTGGGTCCTGGTGTCGTCGGAAGACCCGGCCCAGATGCTGCTGGAAGTCGCGCTGGAGGCCTGCCCGGAGCGGGTCGTCTACATCGCCCACACGACGCTTCACCTCCCCTTCGGGCCGGACGGTTTTCTGCCCAGCCCGACGCGGACGGACCTGCTGCGGCGGACCGCCGGGATCCTCACCATCAGCGACTACCTACGCGACTACTTTAAGCGGTGGGCTGGGCTGGCGGCGACCGTGCTCCGCGTTCCGGTCTACGGCGCCGGCCCCTTCCCGGCGCTGGGCGATTTTGACCACGGCGCCGTGACGCTGATCAACCCTTGCGCGGTCAAGGGGATCGCGATCTTCTTGGAGTTGGCGCGCCGTTGTCCGGACCTCCCTTTCCTCGCGGTGCCCACCTGGGGGACGACCGCGGAGGACCGGGCGGCGCTCGCGGCGCTGCCGAACGTCCGCCTGCGGCCGCCGTCGCCGGACGTCGACGAGATCTTCCGCGAGGCCCGCGTGCTGCTCGTGCCGTCGGTCTGGAGTGAGGCCTTCGGCCACGTGGCGGTCGACGCCATGCTGCGCGGCATTCCGGTGCTGGCGAGCGACGTGGGCGGCCTGCCCGAGGCGAAGCTGGGGGTGGACTACGTTCTGCCGGTCGATCCCGTCCGGCGCTACGAGGAGCGTCTCGACGAGAAGGGCATCCCGGTCGCGGTCGTCCCGGCGCAGGATGCCGGACCCTGGGAGAGAGCGCTCCGCGAGCTCCTGGGGGACCGCGAGCACTATGGACGTCTGGCGGAGGAGTCGCGGCGGGCGGCGCACGGATTCGTGCGGAGCCACGGGGCCCTAGCCTTCGAGCGGTATTTCGCCGGTCTGTCGGCCGGTCTGTCGCCCGCGGCTCCGGCGCGGGAGGCCGCCCCGGCAGCGGTCTCTGAAGCCGGCGTGGACCAGCAGGTCGACCGCCTCTCGTCCGCGCGGCTGGAGCTGCTGAAACGCCGGCTGCGCAAGAAGGAAGAGCCGGCCCCGGCGCCCGCCGGGATCCCGCGGCTGCCGCGCAGCGCCTGGGGAGGAGACGCCTTTCCGGTCTCCTTCGCCCAGCAGCGGATCTGGCTCCTGCATCGCATGGACCCCGCGCGAGCCGACTACAACGAGGGCCTCGCTCTCCGCCTCACCGGCCGGCTGCGCCCGGCCGTCCTGGCGGCGGCCTTGAGCGAGATCGTGCGCCGCCACGAAGTGCTGCGTACCCAGTACCTGGACACCCGGGAGGGGCCGGTCCAGGTGATCGCTACGCCTTCGCCCCTCCTCCTGCCCGAGGTGGACCTCGGCGCCCTGCCGCCGGAGCGGCGGGAGGCCGCGGCGCTCCGCCTGGCGCGCGAGGAGGGGCGCCGGCCCTTCGCGCTGGAGGAGGGGCCGGTGCTCCGGACCGCTCTCCTACGCCTCGGTGGGGCCGGTGGGGCCGAAGAGCATCTGCTGCTCTTCACGGTGCACCACATCGCCGCCGACTCGTGGTCGATCACGGTGGCGCTGGATGAGCTGGCAGAGCTCTATCGCGCTCTCTCGGCCGGGGAGCCCCCCAGCCTGCCGGAGCTGCCGATCCAATACGCCGACTTCTCAGTCTGGCAGCGGCAGTGGCTCTCCGGCGAGGTGCTGGCGGCGCAGCTCGCCGCCTGGCGGGCGCAGCTCGCCGGCGCGCCGCCGCTGCTCACGCTCCCCACCGACCGGCCGCGGCCGGCGGTTTTGGGGCACGGCGGCGCGACGGTCTCCCGGCATCTGCCGCGGCCGCTCGCCGCGGCGCTCAAGGCGCTCGCGCGCAACGAGAACGTCACGCTCTACATGCTGCTGCTCGCCACTTTCGCGATCCTGCTGCACCGCGACAGCGGCGCGACGGACCTGGTGGTGGGCACCCCCATCGTCGGGCGCGGCCGCAAGGAGACCGAGGGGTTGATCGGCTTCTTCCTCAACTCGCTGCCGATGCGCGTCCGGCCGGCGGCGGGGCTCACCGTCCGCGGTCTCCTGGAGCAGGTGCGCCGCACGGCCGTGGAGGCTTTTGCGCACCAGGACCTCCCCTTCGAGCGGTTGGTCGAAGAGCTCGCACCGCAGCGTGACCCGAGCACGACGCCGATCTTCCAAGTTTTTTTGAACTTCCAGAGCACGCCGCCGCAGGGCCTGGAGCTCCCGGGTCTGCGGTCGGTTGCGGTGCCGGTGGAGCGGGGTGTGACGAAGCTCGACCTCGATCTCTATATCGAGGAGGGTGAGCAGGGCCTCGGCGAGCAGATGACCTACAGCACGGACCTCTTCGACGCTACGACGGTGGTCCGCCTGCTCGGTCGCTTCGAGGCCCTGCTGGCACAGTTGGAGGGGGGGCTCGAGCGTCCGGTCTCCGCGCTGCGGCGGCTCACCGCGGCCGAGGCGCACCAGTTGGCCGTGGAGTGGAACGACACCGGCCGTCCGTCCGGCGCGCCCGGCACGCCCGACAGGACCGGCGCCGTCCATCAGCTCGTGGCGGCGCAGGCGGCGAGGACGCCGGAGTCCACGGCGGTGGTGTGCGGGGAGGAGAGCCTCACCTATGCCGCGCTCTGCGCCCGCGCCGCGGGGCTCGCGCGCCGTCTCCGGGGGATGGGCATCGGGCCGGAGAGCCGCGTCGCCGTGGCGATGGAGCGCTCGCTCGAGCTGTTGCCGGCCCTGCTGGGGGTGCTCGCGGCGGGGGCGGCCTATGTGCCGCTCGATCCCGAGCATCCGCGCGAGCGGCTCGCCGGCATGCTCGCGGACTCCCGCCCGGCCGCGCTGCTCACCCAATCGTGGCGGCTCTCCGCGCTCCCGGATTGGGAAGGGCCGCGACTCTGCCTGGACCGGGACGATGGGAAGGGTGGGGAGGGCACTCCGGACGGGTTCCTGGACGGGAGTCAGCTCGCGTATGTGATCTACACCTCGGGCTCGACCGGCAGGCCCAAAGGGGTCCAGGTCTCCCACGGCGCGCTGGCCAGCTTCTTGCGCGCCATGGCGGAGCGGCCCGGGCTCCAAGCCGGGGACGTGCTCCTCGCCGTGACCACTCTCTCCTTCGACATCGCCGCCCTGGAGCTCCTCCTCCCACTGACCCTGGGAGCCCGGGTGGTGGTGGCGAGCCGGGAGACCGCCGCCGACGGCGCGCGCCTGGCGGCCGCGATCGAGCGCGCGGGAGCCACCGTCCTCCAGGCGACTCCGGCGACGTGGCGGCTGCTCCTGGGTGCGGGATGGGCGGGCTCCCCGGGCTTGACGGCCTTCTGCGGCGGCGAAGCCCTGCCGCGGGACCTGGCCCGCGCTCTCCTCGCCCGCACCGCCGCCCTCTGGAACCTCTATGGGCCGACGGAGACCACCGTGTGGTCCGCCGTCCACCCCGTCCGGGAAGCGGAGCGGACCGTCGCCGTCGGCCGGCCGATCGCCGACACCTCGATCCACCTCGTGGATACGGGCTGCTCGCCGGTGCCCTTGGGCGTCCCGGGAGAGTTGTTGATCGGCGGCGCGGGCGTCGCCCGGGGATACGGCGGCCGGCCGGACCTGACCGCCGAGCGCTTCGTCCCCGATCCCTTCGGCCCGCCGGGCGCACGGCTCTACAAAACCGGCGATCTCGCCCGCGCGCTGCCCGGCGGCGAGAGCGAATTCCTCGGCCGGATCGACCACCAGGTCAAGATCCGTGGCTTCCGCATCGAGCCCGGGGAGATCGAGACGATCCTGGGGGAGCATCCCGGGGTGCGCCAGGCGGCCGTGCTGGCGCGCGCGGCCGACGGGGATCTGCGCCTCGTGGCGTACGTCGTCCCGGCCGGAGAGGCTCCGACGGCGGCCGCGCTGCAGGACTTCCTGGCCGCCCGGCTGCCGGCCTACATGGTACCGGCGGTCTTCACCGCTCTCGACGCGCTGCCGCTGTCGCCGAGCGGCAAGGTCGACCGCCGGGCACTGCCGGAGCCGGAGGCCGGCCGGCTGGGCTCCGGGGCGCCGTTCGTGCCGCCGGGCACGCCGGTCGAGCGCGAGCTCGCCCGCCTCTGGAGCGAAGCCCTGGGGTGCCCGGAGGTGAGCTGCCACGACAGCTTCTTCGCCCTGGGTGGCCATTCGATGTTGGCCACCCGTTTGATCCCCCGCTACCGCGAGGCTTTCGGCGTCGAGCTGGAGCTGCGCCAGCTCTTCGAGGCGCCGATCCTGGAGCAGCTGGCCCGGTTGATCGACAGCCTGCAGCCGATCCACACGGCGCCGCCGCTCTCCCGCGCCCCCCGGGGAGGCCCCCTGCCGCTCTCCTTCTCCCAGCAGCGGCTCTGGCTCCTCGACCAGATCGAGCCCGGGAGCTTCGCCTACAACCTGACCGGGAGCGTGCGCCTTAGAGGACTGCTCGACGTCGCCGCCCTCGCCCGGGTCCTCTCCGAGATCGTCCGCCGCCACGAGTCGCTGCGCACCGTTTTCGCCGACGGCATCGCCGGCGACGTCGACGTCGGGCCGGAGCAGGTGATCGCCGCGCCGGCGCCCGTGCCGCTGCCGGCAGTCGACCTCGCCTTCCTGCCCGCCGCCGCCCGCGAGGCCGCGGTGCTGCGGCTGGCCGAGGAGGAGGCGCGACGGCCGTTCGACCTCGCCCGCGGGCCGCTCCTCCGGCTCCACCTGCTGCGGGTGGAAGGAGAGGAGCACGCGCTCCTCGTCACCCTGCACCACGCGGTCTCGGACGGCTGGTCGATGGGCCTCTTCGTCCGCGAGTTGGGGGCGCTCTACGGGGCGTTTTCGGCCGGCCGGCTCTCGCCGCTTCCGGAGTTGCCGATCCAGTACGCGGATTTCGCCGTCTGGCAGCGCCGCTGGCTCGCCGGGCCGGTCCTCGCGGCGCAGCTCGCCTACTGGACGGGGCAGCTCGCCGGGGCTTCCCCGTTGCTCCCGCTCCCCGCCGATCACCCCCGCCCGGCTACCCGCAGCTATCGGGGCGCCCAGGTCGTGCTCCCCCTCGGCCACGATCTCGGGGCGGCCCTGGATGCGACGGCGCTCCGCCTGGACGCCACCCCGTTCATGCTCCTCGTCGGCGGCTTCTCCGCCCTCCTGTCGCGCTACTCCGGCCAGACCGACGTGGTGCTCGGCACGCCGATCGCCAACCGGGCCCATGCCGAGCTCGAAGAGCTGATCGGCCTCTTCGTCAACACCCTCTGCCTGAGAACCGACCTCGGAGGCGACCCGGACGTCGCTCTGCTGGTCGAGAGGGTGCGCGAAGCGGCGCTCGGCGCCTACGCCCACCAGGACCTCCCGTTCGAGCGGCTGGTCGAGGAGCTGCGGCCCGAGCGCGACCTCTCCACCTCGCCGGTCTTCCAGGTGATGCTCACCCTGCAGAACCTCCCCCGGACCGCCCTCACGCTGCCCGGCCTCGCTCTGTCGCCGCTCGTGATCGACCGCGGCCGGGCGCCGTTCGATCTCTCCCTCACCTTTTTTCCCGGTCCCGCGGGGGACGACAGCCTGGTCGCCCGGCTCGAATACGCGCTCGACCTTTTCGACGCGGCGACCGCCGAACGCCTGCTCGCCCACCTGCAAACTCTTCTGGCGGGGATCGCGGCCGATCCGCGCCGGCGGGTCGCGGAGCTGCCTCTCCTCTCCGCGGAGGAACGCGACCAGCTGCTGGCCACCGGGAACGACACGGCCGAGCCCCTGCCCGAGGTCCTGGTCCACCAGCTCTTCGAAGCCGCGGCGGCGAGCCGGCCGGCGGCGGTGGCCGTGGCGCAGGAGAGCTGGAGCGTGAGCTACGGCGAGCTCGACGCCCGCGCCAACCGCCTGGCCCATCGCCTGCGCCGGCTGGGCATCGGCCCCGAGGTGCGGGTCGGCGTCTGCGTCGAACGCTCCCCGGCCCTGCTCACGGCCCTCCTGGCGGTCCTCAAGGCGGGCGGCGCCTACCTGCCGCTCGATCCCGCCCACCCCGCGGACCGGCTGGCCTGGATTCTCGCCGACAGCCGGGCCGCCCTCCTCCTGACGACGGAGGACCTCGCGGCCAGGCTACCGCCCCTCCCGGCGGAGACGGCGGTGGTGCCGCTCGACGCCCTCGACCTCTCCGGCGAGAGCGCCGCGGCCCTCCCGCCGCTCGCCCTGCCCCGGAACCTCGCCTACGTGATCTACACCTCGGGCTCGACGGGGCGGCCCAAGGGGGTGGCGATCGAGCAGCGCGGGGTGGTCAACTTCCTCCTCTCCATGGCGCGGCGGCCCGGTCTCGGCGCGGCGGACGTGATGGCCGCGGTCACCACCGTCGGCTTCGACATCGCGGTGCTCGAGCTGTTCCTTCCCTTGGCGGTCGGCGCCAAGGTCGAGCTGGTCGACCGCGAGACCGCCGCCGACGGCCTGCGTCTCGCGGCCCGCCTCGCCGCCTCCTCCGCCACCGCCATGCAGGCCACCCCGGCGACCTGGCGGCTGCTGCTCGAGTCCGGCTGGGAGGGGGTGCCGCACCTGGCGATCCTCTGCGGCGGCGAGGCGCTGTCGCCCGAGCTCGCCCGTGCCCTCTCGGCCCGCGCGCGGTCGCTGTGGAACGTCTATGGCCCGACCGAGACCACAGTCTGGTCGGCCGTCCACCCGGTCTCCGCGGCGGAGACCGGCGGCGGCCACCCCATCCCCCTCGGTGGGCCGATCGCGAATACCGCGCTCCACCTCTTAGGCCGCTTCGAGACCGGCCTCACCCCGGTGCCCCAGGGCGCCGTCGGCGAGCTGTACATCGCCGGCCTGGGCCTCGCCAGGGGCTACCTGAACCGGCCGGACCTCACCGCCGAGCGATTCGTCCCCGATCCCTTCGCCGAGCCCGGCGCGCGCCTCTACCGGACGGGCGACCTCGGAAGGCGACGCCGGGGACGCCGGGGAGGAGGGTTGGAATTCCTCGGCCGCGCCGACCAACAGGTCAAGGTGCGCGGCTTCCGCATCGAGATGGGCGAGATCGAGGCCGTGCTGGGCGGCGCGGCCGCGGTCCGCCGGTGCGCGGTCGTGGTGCGGGAGGACGTGGCGGGCGCCCGCCGGCTGGTCGCCTACCTCGCTCTCTCCGAGGGGTCCGGCGCGGCCACGCCCACCAGCCTCGCCGACCTCGCCGCGCTCCTGCGGGCGAAGCTGCCCGACTACATGGTGCCCCACCTCCTGGTGCCGCTGCCGGAGCTGCCGCTCACTCCCAACGGCAAGATCGACCGGCGCGCCCTCCTCGCCCTGCCGGCGCCCGACGGCGCGGCGGCGGAGCACGTCGGTCCCCGGAACCGGCTGGAGGAGGTCCTCGCCGCCGTCTGGGCCGAGGTGCTGCACCGCGACCGGGTGAGCGTCCATGACAACTTCTTCGCTTTGGGCGGCGACTCGATCTTCGCCATGCGGGCGGTGGCCCGGAGTCGCACCCGGGGCCTCCATTTCACCCCGCGGCAGCTCTTCCAGAACCAGACCGTCGGCGAGCTCGCCGCGGTGGCGAAAGCCGTGGATCTCGCGGCAGAGGGAGAGAGCCTCGCCCCTCTGCCCGCGGTCGCCGCACCCACCGAGCCGGGCCGCTTCGCCGCGGACGACTTCCCGCTTGCCGGCCTCGATCAGGCCGCTCTCGACGTCCTCTTCGCCGAGCTGATCGACGAGGCAGAACAGGGGCCGCTCTCCCGACGCTGAGCCGGTAAGCGCTCGCTCCCCAGCTTCGCCTTGTCGCCTTTTCCTCGCGGATTTCGATCTCCTAATAAAGACGGCGCGATCATCGACGGTCGCTGCCGGCGGGCGCAATGCCTTTCACAGGAGGACTTATGGCTACGCCGTGCCTCTCACACCGTTCCGTCTGGCGGCTCACCATCCCGTTGTCCGTCCTCGTCTGTCTTGCCGCCGCGCTGCCCGCGGGGGCGGGCGGTGGCCACCTCGCCCCTTTGCAGCCGGCTGCGGCTCAAAAGGGGGCCCAAAAGGGGCGCTTCACGCTCTTCGAGAGCGGTCAGGTCCGCCCTCTCGCCCTCTCCCCTACGGGCAAATTTCTCTTCGCGGCCAACACCCCCGACGGCCGTCTCGAAGTCTTCCGCATCGAGGGCCACGGCCTGGAGCACCGCGCCTCCATCACGGTCGGTCTCGAGCCGGTGGCGGTCGCGGCGCGCAACGACCACGAGATCTGGGTGGTCAATCATCTCTCCGACAGCGTCAGCGTGGTGGAGCTCTCCGAGGGCGGGCACAGCGGGCGTGTCGTGCGCACCCTGCTCGTCGGGGATGAGCCGCGCGACGTCGTCTTCGCCGGGCCGGCCAAGGGCCGCGCCTTCATCACCACCGCGCACCGCGACCAGAACGTGGCGTACGATCCCCAGCTCACCACTCCCGGCGTGGGCCGGGCGGACGTCTGGGTCTTCGACGCGGATCATCCCGGAGAGACGCTCACCGGGGCGCCGCTCACCATCCTCACCCTGTTCTGCGACACCCCGCGCGCCCTGGCGGTCAGCCCGGACGGCAGCCGGGTCTACGCGGCGGCGTTCCACTCCGGCAACCGCACCACCTCGATCGGCGAGCCGTTCGTCCCCAACGGCGGCGAGGCCGCGGGCGGCCTGCCCCGGCCCAACACCAACGCCCAAGGCATCGCGCAGCCCGAGGTGGGGCTCATCGTCCGGTGGAACGGCACCCACTGGGTCGACGAGCTCAATCGGGCCTGGGACGACAAGATCCGCTTCTCCCTGCCCGACAAGGACGTCTTCGTCCTCAACGCCAACGCCAATCCACCGGCGCAGCTCGCCGGTCCTGCCGGGTACTACCAGGGCGTCGGCACCATCCTCTACAACATGGTGGTGAACCCGGTGAACGGGAAAATCTACGTCTCGAACACCGAGGCGGGCAACGAAAAGCGTTTCGAAGGCCCCGGCACCTTCGCCGGCCACAGCCTCCGCGGCCACCTCCACGAAAGCCGGATCACCGTCCTCGGCCCGGGGGGGACCGTCGCTCCGCGGCACTTGAACAAGCACATCCAGTACGCCGTCTGCTGCGACGCGATCCCGAACGCCGAAAACGACAAGAGCCTCGCGCTGCCGCAGCAGATGGCGGTGACGAGCGATGGCCGGACCCTCTACGTGGCGACGCTCGGCACCGGGAAGATCGGCGTCTTCGACACCCGGGCCCTGGAGAACGACACCTTCACGCCGAGCACCGCGGCGCAGATCAAGCTGTCGGGCGGCGGCCTGACCGGCCTGGTGCTCGACCAAGGCGCGCACCGGATCTATACGCTCACCCGCTTCGACAACTCGATCGCGGTCGTCGACACCGTCTCGGGCGCGGAGGTCGAGCATGTCGCCCTGTACAACCCCGAGCCGCCGAGCGTCGTCGCCGGCCGCCCGTTCCTCTACGACACGTCGTTCTCGTCGAGCCACGGGGATTCGTCCTGCGCCAGCTGCCACGTCTTCGGCGACTTCGACAGCCTGGCCTGGGACCTCGGCAATCCCGACGGCTTCGTGCAGCCCATTCCGGGGCCGTTCGAGATCCGCCCCTCGGATTTCGGCCTGCTGGACTCCCATCACCCGATGAAGGGACCGATGACCACGCAGAGCCTGCGCGGCATGGCCAACCACGGGCCGATGCACTGGCGCGGCGACCGCACCGGCGGCATCGATCACCCGAGCGCCCAGCCGGACAGCGGGACCTTCGACGAGGTCTTAGCCTTCAAGAAGTTCCAGGCCGGTTTCACCGACCTCCTGGGGCGCAGCGGACCGCTCGACGACGCGGCGATGGAGGCGTTCACCGCCTTCATCCTCCAGGTCACCTATCCGCCCAACCCGATCCGGCGGCTCGACAACCAGCTCACGGCAAGCCAGCAGGCCGGGCGCGACTTCTTCCTCAACAACATCTCGGATTTCACCCACGACGGCACCTGCACGTCCTGCCACGTGCTCAATCCCAACGCGAACCGGGAATTCGGCGTCGCCGCGCCGGGCTTCTTCGGCACCGCGGGCCTCTATACCGTCGACGGCGGGACGGAAGGGTTCAAGATCCCGCACCTCCGCAATGCCTACCAGAAGGTCGGCATGTTCGGGCTGGCGACGCGGCCGACCATCCCCACGGATGACGCCTTCCTGGGCGACCAGGTCCGCGGCTACGGTTTCAATCACGATGGGTCCATCCCGACGATCTTCAACTTCGCGAGCGTCACGACCAACGGAGTGGGCTTCGACCAGTCTCCGACGACCCCCGGCGGCTTCGCTCCCGGGGCGGCCGGCGCGCTGCAGAAAAGACAGGTCGAGGATTTCATCCTCGCCTTCGACAGCAACCTGGCCCCCATCGTCGGGCAGCAGACGACGCTCACCCGGACGAACGGCGCCGTGGTCGGAGCGCGGATCGACCTTCTGCTCGCCCGCGCCCGGGTGGGGGAGTGTGACCTGGTGGCCAAGAGCGGGGGCGACCACGGTGAGAGGGGCTATCTCTACGACGTCGCCTCGGGCCTCTTCCGCGGCAATCGGGCCTGCGACCCGCCGCTCACCGACGCCGGCCTGCGGCAGCTCGCCCGGCTCCCAGGCGGCGAGCTGACCTACACCTGCGCGCCGCCGGGCGCGGGCGTACGCTTAGGGCTCGATCGCGACGAGAACGGTGTCCTCGACGGCGACGAGGAGGACGCGGGGGGCGACCGGGCCAGCGCGGCGGCCTGCTCCAGGTCCGGGGGTTGAGCCAGGTTGAGCCCCAGCGGAAAATCCAGCGGAACGCGGCGGCGGCGAGCGGGGGCAGGCCAGGTTGTCGGGGCGTGCCTCCGCTGGCGCGATTTCAAGCTATGATGGAGCGCCATGAAAACCAGAGAGCTCACTCTCCGCGGCCTCCTCCTCGGCGCCGTGATCACGACCCTGTTCACGGCGGCCAACGTCTACCTCGGCCTCAAGGTCGGCCTCACCTTCGCCTCGTCGATCCCCGCCGCGGTGATCTCGATGGCGGTACTGAGCGCCTTCAAGAACTCGTCGATCCTGGAAAACAACATCGTCCAGACGGTTGCCTCCGCGGCGGGCACGCTCTCGGCGATCATCTTCGTGCTGCCGGGGCTCGTGATCGTCGGCTGGTGGACGGAATTTCCCTTCTGGCAATCGTTTCTCATCTGTCTCTCCGGCGGCGTGCTCGGCGTGCTGTTCACCATCCCGCTGCGCCGCGCGCTGGTGACGACTTCCGATCTGCCGTATCCCGAGGGGGTCGCGGCCGCCGAGGTGCTGAAGGTGGGATCGGGCACGCGCGGCGAGACGACGGACGAAACGGGCCAGGCGAAAGAAGGGCTCACCGCCGTGATCCTGGGGTCCGTCGCGTCGGCGGGGCTTGCCCTCCTCACGGCGACGCGCATCGCCGCCGGTCAGGTCACGGGTTTTTTCCGTCTCGGCGGGATGGCGTCGAGCGGCTACGACGTCGCCTGGTCGCTCGCGCTCCTCGGCGCGGGGCATCTGGTCGGGTTGTCGGTGGGTATCGCGATGCTCGTCGGCCTGGTGATCTCCTGGGGGATCGCCGTGCCGATCCTGACGTCGATGCACCCCGCCGCCGCCGGCGTGGCGCTCGGCGCGCACACCCTCGCGATCTGGCGCACCCAGGTGCGGTTCATCGGCGCCGGCACCATCGCCGTGGCCGCGATCTACACGCTGGCCACGCTGGCCAAGCCGGTGATCGGTGGGCTCGTGAGCACGCTCTCCGCCTCCCGGTCGAGGACCGCGGGCGATGACCTCGACCGCGATCTCTCGCCGCCGTGGATTCTCGCGCTCTCCGCCGGCTGCCTGGCCGTCGCGGCGTGGCTCGCCTTCACGTTCGCGCGCTCCACCGTGCTGGCGCCGAGCGCGTGGACGCTCACGCTCGTCGCCGTGCCGTTCGTGCTGATCGTCGGCTTTCTCATCGCCGGGATCTGCGGCTACATGGCGGGGCTCATCGGTGCTTCGAACAGCCCGATCTCGGGGGTGGGCATTCTGTCGATCGTGGTCTGCGCCTCGACGCTCCTCCTCGTCGTCTCGCCGACGGCGGAAACCAGGGCTCCGCTCGTCGCCTTCGCGCTCTTCATCACGGCGATCGTCTTCGCCTGCGCGACGATCTCGAACGACAACCTGCAAGACCTCAAAACCGGCCAACTGGTGGGCGCCTCGCCGATGCGCCAGCAAATCGCGCTCATCGTCGGCGTGGCGGCCGGCGCGTCGGTGATCCCGTCGGTGCTCAACCTGCTGGCCAAGGCGTACGGCTTCGCGGGCGCGGCGAACGTCGGCGTCGTGGCGCCCAATCCCCTGCCCGCGCCGCAGGCGACGCTCATCTCCGCGCTCGCCCAGGGCGTGATCGGCGGCAAGCTCGCGTGGACGATGATCGGCATCGGCGCCGCCATCGGCGTCGGTCTCATCGTTCTCGATGCTGCGCTCGGCGCGACGAAGAAAGTGCGGATTCCGCCGCTCGCCGTGGGGATCGGGATCTATCTCCCGATGTCGGCGACGTTCGCGGTGGTCGTCGGCGCGATGATCTCGCACTGGTACGCCCGGCGGGCGCGGAAGTCGCCCAACCCCGAACGCGCCGAGCAACTGGGCACGCTCGTGGCGTCGGGGTTGATCGTCGGCGAGAGCTTGTGGGGCGTGCTCAACGCCGGCCTCATCGTGGCCCTCTCGAAGGACGCGCCGCTCGGGCTCGTGCCCGAGGACTTCGTGCTCGCACCATGGCTCGGGTTGCTCGGCTTCGTGGGGGCGGTCGTCTGGTTGTACGGCTGGATGCTTCGGCGGTCGGCAGCGGCGGGCGCGTAGGATCGCCGATGAAGATCCAAACGCTCACGGCCGCGGCGGTCCGGTTCTTCGCGCTGTATCTCCTTCTCTCCGCCATCAACGCCGCCGCGGAGCTCGCCCTTTCGTTCGGGCTTCCGAAGGAGCTCGGTGGGGGAGGCATGGTGTACATTCTGGCGCTCCAGCTGGTGATCTCGCTGGTCGTCGTCTGGTTTCTCCTGGCGCGCACGCAGGTGGTGACCGGTTGGATCCTCCGCGGACCGGCGTCCGGCGAGGAAGAGGCCGCCTTCACGACCGGCGATCTCTCCCTGCTCGCGTTTTTTGTCGCGGGTCTGGTCTTTCTGATCTCCGGGCTCGAAACTCTCCTCCTCCAACTCTCCGGCTGGTTCTTCTCGTCGATCTTCCAGCACCGTGCGGTTCCCACCCATGGTCAGGCGGCGGAACGGCTGGCGAGAATGAGCGGCTCCGTGGTCCAGGTGATCGCGGGCATCTGGCTCCTGCTCCGGGCCCGGAAGCCGGGGAAGGTGCCTGGGGCTGCCCTCTAGTCCTCACCTTTCGGCTGGCGCTCATTGCGATACCGATTTGGTTACCACCGAGACGCGAACCCGTTGAGGCTCGCGGCACTCGCCCCACCGGAGAGACCGTCGAGAGCCAGGGTTCCCTCTAGCGCCAGTGTCGTCAGCGCTTGCCTTGGGGAGTCGCCTCGCCGAGGTGCACGAACTTCGCCACGGAGGGTACGCCCTCCTGGTTCAGGATGAAGAGCAGGTAGTAGCCCGGCGGGGCCAGGTTGCCGTTCGCCGGTGCCTTAGCGTGCAGCACCCCGGAGCCGGCGGTGAACGTGAGGCCCACCAGCCGCTGGTCCATGTCGAAGGCATGGGTCGCGGCGCCGGCACGGATGAGGACGGCCGACTTGACATTCGCCGCGTCCGGCGTGTGCATGTCGAAGGAGGCGCCGTAGCGGACACTCGCGGCCACGCCGGTGATCACCGGCCGTTTGGCGGGGCTGCCGTCGGCGTTGAACAGATAGGGCGGCGAATAGATCTCGATCTCGGGCTGGTAGACCTTGCGCTGCGGGTTGCCGCCGAGGGCGACCACCGTCGCGTCCGGCAGGAGCAGCGTGTTCGAGTGATAGAGCCGCGGGAACTCCATCACGCTGGCGGAGGCGAAGGTATTGCTCTCCGGGTCGTAGAGCTGGGCTTCCTTGACCGCGGTCGCGCCGTCCTCGTCTCGCTCCGACCCCCCGGAGACCAGCACCTTGCCGTTCGGCAGGAGGGTCGCGTTGATCTGGATCCTCGCCTTGACCATCGGCGGCCCATAGACCCATTCCGGCTTGCTGGCGGACAGGTCGATGAGCTCGGTGGTGTTGGTCGCGTCCGGGCTCACGCCGCCCAGGATCATCACCTTGGGCCTAAAGCCGTTGGCCGGCGTGAGCGGCAGCAGGACCGAGGTGCCGTAGTCCCGGTTCCGGTTGAGCTTGGTCGTCGCGACCGGAGTGAAGGTCTTAGTCGCCGGGTTATACATCTGCGAGTCGCGGTTGGCGCCCGACTCGAACACCTTGCCGTCCGGCAGCAGGTGCTCGCGGGGATAGAGGGGCAGGCTGCCGAAGGCGGTTCCGGCGGCGGTGAAAGCCGTGCCGTTCCAGATCTGGACGGTGTAGTTCAGCCCT
>Ga0137403_10003668_pt1 | contig 18374 bp, 16 predicted proteins | sample CZOMad2_1_16fung_FD_122057 | JGI IMG/M metagenome (GOLD analysis project Ga0137403, IMG submission 122057) | Vadose zone soil fungal communities from Angelo Coast Range Reserve, California, USA - CZOMad2_1_16fungal (Hybrid Assembly) | ecosystem: Environmental > Terrestrial > Soil > Vadose zone...
TCGATGACCTGGGGATCCACAGCACGTCCGAACCGCCGGATGCATGGTTGTCCGGCAACCCAACAAGCTCGAACAGCCGCTTGCGTGCGCACAGCAGTCACAAAGGCAGCTTTGGCGATGTGGCCGTGGTGGGCGGTTCACCCGGAATGACTGGAGCGGTGTTGCTGGCCGCACGTGCGGCGCATGCAGCGGGGGCAGGACGCGTGTATGTGAGCATGCTCGACCCGGCTCATGCTGCGCTCGACCCGTTGCGTCCCGAATTGATGTTTCGCACGGCATGGTGGCAAAGTGACCCTGCCACGCTGCGTCACACGACCGTGGTGTGCGGCTGTGGCGCGGGCCCGGCAGTCAAAGGCGTGCTGCCCGTGCTGTTGAGCCACGTGCCGCGCCTGGTGCTGGACGCCGACGCACTCAATGCCATCGCGGACGATGGCAATTTGCAGCGTCTGCTTCTGGCGCGACATTCGCGTCAGCTCGAGACCGTCTTGACACCCCACCCACTGGAAGCGGCACGCCTGCTCGGAACAGATACGTCAACCATTCAAGCCGACCGCATCGCCGCAGCCGAGAAACTCGCGGGCCGGTTTGCCTGCGTGGTGATTGTCAAAGGTTCGGGCAGCGTGATTTGTGCACCAGGCTTGGCGCCGGTTGTGAATTCGAATGGCAACGCGGCCCTGGCCACTGCGGGTACCGGTGACGTGCTGGCGGGCTGGTTGGGCGGGTGCTGGTCCGCAGACCACATGACGGCGCACCAGGCGGCGCTGCATGCCGTGTGGGTTCACGGACAGGCTGCCGACATGGAACCTGTTCCGCCATTGCGGGCAGCAGATCTGATCGAGGTGATGCACCGCCATGCCGGCGGCATGTGTTGATCAGCGTCGGCGCGCTGCCGTGCCCGCAGCACGGCCGCCGGTTGACTGACGCGCGGCTGTCTTGGCAGCCCGCACGGGATGCGGCAACTTGGCTGCACCATTCTTCTTGCCCTTCGTGGCGGCTTTGACTGCGCGGTCGGCTTCTTTGATGGAGGCGAGTTCGGCCACGGACGAATTGTTCTTTTCAATGGCCTTGTCACGCTTCGAGCGTGTTGCGAGCGCCGCATCTTCGCCTTCGTGAACCATGCGAAAGTCGATCTTGCGGCCGTCAAGATCCACCCGGCTGACCTGCACCCGAACGCGTGCACCGACGGTGTAGCGCACGCCGGATCGCTCACCGCGCAGTTCTTGGCGCACCTCATCGAAACGGAAGTACTCGCCGCCGAGTTCGGTGATGTGAACAAGCCCCTCGACGTACAAGCCGTCCAGCTGAACAAACAATCCGAAACTGGTGACAGCGCTGACCGTGCCACCGAACTCTTCGCCCAGATGTTCCCGCATGTAGCGGCACTTGAGCCATGCCTCGACATCGCGTGATGCCTCGTCGGCTCGGCGCTCGTTGGTGCTGCAATGAGCGCCAGCGATCTCCCAGCGTTCATCCTCAGCGCCCGCGGTTTTTCTCGCCTTGGAAGGAGCCTCGGTTGCGCCGCTGCCCAAGTTGTAGCGCTTGCCCTGCAGCAGCGCCTTGATCACCCGGTGCACCAGCAAATCGGGATAACGGCGGATCGGACTGGTGAAGTGCGTGTAGGCCTCGTAAGCCAGACCAAAGTGACCGCTGTTGGTGCCGGTGTAGATGGCTTGTTGCATCGAGCGCAGCAACATGGTGTGAATCTGCTGCGCATCGGGGCGGTCCTTGGTGGCAGCTGCGATGACCTGGTATTCGCCCGGTTTCGGGTCGTCGCTGATGCTCAGACCCAAACCGAGTTGCCTGAGGTAGTTTTGCAGCAGGGTCTTCTTCTCGGGCGTCGGGCCTTCGTGTACGCGGTACAACGAGGCGTGTTTCGCTTGGGCGATGAAGTCTGCCGAGCACACATTGGCAGCCAGCATGGCTTCTTCGATGAGCTTGTGCGCCTCAGTCCGTGTGCGTGGAACGATTTTTTCGATGCGCCCGTTGTCGTCGCAGATGATTTGCGTTTCAGTGCTTTCGAAATCGACCGCCCCGCGTTTGGCGCGCTCCTTCAGCAGCGCACGGTAGACGCCATGCAGGTCCAGCAAATGCGGCACCAGGTCCTTGCGCCGTGCCGCCTCGGACCCACGCGTGTTGCTCAAGATGGCGGCCACTTCGTTGTAGGTGAAACGAGCGTGCGAACAGATGATGGCCGGAAAAAACTGGTACGCGTGAATCTCGCCGCCAGCGGTGATGAGCATGTCGCACACCATGGCCAGGCGGTCTTCGTTCGGATTCAGCGAACACAGCCCGTTGGAGAGCTTCTCCGGAAGCATCGGAATCACGCGACGCGGAAAGTACACCGACGTGGCGCGTTCGTAGGCGTCTTGGTCAATCGGCTCACCGGGCTTGACGTAGTGGCTGACGTCGGCGATCGCCACCACCAGCCGCCATCCGTCGGCGGCCGACTTGCCACGTCCGATCTTGGCCGGCTCGCAGTACACCGCATCGTCGAAGTCGCGTGCATCTTCGCCGTCGATGGTCACCAACGCCACGTCGGTGAGATCGATGCGGTCTTTGCGGTCGACGGCTCTGATCTTGTCCGGCAACCCCGCAGCCTGCGCCAGCGTTTCGGAGGAGAACCGATGCGGCACCTCGTACTTGCGCACGGCGATTTCGATCTCCATGCCCGGATCGTCGATTTCGCCAAGCACTTCAGTGACACGGCCCACGGGCTGCGAATACAGCGACGGTTGTTCGGTCAGTTCGATGGCAACGACCTGCCCCACCGAGGCGTTGGCGATGGCGTTCTTGGGCACCATGATGTCTTGCCCATAACGCTTGTCTTCCGGGGCGACCAGCCAGATGCCGCTTTCGTGCAGCAGGCGTCCAATGATGGGAGCCTTGTTGCGTTGAATGATTTCCAACACCTTGCCTTCCGGCCGGCCCTTGCGGTCATAACGAATGACGCGCGCCTTGACGCGATCTCGGTGCAGGACCGCTCGCATCTCCTGCGGCGACAGATAGAGGTCGGGTTGACGGTCGTCGCGGAGCAGGAATCCGTGACCATCACGGTGCCCTTGTACGGTCCCTTCGACCTCGCTCATCAGCTCGTTGCCGATGGCCGCAGAATTTTGAAATGTAGTTTGCTTAATGATAGAATCCAAGACTTTCTGAAATGCCCAGGTGGCGGAATTGGTAGACGCACTAGTTTCAGGTACTAGCGGGTAACTCCGTGGAGGTTCGAGTCCTCTCCTGGGCACCAAATATAACGAAGCCAGCGCAAGCTGGCTTCGTCATTTGTGCCGCCGGAAAAAGGCTCGCCATCCTTGTGCAGTACGCTTTGCCGCTGCGCTTTCGTCGAGTGTCTGCGCGGCGGTGTCAAATCGCAAATTTCTTTGCCAGACCTTCCGGCCGCAGCTCGTCGTATTCTTCGAACGGCTGGTGGATCCAGGGACTCGTCGGCAGCAGTTCAACGTAGTAATCGGGCGTGTAAGTCGACACCCCTTTGGTCCAGATCACGGCAGAACGCAATTCGCTGATCGTCGGCATGCCGCGCAGCCGGTCCACCACGGCACGCAGCGTCACGCCCGAATCGGCCAGGTCGTCTACGAGCAGCACACGTCCGGCGAGTTCACCTTTGGGCAGGGTGATGTACTTGGCCAGGTCCAAGCGACCCTGGATGGTGCCAGCTTCAGCGCGGTACGAACTGGTGGACATGATGCCCAGCGGCTTGTTGAAGACACGCGAAAGCACATCACCCGGACGCATGCCGCCACGCGCCAGACACAGGATCTGATCGAACTCCCAGCCTGAGGCATCGACCTTCAGTGCCAAGCGCTCGATCAGCATGTGGTATTCGTCCCAGGACACGTACAGGTGTTTGCCATCATCGGTCAGCATGCTCATCTTTCTTGCCTTCTGTGCGGGTCAGACCTGGTACGGATGGCGCAGCAGGATGGTGTGGTCTCGGTCGGGTCCGGTAGAGACCATGTCGATCGGCGCGCCGACGAACTCCTGCACACGCTCCAGATAACGTCTGGCGTTCAGCGGCAACTGGTCCCACTGTGTCAGACCCGCCGTCTTTTCAGTCCACCCCGGGAAACTGTCGTAGATGGGCTTGCACGCTTCGATGTCGTCCGCGTCCAGCGGCAGAATATCGATGCGCTTGCCATGCAATTCGTAGCCGACGCAAACCTTGATCTCAGGCAGCCCGTCGAGCACATCGAGTTTGGTGAGGCACAGCCCAGACACCCCATTGATGATGATCGAGCGCTTGAGCAATGCCGCATCCAGCCATCCGCAACGGCGGGGCCGGCCTGTCACCGTGCCGCGCTCCTGCCCCACGTTGGACAGATGGTGCCCCACGGTTGCGGGCTGGTTCATGTCGAGCTCGGTCGGGAACGGGCCACTGCCTACGCGTGTGGTGTACGCCTTGGTGATGCCAAGGATGTAGTGCAGCATGTCGGGGCCCACGCCGGCTCCGGCGGCTGCGTTACCCGCAACGCAATTGCTGGACGTGACGTACGGATACGTGCCGTGGTCGATGTCCAGCAGCGTTCCCTGGGCGCCTTCGAACAGGATGTTCGCTCCTTGCAGATGCGCGGCGTGCAGCAGATACCCGACATCCGCCATCATCGGCTTCAGTTGGTCAGCGACCTGCATCGCATGATCGAAGATCGGTTGGTATTCGAGCGGCTTTGATTTGAGGTAACCGGTCAACATGAAGTTGTGCAGGTCCAGCAACTCGTGCAGCTTCTTGGCAAAGCGCTCTGGGTGCTTCAGGTCCTGCACGCGCAATGCACGCCGGGCCACCTTGTCTTCATAGGCCGGACCGATGCCCTTGCCGGTGGTGCCGATCTTGCCGGCGCCGCTGCTTTCGCGCAGCGCTTCGCGTGCCTTGTCCACTTCGACGTGAAACGGCAAGATCAACGGACACGATTCACTGATGAACAGGCGTTGGCGAACTTCCACGCCCATGGCTTCCAAGCGCTCGATTTCACTCAGCAAGTGGGTGGGGTCGACCACCACCCCGTTGCCGATGTAGCAGGCCACGCCTTCGCGCATGACCCCCGAAGGAATCAACTGAAGCGCCGTCTTGACGCCCTTGATCACCAGCGTATGGCCTGCGTTGTGGCCACCTTGGAAGCGCACCACGGCCTGGGCATGGTCGGTCAACCAGTCGACCACCTTGCCCTTGCCTTCATCACCCCACTGGGTGCCCACCACGACCACGTGATGGCCGCTGCGTTTTTGTTGCATTGCTGAAATCCGCTTCTTCTAAATGGAGTAGCGCGCTACGGTCGCATCACAAGGCACGAACCGTCCACGCTCCGTTGACGGCGACCAGCTCGCGGTCGCAATCGAATTCTTGGCCTTCGTGTTCATGGCCCGGCAGGATGCAGACCACGGAGTCACCCTGATCGCGCAATTGCCGAATGGCAGCACGCAACCCGGCGTCCTCACCCCATGGAGCTCGGATAGCGGCGCGCATGGGCCGGGCCGGTGTCGATCCGACAAGCTGTTTCAGGTCCATGCTGAACCCGACAGCCGGCCGATTGCGCCCGAACACGGCGCCGACCTCGTCATACCGTCCGCCGCGCAGCACCGTGTCGCTGGAGCTTGCGGCGTACACCGCAAAACGCGCGCCGCTGTAGTACGCATAGCCGCTCAGGTCGGCCAGATCAAAACCAACACGCACGTCCGGATAAGACTGCTGAAGGTGCTGCCCCAACCATTGAAGGTCATCAAGCGCTGCCGTGATCAGCGGTTGCGCTGGAAGTTCGCGCCGTGCCGCCTGCAGCACCTCTTGCCCACCGTACAAACGCAGCAAGGCCAACAGACCCAGCCGCAACGGCGCGGGAAAGTTCTTGGACAGATCATCTACGGCAGGAAGGTCCTTGGCTGCGAGCGCTGCGTAGATGCCGTTGCGCTGCGTGGCATCAAGCGTCACCCCTTCCAGCAGACTGCGCACGATGCGCGCGTCACCCATGTCCAGTGTCAGGCCAGACACTCCGGCTCGCTGCAGCCCTTGCAAAGCCAGTTCCTGCACCTCGAGATCGGCTTCCAGGCCCGGATGGCCGTAGACCTCGGCCCCGAACTGCAAAGGCTCGCGGGTGCCGTGCAAACCTTCGGGCCGGGTGTGCAGCACAGGGCCGCAATAGCACAAGCGTGTCACGCCCTGGCGATTCAACAGATGAGCGTCGATGCGGGCGACCTGCGAGGTGGTGTCTGCGCGCACACCCAGCGTGCGGCCGCTCAGCTGGTCGACGAGCTTGAAGGTCTTCAGGCTCAACTCGCTGCCTGTACCCGAGAGCAGCGAATCCAGGTGCTCCAGCAGCGGTGGCATGACCAACTCGAAACCGTAGCCGCGAGCGCCGTCCAGCAAATCGCGACGGAGCTCTTCGATGCGTCGTGCCTGCGCAGGCAGGACGTCGGCAATGTGCTCGGGCAACAGCCAAGCAGACGACATGTGAAATGACCAGGGGATTAAAAACGAGATTGTACCGGCCGCCGACCTGGCGCCGGCACACCTTCACTGCTGGAACAGCAACAAGGTCACCAAACCAATGATCATGCTGCTCAAGCCGATGAAGCGAATCTGTCCGTCGCTCAGCTGGGTGGCCCGCTCAAACAACTTGCGCCAGACGGATGGGCTGAGGAAAGGCAAAACACCTTCGATCACCAGCATCAGCGCCAGCGCACTCAGCAACAGGTCCCACATCAGTTCGCTCGTTCACTTTTCTTCGAGGCACGCTCACTGCTGACGTTGCCGCGCAAAACCTTGAAGAACTCGCTCGAAGGATCGACCACCATGACGTCGGACTTGCTGCGAAAGCTCGACCGATAAGCCTCGAGGCTGCGATAGAACAGCGCAAACTGCGGGTCCCGTCCGAACGAATCGGCATACAGCGCCGAAGCCTTGGCGTCGCCGTCACCCTTGACCTTCTGCGCGTCGCGGTAGGCCTCGGCCACGATCACTTCGCGCTGGCGATCGGCGTCGGCACGCACCTTTTCGCCGTCTGCGGACCCGGTGGAGCGCAGTTCGTTGGCCACGCGCTTGCGTTCAGATTCCATCCGGCGATAGACGGAATCGGTGATGTTGGCAGAGAAGTCGACACGCTTGATCCGCACATCGATGATCTCGATGCCGAACGCCTTGGCCTCATCGGTCAAGCGTGTGCGCACGCCTTGCATGACACGGTCACGGTCGGTGGCCAGCATCGCCTGCACGGTCCGTTTGGTCACTTCTTCATTGAACGCGGCCTGCACCACCGGGCTGAGACGGCCTTCGATGTTGCGCATGTCCACGCCGTTGTTGCGGATGAACTGCTTCGGTTCGGTGATGCGCCATTTGATCAGCCAGTCGATGACCAGGCTCTTCTTCTCGGCGGTGAAGATGGGACGGGTTTCGGGACTGTCCAGCGTCTGCATGCGACGGTCCAGAAAAACCACGTTCTGAAACGGCGGCGGCAGCTTGAACTTCAAGCCGGGTTCAGCCACCACCTCCTTGATTTCACCCAATGCGTAGATGACCGCAAACTGCCGTTGGTCAACGATGAACAAGGTCGACGACAACAACATCAAGAGCACCAGCGCACCGGCGAGGATCATGCCAATTCGGTTCATATGGGCCTTTTCGGTCTCAGCGCGCTTCGCGGTCGCGGCCGCGTTGGCCGTCGCGCGAGCGAATGTCGACGGCGCTGCCAGAGAGCCCCGCCGCCGGCGTATCGACCGGCGCAGCGACCGCAGGTGCCGCAACCGCGCTGGCACTGCTCTGCTGCAGCAGCTTGTCCAGCGGCAGGTACAGCAGATTGGAATTGTTCTTGCTGTCGATCAGCACCTTGGTGACGTTGGAATACACCTGTTGCATGGTGTCGATGTACAGACGATCCCGCGTGACGCCAGGTGCCTTTTGATACTCGGTCAGCACTTGATTGAAGCGTTGTGCGTCACCCTCGGCGGTGGCAATCACACGCGCCTTGTAGCCCTCGGCCTCTTCTTTCAATCGCGCCGCACTGCCCTTTGCCCGCGGGATGACATCGTTGGCATAGGCCTGGCCCTCGTTCTTGAGACGTTCGCGGTCTGCCCCGGCCTTGAACGCATCGTCGAACGCGGCCTGCACCTGCTCTGGAGCCTGCACGCTGCCCACGTTGACATTCACCACCAGAATGCCGGTCTTGAGTCGGTCCAATTGCGTCTGCACCGACTTGATGAGCTCAGTGGCAATGGCATCACGTTGCTCATACAGCACCGAATCCATGTTGCTCTTGCCGACAATCTCGCGCACCGCAGATTCGGACGCCTGAATCACGGCTTCGTCCGGATTGCGGTTCTCGAACAGGTACTCACGCGCATTCTTCAGTCGGTACTGGACCGTGAACCGGATATCGACGATGTTTTCGTCCTGCGTGAGCATCGACGATTCACGCAAGCCGGTGGCCTGCACCACGGCATTGCGCCCGACCTCCACCGAACGCAGCTGCGTCACGGCCACGGTTTCATGTGCCTGGAACGGGTAGGGAAAGCGCCAGGTAAAACCGGCGTCCACCGTGTGGCTGTATTTGCCGAAAGACGTGACCACCGCCTGTTGGCCTTCTTGCACGATGAAAAATCCACTGCCTGCCCAGATCAGCACCACCACACCGGCAATCAGACTGACGCCGAGTCCCGCGCTCTTCATGTCGGGTTGAAAGTTGGGGCCGCCGCCGCTCGGGCCAGTGTTGCGAGACCCGCCTTTTTTACCGCCGAACAAACCGCTCAGCTTGCGATTGAAGTCGCGCCACAGTTCATCCAGATCGGGAGGACCATCGCCGCGCCCGCCGCCACTGTTGAGCATCGGATCCGAAAGCCCCACTCGGCGGCGGCCGGCAAGGCTCACACCGCTCAGCAAAGCCCCCGCTGCAGCGGCCAAGTCGTGCACACGCTCGCTCAGGCTGCCTGGGGTTGAAGATGTTCGGCTCTTGGTCATGGTCTTGTTAAGAAGATTCTCTCTCGGTCTGAAGGGGAAAGCCCAGGCGCCGCACTCGGCTCGGCAACAAATGAGGGTGCATCCATCGAGTTCAAGTCGGACTGTAAAGTGCCCGCGACCGCCGCGGAAAGAAGGCGCCGAAGCTCGGGCAAACCCTCAGCCTGCAAGGCACTGACGAATACCCGGGGCACACGAACACCGCCCTCCAATTCCATCACGTCATGGAGCACAAGCGGACGCTTCAAATCGCTCAAATTGTCCAGCTTGTTGTACACCCGTATCTGTGGCACTCCCGCAGCACCGATTTCACGCAGCACGCGGTCCACTTCAGCCATCTGCTCGTCCAGCACCGGGCTGGCGGCGTCCACCACGTGCAACAACAAATCGGCATCGACCGATTCTTGCAGCGTGGCCTCAAAAGCTTCTACCAATCTGTGCGGCAGATCGCGGATGAAACCGACAGTGTCCGACAACGAGACCGATCGACCCGCATCGGCCAGATACATCTGGCGGGTGGTGGTGTCGAGCGTCGCAAACAGCTGGTCGGCCGCATAGCTGCGCGCCTTGACCAGCGCATTGAACAAGGTGGACTTGCCGGCGTTGGTATAGCCCACCAGCGAGACGCGAAACGTACCGCTGCGCTCTCGCGAACGACGCTGCGTGCCACGTTGGCGTTTCACCCGCTCGAGGCGTTCCTTGACCGACTTGATACGCTCGCCAATCATGCGTTTGTCCAGTTCGATCTGGGCTTCGCCGGGGCCGCCTCGCGTGCCGATTCCGCCGCGTTGGCGTTCCAGGTGACTCCAGCGACGCACCAGGCGCGTCGACAGATATTGCAGACGCGCCAGTTCCACTTGCAGTTTGCCTTCATGGCTTTGCGCACGCGCTGCAAATATTTCAAGGATCAGCATGGTCCGGTCCGCGACCGCCACGCCCAGATGCCGCTCGAGATTGCGCTGCTGCGCTGGCGACAACGCCTGATCGAAGAGCACGGCCTCGGCACGATGGCTTTGCACCAAGGCCTTGATTTCGTCGGCCTTGCCTGATCCAACGAAGAAGGCGGGGTCGGCTGCCTTGCGACGGGCAATGACACGGGCCACGGGCATGTCGCCCGCTGATTCAGCCAGCAGCGCCAGTTCGTCCAGGCTGGCATCGAAATGCGCGGCGCCGCCAAAATCGACGCCAACCAAGATGGCCCGCGGCAAATCGTCCGCTGCCCAAGCCGCGGTGGGTGCGACTGTCAAAGCGTGCACCGCCTGGCCAAACGCGACGCAGGCTTCAGCTTTGTTCCGGGGTCTCCGCGGCGTGGAAGTTCACCGCTCGACCCGGTACCACGGTGGAAATGGCGTGCTTGTAGACCATCTGCGTCACAGTGTTGCGCAACAACACCACGTATTGGTCGAAGGACTCGATGTGTCCTTGAAGTTTGATGCCGTTCACAAGGTAGATCGACACCGGAACATGCTCTTTGCGAAGCAGGTTCAAAAATGGGTCTTGTAGAAGCTGCCCTTTGTTGCTCACGATATGCTCCGTGATGGAAAGTGATGGAGGCTGGCACGTTAACACAGCCCTGTGCGAGCCAACTCAATCGCCCTCGAAGGGCCTAGTCTTTGTCGGTAAAGGGGTTGTGTGAAGAGCGCATCTCGATGCGAAGCGGGGTGCCGACGAGCTTGAAATGCGCCCGAAAACGGCCTTCCAGAAAGCGCTTGTAGACGGCGGTGACGTGATCCAGCGAGTTGCCGTGGATCACGATGACCGGCGGGTTCATGCCCCCTTGGTGGGCATAGCGCAGTTTGGGGCGGAACGCGCCGGCCCGCTTGGGCGTCTGGAATTCCACCGCCTCTTGCAACAACCGTGTCAGCACCGGCGTCGACATCTTGCAATTGGCCGACGCATGGGCGTCGGCAATCCCCTGCCACACCGGTCCCAGCCCCTGGCGTTTGATGGCCGAGATGCGCAGCACCGGTGCGAACCGCAAGAACGCGAGCCGTTGCGCGATCGAGCGCTCCAGCGTTTCACGCTGATAGTCGTCCACCGCATCCCACTTGTTGACCGCCAACACCACCGCACGGCCGCTTTCGAGGATGTAGCCCGCAATGTGTGCGTCCTGATCGGTCACGCCCTGGGTGGCGTCCAGCAGCAGCAGCACGACGTTGGCGTCGGCTATTGCCTGCAAGGTTTTGACCACCGAGAACTTCTCGATCGCCTCGAACACCTTGCCCTTGCGGCGCAGGCCCGCGGTGTCGATCAGTTCGAATTTCTGGCCGTGGCGCTCGAAGGGCACGGTGATCGCATCGCGCGTGGTGCCAGGCTGGTCGAATGCGATCAGCCGTTCCTCACCCAGCCACGTGTTGATCAGCGTCGACTTGCCGACGTTGGGACGCCCCGCCACGGCCAGACGGATCGGAGCGCCCTCTTGCGGCACAGCGGGCTCTTCATCAAACACGAAGTCGGCCAGCGCCGCATCGAGCAAACTGCGGATGCCTTGGCCGTGGGCTGCCGAAATCGGGTGCGGCTCGCCAATGCCAAGTTCGTAAAATTCGCCAAGCAGCGGCGAGTCGACCATGCCCTCGGCCTTGTTGGCCGCGAGGAAAACTTTTTTGTTGACCGAGCGCAGGTAGCGCGCAATGTCATGGTCTTGCGCCGACACACCTGCCCGAACGTCGACCACGAAGACCACGGCATCCGCCTCGGCCACGGCCTGGCGTGTCTGCTTGGCCATTTCCTTGACGATGCCGGTCGAACTCTCGGGCTCGAACCCGCCGGTGTCGACCACGATGAACTCGCGGTCACCCAGGCGTCCGTCACCGTAGTGGCGGTCGCGCGTCAAGCCCGCGAAGTCAGCCACGATGGCATCGCGGCTTTTGGTCATGCGGTTGAACAGCGTCGACTTGCCCACGTTGGGGCGCCCGACCACAGCAATGACTGGCTTCATGCCGCGGGCTTTCGCGCCGCCATCATTCGGGACGGAAAGCGAATGCGCCGCCGTCGCGCGTGACCACCAGCAAGGTCAGCCCCGCAGCCACCGGCGCCACACGAATCGGACTGCCATCGGTGGGCAAGCGCAACACGGGTTCGCCGGCATCGCGCGACAACCAATGGACCATGCCCTCGATGTCGCCCACCACAAAGGTCTTGCCGACGCCGAGCGGTGCGCTCAGGTCGCGGTAAAGCAGCTTGTCGACGGTCCATGCCACCGTGCCATCTGCCGCCCGCCACGCGGTGAGGCGGTCGGAGGCGTCTGCGCCGACGACCATTTGATCGTCGGCACCAATGCCGTCGACACCGCCCGTATTGCGTGTCCACACCAGGCTGCCACGCTCGGCATTGACACACGCCACCGCCGACTGAAATGCGCGGGCGCACACGATGTCGCCCACGCGCGTGGCTGGCGCCAGCAGATCGGCCAAGCGCTCCACCTCGTTGGTGCCGCGCGGCGACGCCAGCGTCGCCTCCCAGCGCAAGCTGCCCTTCAGTGGGTCGAGGCCGGCGAGCTTGGCACCCTGCCCCACCAGCAAGGTGTCCTTGAATGCGGCAATGACACCCGGCTTGGAGAGTGTCAAAGCGTCGCTCGGGCGCAGAAACGTCCACAGCTTGCGGCCATCGAGCACGTCGAAAGCCTGCACCGACCGATCGACGCCAAGCACGAAGACACGCTCGCCCGCCACCAGCGGCGCGGTGGTCACGCGCGATGGCAATTGCTTGCGCCAGGCCAGCTTGCCGTTGTCCAGCGTGACCAGTTCGTTGTCTTGCGTCACCACGCTCGCAAAACGGCCGTCGCTGCCCACGCCGGCACTCAGCTTGGTTCCGACATCGGTGCTCCACAGCTCCTTGCCGTTGTCTGCCAGCAGCGCCGTGACCGTTCCGTCGTCACTGGCCAGCGTGAACTGGCTTCCGTTGACGGCCACCGACAACGGAAAGTCGACCTTGCCCACGCGGTGCTTCCAGACCTGGCGTCCGGCCACGCGCGGGGTCAGCGGCTCCAGCGGCGTGGGGTCGGGCTTCGTCGGACCGGTGAAGCAACCGGCCAGCAGCAGCACGCTGAACCAGCCGAGCAGCGCCAACTTCACGGCACCGAGGCAGCGGACGCGCGACCTCAGCCTCATTTCGCGACTCCGGCGCTCGCGGCCACAGGCTTGTCGGCATCTGGCGCTGCGCCCAAGGCGGCCAGCTTGGCCTCCACCAAGCGGCGGTATTCCACCGTCTCGTCCATCGTCTTCCAGGCTTGCAGGTAAGCCGCCTTGGCTTGGTCCTTCTTGCCCTGGGCCTGCAGGATGTCACCTCGGCGATCGGCAACCAGCGCAGCGAACTCCTTGGCATCGGCGCCATCGAGCTGCTTCAGCGCTTCGTCGTACTTCTTTTCATCGAGCAAGATGCCTGCCAGACGCAGGCGGGCGACGGTCTTGTAGGCGGATTCCAGCGCGTTTTCGCTGGCCCAGGTGAGCGAGGCACGCGCGGCATCGGGCTGACCCTTCTCGAACTGCACCTTGGCGGCGAGCAATGCCGCTTGTTCGGTGAATGCCGTGCGCGGGAAACGCTCTTTCATGTCGGCAAACACACGCGCGCTTTTTTGCGCGTCGCCGGCCTGGGCCGCCTTGTCGAGTTCGTCGAACATCGCACCGGCCTTGAAGGCCTGGTCGCGCTGATACCAGTTCCAACCCTGCCATGCGGCATAACCGCCGAGCACCAGCACCAGCACCCAGGTGATGAGGTTGCCGTACTGTTTCCAGAAGGCTTTGAGCTGGTCGAGTTGTTCTTGTTCGTCGAGATCGAGATGCGTGGCCATTGAATTGGATGCTTTCAGACGGATCGAGGATTATGCGTTGAGCAGTTCCACGCCCCATTGCGAAACAGCGGCGAGTGCCAGCGTTCGCTGCGGCGCCTGCGGATCACGCAAGGACTTGAGTGCCACTTCGCCACGCGAAAGTTCATCTTGTCCAAAGATGAGCGCATAGCGCGCGCCGCTGCCATCGGCGCGCTTGAACTGCGCCTTCATGCTGTGGCCTCCGGCGTGCATCAGCACCGACACACCGATCTGGCGCAGGGCCTCGAGCGTGGTCATCGCCAGCGCCAGCTGCTTCGCGTCGGGCAGCACGGCATAGACCAGCGGCGCTGCCGGCGCCGGCGCCACGCCGGCTTCTTCAACCAGCAACAGCAGCCGTTCGATGCCCAAGCCCCAGCCGACGCCCGGCGCGCTTTTGCCGCCCAGTTGCTCGATCAGCAGGTCATAGCGGCCGCCGCCGCAGACGGTGCCCTGGGACCCGAGCCGGTCGGTGACCCACTCGAACACCGTGAGGTTGTAGTAGTCCATGCCGCGCACCAGCCGCGGGTTGATGCGGTAGGCCAAGCCGGCCGCATCGAGCACGTCGCGCACCGTTTGCAGGTGGGTCAGCGAAGCTTCGCCCAGAAAATCCATCAGCTTGGGCGCGGCCTCGACCACCGCCTGCATCGCCGGATTCTTGGTATCGAGGATGCGCAAGGGATTGGTGTGCAGGCGGCGCCTGGCCTCTTCATCCAGCAAATGGGCGTGCGATTTGAGGTGGGCGATCAAGGCCTGGCGATGCGCCAGGCGTTCAGGCGGCTGGCCAAGGGAGTTCAACTCCAGCCGCACATCGCGCCCTTCGACCAGACCCAGCTCGCGCCAGAGCGCGCGGCACAACAGGATCAGTTCGGCATCGACATCGGGGCCGGCAAAACCGAGCGCCTCGGCGCCGATCTGATGGAACTGCCGGTAGCGACCCTTCTGTGGGCGCTCATGGCGAAACATGGGGCCCACGTAGTACAGGCGCTTGCCGCCGTCGTGCAGCAGTGAATGTTCGATCACCGCGCGCACCACGCCCGCCGTGGCCTCGGGCCGCAGCGTCAGCTTGTCGCCATTCATCGCGTCCTCGAAGGAGTACATCTCCTTCTCGACGATGTCGGTCACTTCGCCCAAGCCGCGCACGAACAAGGCCGTCGGTTCGACGATGGGGGTGCGGATGTTGGCGTAGCCATAGCGCGCCATCAGCGAACGCAGTTTGTCTTCGAGCCACACCCAGCGCGCCGATTCGGGCGGCAAGATGTCGTTCATGCCTTTCACAGCTTGAAGGGCGGGTTGAGAGGTTTCGGCCATAGAAGACAAGGTTCAGGAAAAGGGACGCTGTCCGTGGCGACAGCGGCGTCAACGGCTCCGGGCCGGTTCAGATCGCTCAGCCCGGCGTGGTGGCTTGCTGCGCCGTCGCGGTGCCGTAGCGCTTCTCAATGTAAGTTTCGACCAGGGTCTGGAATTCGCGGGCGATGTTCTCGCCGCGCAAGGTCAAGGCCTTTTCGCCGTCGATGAACACCGGCGCAGCCGGCGCTTCACCGTTGCCGGGCAGGCTGATGCCGATGTCGGCGTGCTTGCTCTCGCCGGGGCCGTTGACGATGCAGCCCATCACAGCCACCTTCATCTTCTCGACACCCGGGTAGCGGACACGCCAGACCGGCATCTGATCGCGCAGGTAGTCGTCGATCTGCTTGGCCATTTCCTGGAACGTGGTGCTGGTGGTGCGGCCGCAACCGGGGCACGCGGTGACACTCGGGTTGAACGAACGCAGGCCGAGCGACTGCAGGATTTCCAGCGCCACCACGACTTCCTGCGTGCGTGCCTCGCCTGGCTGCGGCGTGAGCGACACGCGAATCGTGTCGCCGATGCCTTCCTGCAGCAAAAGCGCCAAGGCCGCGGCCGATGCCACCGTGCCCTTGGTGCCCATGCCGGCTTCGGTCAGCCCCAGGTGCAGCGCATAGTCGCAGCGCTGGGCCAGCGCGCGGTAGACGCTCACCAGATCTTGCACACCCGACATCTTGCAGGACAACACGATCTGGTTGGCGCTCAGGCCCACCTCTTCGGCGCGGCGCGCTGACTCGATGGCCGAGACAATGATGGCGCGGTACATGATCTGCTGCGGCTCGAATGGATCGGCGAGCTTGGCGTTGTCATCCATCATCTGGGTCAGCAACTCCTGGTCGAGGCTGCCCCAGTTGACGCCGATGCGAACCACTTTGTTGTACTTGGCCGCCGCCTCCACCATCTGTGCAAACTGGCGATCGCGTTTGTCGCCCTTGCCCACGTTGCCGGGGTTGATCCGGTACTTGGACAGAGCCTCGGCGCAGGCCGGAAAGTCGGTCAGCAGCCGGTGCCCGTTGTAGTGAAAGTCGCCGATCAACGGCACATCGATGCCCATGCGGTCGAGCTGATCGCGGATGTGCGGCACGGCTTCGGCCGCTTCGGGCGTGTTGACCGTGATGCGCACCATCTCAGATCCGGCGATCGCCAATTCCTTGACCTGGATCGCCGTGCCGATCACGTCGACCGTGTCGGTGTTGGTCATCGACTGCACGCGAACCGGTGCGTCGCCTCCCAGCGTGACCACCCTGTTGCCCCAGCGCACCTCGGCCTGCCTGGCGTGCCGGGCACGGGCTTTGGCAGGTTCGATGAAAGCGTCAAGAACGGGTCTGGCGTGGGTCATGATGAGCTCCGCAAGCGGCGCGCAGGTTTCACTTCAATTCAAGCTTGGCCACGTTGTCTCGGCCGGGCGTCAGGTCGACCACCTTGCCCTTGAAGAGGACCGTGGTGGCGCTGGCATTGCCGATTCTGACGCGCAACGGCGATACCCCATCCAATCCCACGGCTTCTCCGGGTTGCAGCATGCGCGACAGCAAGGGCAAGCCGCGGCCGTCCACCACTTCGATCCAAGATGGAGCGCTGGCCCGCAGCTGCAGTGCGCCCGCGGCACCGGCCGCTGCCGTCGCCTCGGGTTCGGAGGCGATCGGCCCTTCGGGTGCGGCAGAAAAGACCGCTTCGGTCGTGGTCGAAGACGTCAAAGCCGGGGCCGAGGTGTCTCGGCGGTGACCGCCGGCGCGGGCTCCGTGCTGGCCTGTGGCGCCGGTGGTCGCGACGCACCAAGCGTATTCACATGTTCTTGAAGCCAGTGCGCCGGCAACAGATACACCGTGAGCGCGGCAATCAGCAACACCAGTGCAGCCAACAGGATGGGATTCTTGAGAAATTGAAGATCCGTCGGAACGCGACGACCCGGGCGCTCGCGAAACGGCGCATTCAGGCCGAGGCTCATCTGTTCCAGCCCCCGGTCAACCGGCTGGGGCAACAGTGCCAGCACCGGCGCAGCATCGATCTTCAGCGAGCGGCAGATGGTTTGCGCCAGGGCGCGTGTGAAGGTCGCACCCGGCAGTTCGTCGATCCGGTCGGTCTCCAACAGCTCGAGCTTCAGCGGCGAGACCTTGATCGACGTGGCCAATGCGGCAATGTGCAGTCCGCGTGCCTGCCGCGCCTGCCGCAGCATCGCGCCGGCCGTCAGTGCCGCTGGCGCTTCGTCCGGCTCAGGCTCGCTCGGCAGCGAGTCACTCATCAAACTGTCCTCGGTCAAATGCAGACGATTCGCGCGACTGCGGAAAACGGTCTCGCAACTGAAGACCATATTCGTTCGCGCCCTGGCGATTGCCGAGCTTCATCTCGATTCGGGCAGCGAGCCACAAGGTTTGTGCGTTGGACTGGTCTTTGACGCCGTTGACCCTGCGCATGTAAAAACGCGCGCGCTCGTAGGCGCCTTGGTGCAACAGAACTTCCGACAGATTGACGGCAGTGGCCGGGTTGGCCGGATCGCGTTCATAGGCACGCATCAGGGTTGTCTCGGCCTCGGCCCAAAGCCCGGCGCGCGCCTGGCACACGCCACTGGCCAGCAAAGTGCGCACGCCGCTCTGGTACTGCGGCAAGGCCAGCGCCTGGTCAAACAAAGTTTGCGCCGGACCGTAGGACTTTTGCTGGCACAGGTACCAGGCGTAGTTGTGCATCGCATCGCCATCGTGCGGATTGAGTTGCAATGCCCGCTTGAAACTCTCTTGCGCCAGTTGGTCGTCCCCCAAGCCTGCGTAAATCAAACCCCGCAGGTTGTAAGCCTCGCCCATGCCGGGATTGATCGCGATCGCCATCTTGACTTCGTCAAGTGCCGTCGTCAGTTGCCCTCTGCCGAAATAGGCCGATGCGAGCTCCATGCGGACGCGTCCCCGCTTGCTGGCATCGGTTTCGTCAGAGGCGGTGATGCGGTCCCTGGTTTCGCCCAGCGGCGCCGGCGGAATCGTGCATCCGCTCATCAGGCCACTCAACACCGCGCAGGCCAAGGCGGCCACCAACCAACTGCGGTCAACGCTCATGAATGGCTTTCCTTGGAATGGGACGTCAGCGGCGCTGCGGCGGGCTTGGTGCGATGCACATGAACCGGCGCGCGCGTCATGCGTTTGCCGACGTTGGTGCGGTCCTGCACCTCGCCCGCCAATTGGCCACAGGCCGCATCGATGTCATCACCGCGCGTCTTGCGAACCGTGGTGACCACGCCGGCGTCTTGCAGCACCTTGGCAAACGCCATCACGCGATCGCGAGGCGAACGCT
>Ga0137403_10003669_pt1 | contig 18373 bp, 15 predicted proteins | sample CZOMad2_1_16fung_FD_122057 | JGI IMG/M metagenome (GOLD analysis project Ga0137403, IMG submission 122057) | Vadose zone soil fungal communities from Angelo Coast Range Reserve, California, USA - CZOMad2_1_16fungal (Hybrid Assembly) | ecosystem: Environmental > Terrestrial > Soil > Vadose zone...
GCGGTACGTGCTCACTGAGTCACTTCCACGTTTGAACATCGCAGATGTTCCACTTCCTCATGCATTTTGAGCGACGCCTGCTTGCGATCAGTAAAAAGAAAGGTGTTAGGAGAAAAGGTCACCTTCGCGATTATGGAATGTTTTCCCAGCAGATTGACCAGGTGTGGGAACAGGCGCATGGTGCCCCAATAACAGGCTTCGGTCCCGGCAACGCCGTCAGGTATGGCATACGCAATGCTCGCGGCTGACACGGGCATCTTCAAGTCAATCGCGGGCTGAAAAAGTGAGGAATGAAAGGGCAGAACGCGGGAACCATCAGAACTAGTGCCCTCGGGAAAGAGGAAAAGGCGCAGCCCGCCGGCGAGAGCGGATTGTATTTCCGGCTGGATAGTGTGGGTTTCGCTGCGTCGGGAGCGGTCAACATAGATGGTGCCGGCAAGGGTGGCAATCCATCCGACGGCAGGCCAGGCGCGAACCTCACGCTTGGAGACAAACGCGCACGGCGCTATGGCGCTGTAAACGATGATATCCAAATAGCTAAGATGGTTGCTGGCAATCAATCCAGCGTCCACCGGCGAGCCCGTGACTTCAATGCGCAGTCCCATGCGGGGAAGCGTGAGCCGTGACCAGCGGTGGAGCACATCAATACGTGTCTGTTCTGAAAGTTTTCCGCCTGCACGGCGAAATATATATTCAGCCAGGCAACAAATGATTCCCCAGAGCAAGCCCCCGCCGCGGACGATCACACGCGCGATTCGCTTCGGCAATGAGGCGGGAGCAATTTCCATCGACAAGATAAGCTGGCTTCCTACGCAAGCCATATTCAAGTCTATTCCCGCAAGAAAGTCCACGCCGGGGCGTTCTGATAAGGGTCCTGCGACAGCGTGGCAGGGGAAATCCACGAGAAAGCCAGCACCTTCGCAACTGGTAGAATAAGGCCAAACAGCTAGGCTGATTTGCAGCTTGCCAGCGTCAATGCAGGGACATCGATGCGTGTGCGTCAGACAGCGTTCCTATTTTTTGAAGAATGAGGAAGCAACGAATGAAAGCACTCTTCACCATAACTTTATTGTTCATCATGGCCCTTTTTAGCGGCTGTTTGGGATCAAGCAAAAGTTCTACCGCGCCGAATCTGGCCTTCGCTTACATGGTTGGCCAGGGAGACAACGGAATCCACGCCTTCGCCGAGAAGACCACCGGCGATTTGCAAGCACTTCCGGTTTTCACATTTCCCACAACGCCGCGTCCAGTTTCTATTGCGTTGCACCCTTCCAAGAATTTCCTTTACGTGCCGAACCTGACTTCGAACACGGTTTCCGGTTTTAACATTGACCACGCGAGTGGCGTGCTCACGCCCATCGGCACGGCGCTGCCACCGACTCCAGCCTGTGTAAGCCCGGCTGTATGCTCGAATCCGACAGGAGTGGGCATTAATTCTGGCGGCCAGCTTTTGTTTCTGCTTAATCAGGGATCGACGTCTCCTGCCGTTCCCGCCTCGATTTCAGTTTTCAGCATTGATCCTGCTCGAGGTCTATTGACTCCAGTCGCTGGATCTCCTTTTGCGTTTGCATCCCTTGTAGCGCCGAACCCGCAATTTCTGGCAGTCTCACCCACGGCGGGTTTTTTGTATGTTTCCAATGGCTCGTCAGGCACCATCTCCGCCTTTTCGATCGGATCCAGCGGCGCGTTAACTGAAATAGGTTCTGCGGTTTCTGTGGCTCCTTCAGGCCCCGTCGCGACGGTTGCGGGCCTCGCGATTGATGCCAAAGGACAATTCCTCTACGCCGCAGATTCTGCAAACAATAAAATTGCCAGCTTCAGCATCGGCGGTGGTGGCACTCTTACCGCCGTGGGATCACCATTTGCGGCAGGCACAAAACCGGTCGCTGTCGCGGTGGATTCCACCTCTTCATTTCTCTATTCCGCGAATCAGGGATCGAGTGATGTTTCCGCTTTTAAGATCACTTCGGGCGCATTGACTCAGCTTCCCGGTTCACCTTATGCGGTAGAACCGGCTGGCTCGGTGGGAGCGCCGCAGCCGTCATTCCTGACTGTGGACGTGTCGAATACATTTCTATACGTCGCCAATTTCGGATCTTCCAGCGTCTCGGCTTTTGGCATCAAGTCTTCGGATGGCACTTTAGGCCTGATCACAAATTCCCCTTTTGTACAGGGATTTGCCCCACTGTGGATCGTTACAACGCAGTAAATATCGGGGGAATGGAAAAGCCTGCGAGCCCGGGGGCGAACCTAAAACCCTCACCTGAAGGCTAGCGAGCAAAAGGGGAAATTCAGGCGGCTTGTTTTTTCCGTTGTCGGGGACGTTCCGCAAGACGACGTACCTTTTTGTCCGCATAATCGGCAAGGCGAAACAAAGCGACTCCGGCAAACAGTATGCCGAGCCATCCCAAGCCGAGAATGATCCAAAGTAGCACCAAGCTATAAGATTCAATCCAGTGCTGCGGGGTTGGTCTTAGTGGCTGACGGCCTTATGGATTTCGCCGCCTTTCATGACGAAATCAATTTTCTGCAATACTGCGACATCGGTGAGTGGATCGCCCTTCACGGCAACCAGGTCGGCATACTTTCCCGCTGTAATGCTGCCGACGTCATTTTGCATGCCCAGCAGTTCTGCGGCATTGCTGGTGGCCGCGCGGATAGCTTGAATCGGAGTCATGCCGTACCTCACCATGAAGGGAAATTCAACGGCGGGATTGATGCCCCAGTCAAAGCCCCCCACATCCGTGCCAAATGCAATCTTCACTCCCGCATTCAGCGCGCGGCGGAAAGTATCTTCATGGATCTTGAGCATCTCCAGCCAGACTTTAGCTCCGGCAGCCGCGCGGCCCTGGGCCACATATTCGCCCACATAAATCGTAGGGACATAAAAGATCCCTTTCTGGGCCATAGTTTTCAGGTCAGCTTCAGCAATGTAGTTCCCGTGCTCGATTGAATCCACCCCAGCCTCCACGGAATTGTGCACACCATTTAGCGCCATGGCGTGCGACGCCACCTTGTGGTGCTGGCGATGGGTTTCGTCCACGATGGCTCGTAATTCGTCCAGGGTAAAGGTCGGAATATCATCGAGCACTCCGTCCGGGCGGACAAAATAGCTGCGGTCGGAATATACCTTGATCCAGTCGGCACCAAAGCTGATCTGCTCGCGGACAGCTTTGCGGCCTTCATCCGCGCCGTCTACGATCTGAACGCCATGCGGCACCGGCACATCCGGAGAATATCCTGACAGTGGGTACGCCCCAGTCACGTCCATGGCGCGGGTAGCCACCTTCATCCTTGGCCCGGGAATGATTCCATTGTTGATGGCCTTCTTCAAATCGACATCGGCATAGCCGGCTCCTTCCGTTTCGAGGTCGCGAATCGTGGTAAAGCCATAGTCCAGCGCGCGGCGCACTGACCGCGTCCCGAGAATCGCCCGGTAGGCATTGGATTGCTTCAGGAGCTGCTCATCATAGTCGGCGGCCGTGATATCGCCTTGCAGCAGCGTGTGGGTGTGTGTATCGATTAAGCCCGGCAGGCAGGTATGGTCAGAGAGATCAATCACCTGGCCGCCGGCTGGAGCCTGAGCATTTTCCTGCACCTGCTTAATGCGCTCGCCCTGGATCATGATCAGAACATTGCGCTGTACCTTGCCGCTTTCCGGTTGCACAAGCGTTCCGCAACGGATATATCGGCTTACGATCGGGACTTTTGGGTTCTGTTCCTGAGCAACTGCGAGTGAAACCAAAAATAAACTGGCGGCAAAGGTCGTAAGTCTCTTCATCCATGCACCTCAAGGGAAGCTGGCAATCCTAACAGGTTGAGCAGGGACACCCAAAATTGGGCCGTAGCATCCAGGAAGTCCCGAGCATGCGATTACGTGACTTCCTTTATACTGGAATGCTTTTTATGTCGTCGTCTGCCGGCCCGGAGAGACCCAGAAAGTTTCGGTTCAGACTGCTTCCCACGCTGAAGCGCGGAGAGATGTGGCGGTATTTCGGCCCGGCGTTTGTGGCCAGCGTCGCGTATATCGATCCGGGAAATTTCGCCAGCAACTTTGAGGGAGGCGCCAGGTTCGGCTATACGTTGCTGTGGGTGCTGCTGTGGTCGAACGCCATGGCGATCCTGATCCAATATCTTTCCGCCAAGTTGGGCATCGCCACGGGAAAGACGCTCCCGCAAAACTGCCGCCAATATTTTTCTCCGAAGATTAATTTCGGGTTGTGGGTGGCGGCGGAGCTGGCCGCGCTGGCCACAGATCTGGCTGAATTTCTGGGCGCAGCATTGGGATTTTACCTGCTCCTCCACATCCCGCTGTTTCCCGCTGCGCTGATCACCGCGGTTGTGGTGTTCCTGATGCTGGCGGTCGAGCTCTACGGCTTCCGGCGGCTGGAACAGCTGATCATGGTATTCGTTTTCGCCATTGCCGCATGCTATGCGTTCGAAATGTTCCTGGTACATCCGGACTGGGGAGCCGTGGCTCACGGCGTGCTCGTGCCAAAGATCAATTCAGACAGCATTTACATCGCAGTGAGCATGCTTGGCGCTACGGTGATGCCGCACGTCATCTATTTGCACTCTGCGCTGGTGCAGCACAGGGTCAAAGAGGACGCGGCCAGTGACCATCCGGAAAAGTGGCTGCTCACCATGCGACACCTGCGTTATGAGTTGTGGGACGTGCTGGCGGCGATGAACGGCGCGTGGCTCATCAATTCAGCCATGATCGTAATGGCAGCGGCGGTGTTCTATAACAAGGGCACCGATTTCACGTTTGATGAAGCCCATCTCACGCTCCATCCTCTGTTGCCCGCGGTTTCAGGAACGGCATTTGCTTTGGCGCTGCTTTTTTCCGGGCTGTCATCATCCACGGTGGGCACCATGGCCGGCCAGGTGATCATTGAAGGATTTCTGGATATCAAATTTAGCGTCTTTCTGCGCCGGCTTCTGACCATCATTCCGGCGTTGATCGTAATAGCGCTGCGCCTCGACGCTCTCAAAATTTTGTTACTATCACAGGTTGTGCTTAGCTTCGCGATTCCATTTGCTCTGGTACCTCTGGTCCTGCTGACCCGTTCGAAGACCGTGATGTCTGACCTGGTGAATAGCCGGCGAACAAACTACATGGCATATCTGGTCACTGCCATTATCGTCGGCCTGAATCTGCTGCTGCTTTACAGGATGGTGGGCGGCGAGTTCTGACGGCACTGATCGCGCGAGATTATGGAACGTTCGCCAGCGCAGATGAATCCAATAAGAAGGTGAATTCATGAACAGTTTCGGCAGCCGCTCTAAATTGCGCGCCGGCAATCAGGAATACGAAATCTACCGCCTTGATGCGTTGGAGAAGCATGATTGTTCCCCACACCGGCTTCCCTTCTCCTTGAAAATTCTTCTGGAAAATCTTCTGCGAACCGAAAATGGCCGCAGCGTCACTGCAGATGACGTGCGCTTCCTCGCCGGATGGAAACCGCAGGCCGTACCTGACAAAGAGATCGCATTCACGCCGGCACGCGTGCTGATGCAGGATTTTACCGGCGTCCCCGCAGTGGTGGACCTGGGCGCCATGCGCGACGCCATGCAGAAGATGGGTGGCGACCCCAAGCTGATCAATCCGCTTCAACCTGCGGAACTGGTGATTGACCATTCCGTGCAGGTCGACGAATTTGCCACGATTGGGGCATTCGTCGTGAACGCGGAATTGGAATTCCTACGCAACAAAGAGCGCTACGCGTTTTTGCGCTGGGGACAATCAGCCTTCCGGAATTTCAAAGTCGTGCCGCCAGACATGGGAATCGTCCACCAGGTCAACCTGGAATATCTGGCGCGCGTGGTCTTCTCTGAAAAGCGTGACGGCGTAACCGTGGCATATCCGGACACGCTGGTAGGAACAGACTCGCACACCACGATGATCAATGGCCTGGGCGTGCTGGGCTGGGGCGTGGGTGGCATTGAAGCGGAGGCCGCGATGCTGGGCCAGCCTGTTTCCATGCTGCTGCCGCAGGTGGTGGGGTTCAAGCTCAAAGGACAACTGCGGGAAGGCTCCACGGCCACCGATCTGGTACTCACGGTCACGGAAATTTTGCGCAAGACCGGCGTGGTCGGAAAGTTTGTGGAGTTCTTTGGCCCGGGGCTGCCGTCATTGCCGCTGGCAGATCGCGCCACCATTGCCAATATGGCGCCGGAATATGGTGCTACCTGCGGCATCTTCCCCGTCGACGAAACAACGTTGGGCTATCTTCGCACCACTGGCCGCCCTGCCGACCAGATTGCGCTGGTGGAAACTTATTGCAAGGAGCAAGGACTGTTCCATACGGCGCAGACACAAGACGCAGAATATTCGCAGGTAGTGGAACTCGACTTGAGCGCCGTGGAACCAAGCGTCGCCGGACCAAGACGTCCGCAGGACCGCGTTCTGCTTTCAAAAACAAAAGAGTCATTCGAAGCGGCGCTGCCGACGTTGATTGGGCCGCGTCCCTCCCAACCAGCCCGCAAAGTGGCGCCGCAGCAGGTGGAACGGTTCGAGGGCGAAGGCGGCACGCCGGTAGCGCTCGCAGAAGATCCCAATGCTCCGGCCGCGCACAAGGATGTTGGAGAAAACGTTTTTGAATATATGCACGATGGCTCTGTGGTCATCGCTGCCATTACAAGTTGCACCAACACGTCGAATCCATCAGTGATGATGGCTGCCGGGCTGCTGGCCAAGAAAGCCGTTGAAAAAGGCCTGAAGCGCAAACCCTGGGTGAAGACTTCTCTGGCTCCGGGCTCGCGCGTGGTGACCGAGTACTACCGCAACGCGGGACTCATTCCCTACCTGGAAAAGCTTGGCTTTCACGTTGTGGGGTATGGTTGCACCACGTGCATCGGAAATTCCGGTCCGCTTCCACAGGATGTCTCGTATGCAATCGCGGAAAAGCAGCTGGTTGCCGTCTCAGTGCTTTCCGGAAACCGCAACTTTGAAGGCCGCATTAATTCTGAAGTCCGCGCGAACTACCTGATGTCACCGCCGCTGGTGGTGGCGTATGCGCTGGCCGGGCGCATTGATCTTGACCTTACCAATGATCCCATCGGCACAGGTACGGGCGGCAAACCGGTTTATCTTCGCGACATTTGGCCAACACAGAAAGAAGTCCAGGACGTGGTAAGCCAATCCATCAATTCCGGCATGTTCACCACGAATTACCAGACCATTTTTGAGGGCGATCAGGAATGGAAACGGCTGGCCGTTCCTGAAGGCGAAACTTATGTTTGGGACAATGATTCCACTTACATAAAACGCGCCCCGTATTTTGACGATATGCCGGCCCGACCGGCAGCGGTGAAGGAGATTACAGGCGCACGGGTTCTGGCGAAGCTGGGCAATAGCGTGACGACCGATCACATCTCGCCCGCGGGCTCAATCAAAGCCAGCAGCCCGGCGGGAAAATACTTGCAGGAGCATGGCGTTCCGCCACGCGATTTCAACTCCTATGGCTCGCGGCGAGGCAACCATGAGGTGATGGTGCGAGGCACATTTGCCAACGTCCGCTTGCGCAACCAGCTAGCTCCAGGTTCCGAAGGTGGCATCACCACACATTTTCCCAGTGGCCAAGTCATGTCGATCTTTGACGCTTCGGTGAAGTACATCGCTGATGGCGTGCCTACGATTGTGCTGGCGGGGAAAGAATACGGATCGGGATCGTCGCGTGACTGGGCCGCCAAAGGGCCTCTGCTGCTGGGTATTCGCGCCGTGATCGCAGAAAGTTACGAGCGCATACACCGTTCGAACCTGGTAGGCATGGGCATCCTGCCGCTGCAGTTCCTTGCCGAAGAGAATGCAGAATCGCTGGGATTGCAAGGCGATGAGGTTTTTGAGATTGTCGGTTTGCCGGCTCTGCTGGCAAGCAAGTTCGCCAACGGAAATCAGGTTCAGGTGAAAGCCATCTGCGCTGATGGAACCGTGAGTGAATTCAGCGCGCTGGTTCGCATCGACACCCCGCAGGAAATTCTCTACTACGAGCACGGCGGCATCTTGCAATACGTGTTGCGGCAGCTGCTGGCGAGCAAACCCAGGCCGGAGACGGTAGGGTAATATCGCCTTTCAATAAGCGGCTAGAAACGTTTTGGCCGCAAATGAACGCGAAATGCACGAATCAGGGCTGGGGGAGTGGACTAGTCTTTACCTGATTCTTCATTCGCATCCGACAGGATCTGCCATAAGGCCTTACCGCAATCGATAATCTCTTTGCGGCCGCATTTCGGGCATTGATATTCGCGCATGTCGCGTCCCGTGAACGTGGTCCTTTCGATCTGGTCCATCTCGACAGCGCAGTCGGGGCAAGTAGTGTCCGCCATGGCTCTAAGTCTAGAGCATGCCTGGATAATTCGTCTCGTATGGCTGACGAATCCGCGCCAAAATGCTATATCCTCACTGGTCTGGCTTTTAAGCGTTTCTGGTACTACTCTTTCTTATCTATGAAAGTCCTGGTGATCGGCGGTGGAGGCAGGGAGCACGCGCTGGTGTGGAAGCTGCGCCAGTCCCCGCGCGTGTCGCAAGTGTATTGCTTGCCCGGGAATGGCGGCATTTGTGAAGAAGCCACCTGCATGCCGGGCGATCCCAAGAGCCTGGGAAGCCTGCTTTCGCTTGCGCACCAGATTCAGCCGGACTTGACCGTGGTAGGGCCGGAAATCTCGCTGTCTATAGGCGTGGTGGATGAGTTCAAGCGTCGCGGTTTGAGAATTTTTGGTCCAACACAGCGGGCCGCGCAACTGGAGACGAGCAAGAGCTTCGCCAAGGAGTTCATGCAGCGGCACCAGGTCCCAACAGCGCATTATGCCGTCTGCACTTCAGAAGAAGAGTTGCGCAAGTCATTGGGGTTGTTTTCGACGCCGGTAGTCGTGAAGGCCGATGGCCTGGCCGCCGGCAAAGGCGTTGTGATTGCTCCCACCAAAGAAGAGGCTGCCACAGCAGGCATTGAGATGTTCAATGGCAGGTTGCTGGGAACGCCGGTGGCCAACGTGGTGCTGGAAGAATTTCTGGAAGGCGAGGAAGTCTCCTTCCTGGTGCTGAGCGATGGCGAACGCGTGGCGGCGCTGGTTCCGGCACAGGACCACAAGCGCATCGGCGATGGCGATAAAGGCGCCAACACCGGAGGCATGGGCGCTTACTCCACAGATTCATTGCTCGATCAGGGAATGACCGACTGGCTGCTGAATCACATTGCCCTGCCGGTGATTGCCGGCATGAAGTCAGAAGGCGCGGAATATCGCGGCATTTTGTATTGCGGGCTGATGATGACCGCGCGTGGCCCAATGGTTCTGGAGTTCAACTGCCGCTTTGGCGATCCGGAAACCCAGGCGGTGCTGATGCGGCTGGACAGCGACCTGCTCGATGCGATTGAAGCAGCAGTGGAAGGTCGAGTAAGCCCCGGCGAGTTCAAGTGGTCGAGTGAAGCTTCCTGCTGCGTGGTGGTTGCGTCCGCCGGATATCCTGGAAGCTTTATGACAGGAAAACAAATTTCCGGACTGGACCACGCCGACGCCATGAGCAACGTAAAGGTATTCCATGCCGGGACCAGCAAGCGCGATGGCGTTTTCTATACCAGTGGAGGACGAGTGCTGGGTGTGACAGCGCGGGCACCGAAGCTGGAAGATGCGATCACTCGCGCATACGAAGCGGTGCGGCTGATCAGTTTTGAAGAAATGTATTACCGCAAAGATATTGGCGCGCGAGCACTGAAAGCGCCGAAATAAACTCACAGGAAAACATTCAATGGCAGAGAGTCCTCTTGTTTCCATCGTAATGGGGTCGGATTCCGATCTTGAGATCATGAATGAAGCAGCCAAAGCGCTGGACGACTTTGGCATTGCCTATGAGATTGACGTGACTTCGGCGCACCGGTCGCCGGCGCGGACCTCAGAATACGCGCGCAACGCCGCTGGCCGAGGGATCAAAGTCATCATCGCAGGAGCAGGCGGAGCCGCGCACCTGGCAGGCGTGATTGCCGCGGAGACGACGATCCCGGTCATCGGCGTGCCCATTCCTTCCACACCACTGAACGGCATGGATTCTCTCCTGGCGATTGTCCAAATGCCCGCGGGCATTCCCGTTGCGACCACGGCAATCGGCAAGCCGGGAGCCACGAATGCGGGGATTCTGGCGGCCCAGATTATCGGGCTGAGCAATACCACTGTCGCCGGCAAACTGAAAGAGATGAAGGGCAAGCTGGTGAAGAGCGTGGAAGAGAAGTCACAGAAGTTGCAGCAGATGAGGAAGCGGTAGGCGACGCGTTCTGATGCCAACCTCATTTTCCGCCATCGCCATCATTCCGGCACGGCTCGCCTCAACGCGTTTGCCGCGCAAGGTGCTGCGCGAGATTGCCGGCCAGCCCATGATTGCGCGCGTCTATGAAGCTGCGAAACAGTCTCCGTTGTTGCGGGACGTGATTATCGCTACGGATTCAGAAGAGGTGATGCAGTTTGCGCAGGCGCGCGGATGGAAGGCGCAGATGACCTCAGACAAGCACCGCAGCGGCACTGATCGGGTCTATGAAGTAGCTCAGCGCATTCCTGCCGACGTCTATGTAAATATCCAGGGCGATGAACCACTGGCGCGCCCGGAGCACCTGGACGCTCTGCTGCAACCGATGCAGGATCCCAAGGTGATGGTTTCTACCATCAAGACGCCGTGTCCGCCGCAGGACATTGATAATCCGAACGCAGTGAAGGTGGTGACGGACCTAAACGGCCGCGCGCTGTATTTTTCTCGCTCCACCATTCCCTTTGATCGCGACAAGGTGGGCGGCGTCAGCTACTTCAAGCATCTGGGCTTTTACGCGTACCGTCGAGTGGCGCTGGACCGCTTCTGCAATTTGCCGGAATCGAAACTTGAAGCGGCGGAGCGGCTGGAGCAACTCCGCTTTTTAGAGAATGGCATCGATATTTATGTGGCGGAGACACCGTTTAATACCGTTGGCGTGGACACGGAGGAAGATCTGCGCAGAGTGGAAGAGATGGTGAGAGCGTCGGGGAGGTAAGGCTAGGTAGCCAAGCCGGGCTGATGGTTTTTAGCCCAGGCTTGCGCTGCCGCGATCCGTTTGGAGATGGGGGGATGCGAGTGGAAGAGAAGTTCCACCAGCCGAGAAGGATGGCTCTCACTCAAGTTCTGCCGGGCAAGCTTTTCCATGGCGGTGATGTAAGGTATGACGTTATCCACACACTTCCAGCAGTAGAGGTCGGCCTGGCGCTCAGTAAAGCGAGAGTATGCGTTGAGGGCCGGCATGAGCAGCAATGAAAGTCCGCTGGCCACCAGAGCCAGCAATGGCAGGTTGGAAAAGTCTGCCAGGTGCTGGAACATGCGTTGTTCATCGATGGCGTAGCGCAGCGCTTCATTCGCCGCCCAGAAGCCCGCCAGGGTGACCAGGGCTTGCACCACGATCATCTTGACCATGTGGCCGTGCACGTGGTGCCCGAGTTCATGGGCCAGCACCGCTTCAATTTCATCGTTGCTGTAGTTTTGCAGAAGCGTGTCCGCCAGGATAATGCGGCGGGTGTTTCCCAGACCGGTGAGGGCAGCATTGGCTTTCTTGCTTTTTTCTGAGAGCTTCCATTCGTACACGCCGCGCACGCGTGTGCCGGCACGCTCGCCCAGCCGCATGAGACGGGCTTTCAGCTCGTCATTCTGCAAGGGAACGAATTTGTAAAACAGAGGGAACAGGACCACGGGCGCAATCTGAGCGAAAAAGATGAACAAGCCCATGAAGATCAGCCAACCGAAAACCCACCAGTACTCCGGCGAAGTGCGGATGAGCGCATACACAATCTCAGCCAGCAAAGTTGCCATCACCAGGCCAAGGACCCAGCCTTTGAACTCGTCCTTGATCCAGGAGAAAAGCCGCTGGTTGGAAAGGCTGAAGCGGTGTTCCAGCCGGAAGCCATAGAAGTCGAGCGCAAAGCCCAGGGCCTTGCTGATCAGGCTGAGAAACATCACGTAAAAAAAGAGGTCCAGCCAATAGTGATCGCCGCCCATGCGGGTTGCCATGCCGCTGAGCGTTTTCGTCCAGCCGGTGGCCAACAGTACGATCAGGAACCCAAAGCTGACGCACAGATCCCCAAGTTCCAGCCAGCGCCGGGCGCGGTTGTACTCGCGCGCCTCTGAGGTGTCAGGTTGCAAATTGGCTTCTGTGATCGTCATTGATTTTGCTTTTCCGGTTTGAATTCCAGGGTTACGAACTGGGCCGTTTGCGAAGTGCCATTGCGCATCGTTTCTTGCCGTCCTCCAGGGATCCAATCAAACCCTCCGGATACACGTTTGAACGGACCCACCTCATCACCGGACTGTCTGGCAAGTTCAAGCTTCGTCACGGCAATTAGCAGAGTAGGCCCCGTCGGTGGTCTGTCCAAGGTTGAGTTTGGAGGCAGGCCAGCCATGGACGTGGTCCATTGGTCGGCAGAAATGCGGCGGATGGTGCTGGCACAGCCTAGGGTTGGAGAATCATTGCCAGGGGTAATCAAGATGGATACAGCGCACCCACCCGAACCGCAATTTTCCGTACAGGTCTTCACGTTCGTAGAGGGCTTCAGCAGTTCGATCGTAATGTTATGAAATGGCCGGTCGCTCTTGTTGATGGCGGCGTGAGCGAAATTCCCCGGCGTGAATCGCACTTCGCCGTCTTTCAGTTGCAGAGCTACCGGTTTCTCGCCCGGACGCGCGCTCACCACGTCAGAGTCGCCCAGCGTCACAAAGAGATAGTCATAATTGTGCTTGTGGACCAGAGTTGTTGCCCTGGGTGCAACTGTCACATCGAACACGCGCACGTATTCATTTTGAAAAACCAGATGATGACTGGGTTCGGATGTGATCTCCACCGACTGTTGCTGCTGCGCCAGAGTGGCTGCGGCCAGAAACAACAGTCCCGTGAGACGGGACGTTCTCATATTAAGATTGTAAGAATAACCCGTGATGCCCGCAAGTGATCACTGTCTCTGTCGCTTCGCTCCAAACCGCTCAAGGTTTTTCTCGCCTTAAGTTCATGCTGCACTTGTTGCGCGCCGCTCGCCGCCACACGGGGCTCGCTGCGAATCTCCTGCCCCTTGTCGCTTCGCTCCAAACCGCTTTGAGATTTTCTAGTTGCAGTGTGCTGTCAGCCTTATGTCAAGCCGCTCGGCGATCACTGGCCTCGCGGCTTTTTCTCAGCCAAGTTCCTTGTCGATTCTGGTCCCTCGCTCACAGGCCGGCTATTGTCGTACCCTGTCATCCACTTTGGTCGGCGGCCCTTTAAATTCCAGTATCACCAGCTGCGCCGTGGTCTTGCCGGTATTACTGACGGCGTGGGTTTCAGGATCATTCCACACGAGTTCACCAGTCTTGAGATGAACGGCGGTCTCCGCCTTGCCCTGATTTTTCTCGGTCAAGTCAGCATCCGTCAGGGGTACCAGAAGCACATTTCCAGCATGCGCATGCTCCCCTATTTTCGATCCCGGAGGAAACGTCACTGTTGAGATGGTCCATTGGTCGGACGTGAAAAGCCTGACCCCGGAAGGGCAATCCGCTTTATTGGCAGAATCGCATGGGACCACGACGGAGCACGACTCGGTGCAGGCCTTTTGATTGGTCGTGGGCTGCATCAATTCGATGGTCCGATTGCGAAACGGAGTAGTTCCGCTATTGCTCACGGCATGAACCAGCCCCGCAGGAGTGAACCTGACATCGCCATCCTTGAACGACGCGGCCACCGGCTGTGTGCCTTGCTTGGTATTCATGATCTGGGCGTCACCCAGAGAAACAGAAAGATAGTCATGGCCGTGGTGGTGCATCAGCGAGGATTTACCGGGATCGACAGAAACGGCAAATACGCGGACAAACGTGTTCTCTAACACCAGGTGATGGCTGGGTTCAGAAGTGATTTCCACGGGCGCTTGGGCCTGCTGCGTCCAGGCGGTCAAGACAAGGATGACGAACAGAGTCGCGATCGAAAAATTTCGCATAGGAAAGCCATTCTAGGCTTGACCGGCAGGAATGCCAATCATCAATCGAAATCGAGATAACGAGGGGAGATTGGGCGACTAAGGAATGCGGGGGAGTCCGCGCCGCAAGTCCCGGCCAATACGGCGCTGATGCCAGAGCCGAAGGGGACGGGAATAGTTGATGATGCCAAAGGCCGCGATGGCCGCCATCAACAGGACACTGCTGATAATCAGAAAGACGCGTGCGGCGCCCGTTTGTGCCACCTGCAGGATCACCAGCGCATTGCGCGGCGTCAACAGCATGGAGGCCGCAAGCGCCAGCATGCCCACTCCCGCCAGCAAGCCGGTTACGTTTTTTGCCCAGCGACCGGTGGCATGATACTCGGCAAAGAGGTTGAACCCATAGGAGATCAGCCCTGCAATGACGATGAAATTCGCCACGATCGCTATCCAGGATTTTGCGTCCATCACTCTGGTTGGACGCCATGGGCATGGCCGGGGTTGTGAAGCTCTGGAATGAACTCAGGCCGGCAGGGCAAAATTCCATTGCTATTTAAAAATTCCATTGCTATTTAAAAATTCCATTGCTATTTAAAAGACCAGAAATTTCTTCTTTTTCTTGACCTTACCAGGACGGCTGCCGCCTTCACCGTTGGCCGCAACGATGGTGGGTTTGTTGCTCTGGTTAGGGCTGGCTCCGGTATCGGTATAGCCGGACTTGATATCGATAAACGCCTGTTCGCGCAGTTTGGTGAGATAAGCGCGCGCCGCTGGCTCCAGGCGTTCTGAGTAAATGGCTTCGCGGATACGGTCCGAGATATCTTTCAACGGAGGAACTCCGGCCGCGCGATGGGCCGTAACCTTCAGAATAATGAACCCCTGTCTGGTGCGAATAACGCCGGTGTTTTCCCCCTGTTTGAGTGAAAACGTTTTTTCTTCCAGGTCTTTGGCCAGCTCGCTGCGTTTGAAGGTGCCCAGCGTTCCACCCTGGGCCGCCGTGGGACCGTCAGAGTTTTTCTTGGCCAGGTCGTCGAATTTGACGCCCTTTTTCAGTTGCTCAAGAAGCTGGTTCGCTTTTGCCTCGGACTCCGCCACTTTAGCAGGATCTTCCGGCAACGTCTTGTCCTGTTCAGCCGCCTGCTTGTCTTTGCTCTCAACGTTTTGTTTGGCCGGCTGAGTACTGACCATGATCTCGCTCAGGCCGATTTCTTCCGGCCCTTCAAGCTCCTTCTGGTGCTTGTTGTACCAATCCTGGATGTCCTCATTGGAAATATGGAGCTTGCCGCCAACTTCCTGCCCAATTACCTGCTGCGTTACCGCACTGATACGGATCTGCTCTTTGAAGTCTTCATAAGAAACGCCCTGCTTCTGCGCCTCTTTTTCCAGATCATCGATGCTGGCCAGCCCCATCTGCTGCCGCATCTGGTTGAGCCGCTTCACCACTTCCGTCTCGCCGGTGATGCCCAGGTCCTTGCCCCGTTCCAGGAGAAGCTGCTGGTCGATCAGATCGCGCAGGGTATCGGTCTGCGCTTTCGCCGTCCGGGTCTGCCAATCAGAGGGATATCGCTGTTTCAACTCTTCCAGGCCGGTCGCCTTGGCCTTTTCCATTTCAGAGCGAGTGACAATCTGGTCATTAACGCGGGCGATGATCTCATCCACAATATCGTCGGCGCGAAGAGCCATGGCCACCAGGACAAGAGCAGACACAAGCAAAGCGAGTTTTTTGGGCATATTGAAAAACCTTCTACTGGAGAAGCTTTTACCAGAAAAGCTTCTATCAGAAAAACGTGGGGTTGTTACGCTTATTTTAGCAGCGGACAGACCACGACATCCACCTTATAGAATGCCGCACACCGCTATTGTTGCGGTTTTTTCTTCTTATTGAACAGGCCGCCCAGAGCGTCCTTCAGGTCCGGCTTTTGCTGGTTTTGCTGATCAGTCTTATTCCCCTTGTTACCCTGAACCGCATTCAACAAAGAGTTTTGAAGATCGCCGGTTACGGCACTTCCCAATGCCGGGCGGAAAACCGGGTTCGATGTCTTGCCCTGAATCAGAAAAGGCAATCCTTTGCTTTGGGCCGAGGCAGAGCCTCCCGTAAGGCTGCCCAGAAGGTTATTGGCAGTCCCGGCGAGCTTGATGAGCATTTTGAAATCGAGTGAGTTATCGCCGGCAATCACGCCATTTCCAGTTACGGTACCAAGCGACGGCACGTCCAGCACGATGTTGTCAGCTTTTATGCCCTCAGGAGCAACGCGCAAGGCGGAGCTGAATGTTTGAATCAATGTGTCTGTGCTGGATTTGTTGCCGGTGAAGGCGGCAATCGCGCCGAGCTTGGAGCCAAGGTTATAGCCGGAAAGATGTGTGCCTTCGATTTTTAGAGGGCCATCAATCACCAGACGATCCAGTGGACCGGTTGCGTTGAGATCCATGTTGATGTTGCCGCCCTGCAATGACGCCCCCGAAGGCAGAACCACGCCGAACGCCGGCAGCAGCCCTTCAACATCATTCACCGCCATGTTCTTGCCAACGATTTTCAGATTGGCCAGCGTGTCCTCGCCTTTGGCGCTCAGAGTGCCGCTGGCGTTCGTCAGGCTATTACCGGTATGGAGGTTGGCGTTGATTGTGCCGGTATCAGAGTCGAGGGCGTAATCGGATTTGTAATCCAGCGCGATGGGCTGTTTTGCCGGCTGGCCGCCCTTTACCACGCGCAGGTCAGCGGCTTTGGCCTTGCCTTCAGAATGCAGACGATGACCGTCTGACTTGACCTGGCCGTCAAAATCCAAAACGCCGCCAACGCCCGAACTGGGATCAACAAATCCGGTGGCTCCCAGATCAGCATGTTTGAGTGTGAGCTTTGCGTCAAGCGGACTCTTAGCGGAGTCAGCGGGGTTCAGTGGGCCTGCCTGTCCTTCCAGATTCATACTGCCGCCGCCGGGCATACCCGCAGAAAGCGTAAACGGCATTGCGCTGTGCGCAGAGATGTTGTGCGCCACCAGGTTTACGTTCTGGTAAACGCTTTCCTTCCCGGCGGAATGACCGCTGCTGTGGCCCACACGCACTGTTCCACCAGCGATCTCGAACTTATCGACGGACACGTCCGGCGCGGATTTCCCTGAGGGCTCGGGCGCTGGTTTTCCAGACGATTCTGGAGTTGTCTTTGCTGGTGGTTCCGGTGGAGTCTTTTGCGTCTGCGCCGTAGCGCCCAGCGTGGAGTAGTTCCATTTGCCGGCTGCGTTCTTGAGCAGCGTAATGTCCGGCTTTTGTATCGTCAGGGAAGTAACCTTGAGCTGTTTAGAGAAGATCAGCGGCATCAATTGCACGCCGACTTTCACCGAAGCTGCTTTCAGGAACGGGTCCTTGTTAAAGGCCGGATCGTCAGCAATCGTGATGTCGCTGGCGCTGGCACCTCCACTCAGGAGCGACGCATCCAGCTTGCCGATATGCACCTGGCGGTTGAGCGCCGCGGAAAGCTTCTTTTCCAGATCAGGGCGGAAATTATCTACATTGATAAACAGCGGAACGGCAATTATCACAAGTAGAAGTACGCCGATGACAACCCCGGAGATTACGAGCAAACGCTTCATGGAGAAATGCTATCAGAAAGCCAACTAAATAGATGTTATTGACACGGCCGGAGGTTTGCCGGAGCATACTCTCTATGACCTACAGGCGAGCTCTGGTTTTGCTGACATTGGTGTCTCTGGCTGCGTTGGTTGGAGTGCAACGCGGATCGGCCAAGAATCTGGGATGCGCCACGTCCCAGACTGCGCCAGCGGTCCACATGGAAAATGGCTCAATCCTGTATGCCGAATTGTCAAAGACCATTGACGCCAAAAAAGCCAAAGTTGGCGATCCAGTCACTGCCGTGCTTGTTGCCGACGTTCTCTCTCACGGAAAAATCGTGGCTCGGCACGACTCAAAGCTGGTTGGACACGTCACCGAAGTGCAGCTTCACACGAAAGAAACCTCTGAATCGCGGCTGGGAATCGTCTTCGATAAAGTTATTACCAAGGACGGAGAAGTGCCGTTCCAATCGTTGCTTCTGGCGATCCGTCCCGCCGAGCGCGCTGTGGTCGATATACCCAACCCGCCTTCCCAGAGAAGCAGCTCCGCTCCACAGCCAATGCAGACTTACCCTGCACAGCAAGGGAACAATAACCATCCACCAAGAATCAATTCTCCAGTGGACGATGAAATGAAATCGCGCGATCGAGAGATGGCGAAAAATGGACCGACGGATATTGATGGACTGAGCCTAAGTTCTGCGGCCAACGGTGGCGCTCAGACGATCATCTCTACGCAGCGCACGGTAAAGCTGGAAAGCGGCGTGAAAATTGAATTGCGCGTTACCGGGCAGTAGACTGCGCGCCTAGCTGCCGTAATTCTTCTTGAGATAGTTTGTGATCTCGGTTTCAAGTTCGGCATAACCGGCATG
>Ga0137403_10003671_pt1 | contig 18369 bp, 16 predicted proteins | sample CZOMad2_1_16fung_FD_122057 | JGI IMG/M metagenome (GOLD analysis project Ga0137403, IMG submission 122057) | Vadose zone soil fungal communities from Angelo Coast Range Reserve, California, USA - CZOMad2_1_16fungal (Hybrid Assembly) | ecosystem: Environmental > Terrestrial > Soil > Vadose zone...
CGCCGAGGGTCTCCGGGAGGGAGACGATCCCGCGCTCCTTTCGCTGTTCAGGCGTCAGGTGGTAGAGGTTCGTCTCCATCGGGTCGGGTAGCTCGTACCCCTGCTCGATCCCCTCCAGGCCGGCATGGAGCAGGGCGGCGAAGGTCAGGTACGGGTTGCAGGCAGGGTCGGGGCAGCGGATCTCGGCCCGCGTCGCCTGCTCGGCTCCAGGCTTGTAGAGGGGGATCCGGATCAACGCCGAGCGGTTACGCCGCGACCAGGCGACGTACACCGGCGCCTCGTAGCCGGGCACGAGCCGCTTATATGAGTTCACCCACTGGGCGAACACGGCGCTGATCTCTCTCGCATGCCTGAGCTGGCCGGCGATGAATGCCTTCCCGGCGACGGAGAGGTTCCAGTCGTCGTTGCCGTCGAAGAATGCGTTGCGCCCGTCTTTGAACAGCGACTGGTGCGTGTGCATCCCGGAGCCGTTCTCGCCGAAGATGGGCTTCGGCATGAAGGTTGCGTGATAGCCGGACTTCTTGGCGATCTCCTTCACGATCAGCCGATATGTGACCGTATGGTCCGCCATCGCGAGCGCGTCCGAGAACCGCATGTCGATCTCGTGCTGTGAGGGGCCGACCTCGTGGTGCACGTACTCGATCGGGATGCCCATGCCTTCGAGGGCGCGGACGGTCTCCTGGCGCAGCTCGCTCGCAGCATCCAGGGTCGTCATGGCGAAGTAGCCACCCTCGTCGAGGGTCTCGGTGCCCTTGTCGTCGCGGAAGAGGAAGTACTCGAGCTCGGGACCGACGTTGAAGGTGTCGAAGCCGAGCGAGGCCATGCGCTCGAGCGCTCGGCGGAGCACGTAGCGCGGATCCCCCTCGTAGGGCTTCCCATCCGGCGTGACGATGTCGCAGATCATCCGCGCCACCCTCGTCTCGCCCTCCTTCCAAGGCATCAACTGGAAGGTCTCCGGGTCCGGGATCGCGACCATGTCCGACTCCTCGATCGCGTTGAACCCGGTGATCGACGAGCCGTCGAAGCCCATCCCGTCGTCGAGCGCCGCCTCGATCTCGCTCGGAGTCACCGCGAAGCTCTTCAGGTGGCCCTCGATGTCCGTGAACCAGAGAAGCACGAATTCGATCCCCTCCTTCTCGATCCGGCCGTGCACCCGCTTGCGCGAATCCTCGCTCGACGTCGCCCTGTTGCGTGTCTCGACCTGCGCCATGAAATCCTCCCTTGAAACGCGAAAAGCCCCAGGCGCAGACGAGGCGCCCGAGGCTCCATTGCCTCACTGACGGACGGAGTCTATACGGTGACGCCGTGCGCCTACTCGTCACCGGTGGTGCGGGGTTCATCGGCTCGCACTTCGTCAAGCGGATGCTCGCGGCCGGCGAGGACGTGGTGGTGCTGGACAAGTTCACCTATGCGGGGAATCCGGCCAATCTGCCCGCAGGGATCGACTGCCGCCGGGGTGACATCGCGAAGCGCGGGGACGTCGACCAGATCGGCCCGGTCGACGCGATCGTCAACTTCGCCGCCGAGACCCACGTCGATCGCTCGATCCTCGGCCCGGAGGAATTCGTGCGCACCGACGTTCTGGGGACGCTCGTACTGCTTCGGGCGGCCGAGGAACTGAGCGCCCGATTCGTCCAGGTTTCGACGGATGAGGTCTACGGGGACGTCGAGCCGGGCTGGTCGTCGCGTGAGGACGATCCGCTGCGGCCCTCGAGCCCCTACAGCGCCTCGAAGGCCGGCGGCGACCTCCAGGTGCTCGCAGCGGTGAGGACCTTCGGGGTCAACGCCTCGATCACGGTCCGATTCTTTTTCTTGCGCGCAATCATGCCCATCAGCCTTTCCCACTGCGCAATTTTCTTGATGAAAGTTTGCAACGGTTGACCGACGATGCCGTTGCCATCGCTGCTCGCCCGCAGACGGACGTCTTCGGTCCCGAGTTCAATCAAATATTCATCGAGCGCCGCCTCGTCCTTGAGATAGCGTTCTTGCTTGCCGCGTTTGACTTTGAACAGAGGCGGCTGTGCAATAAAGAGATATCCCTTCTCAACAAGTTCAGGCATTTGGCGATAAAAAAAAGTCAGCAGTAACGTGCGAATATGCGAGCCGTCAACGTCGGCATCCGTCATAATGATGATCGAGTGGTAGCGCAACTTTGATGTGTCGTAGTCTTCTTTGACGCCCGTACCCAGCGCAGTCATCATGATGCGAATTTCTTGTGATGAAAGCATCTTGTCGAACCGTGCTTTTTCGACGTTTAAGATTTTCCCTTTGAGTGGAAGAATTGCCTGATTGCGCCGGTCGCGACCCTGCTTGGCGGAACCACCGGCAGACTCACCTTCGACGAGGTAGAGCTCACTCAACGCCGGATCGCGCTCCTGGCAGTCTGCTAGTTTGCCCGGCAGGGAACCGGAATCCAGCGCGCCCTTGCGCCGCGCCAAATCTTTGGCTTTTCGGGTAGCTTCGCGGACGCGCGCAGCTTCGACGCCTTTGGCGACGATTTTTTTCGCTTCACTCGGATGCTCGCCGAGATAGCTCCCGAATTTTTCATTCAACAGCGCCTCGACAATACCTTTGACCTCGCTGTTACCGAGCTTGGTCTTTGTCTGTCCCTCGAATTGAGGCTCGGGCACTTTCACACTGATCACCGCGGTCAGCCCCTCGCGAACGTCTTCACCCTGGAGATTCTCTTCGTCCTTTTTTAGCAGGCCACTGCTCAGCGCGTAATTGTTGATCGTGCGCGTTAAAGCAGAGCGAAACCCGATCAGATGCGTGCCACCCTCGATGGTGTTGATATTGTTGGCGAAAGAGAAAATGCTTTCCGAGTAGCCGTCGTTCCACTGCATGGCGATTTCGACGTCGACGCCATCCTTTTCGCCCTCGAAATAAACCACCTTTGGATGAATCGCAGTCTTGGCGCGATTGAGATGTTCGACAAAGGACGCCAAGCCGCCCTTGTAAAAGAACTCGTGCTTTTTCTGTGTGCGCTCGTCTTCGATGGTGATCTTGACACCGCGATTGAGGAATGCGAGCTCGCGCAGTCTTTGCGAGAGAATGTCGAAACTAAAATCCGTCGTCTCAAAAATTTTACTATCCGGTTTGAACGTCACCCGCGTGCCGCGCTCTTTGGACTTGCCGACTTCTTTGAGAGCTTCCTGCGGATCCCCGCGCTTGTAACTCTGCTGGTATACTTTTCCATCGCGCTTGATCTCGACTTCCAAAGTCTCGGACAATGCGTTGACGACCGAAACACCCACGCCGTGCAGACCGCCGGAAACTTTGTAAGAGGCTTTGTCGAACTTGCCGCCGGCATGGAGCTTGGTGAGCACGACTTCGGCGGCGGAAACGTTTTCAGTGGGATGGATGTCGACGGGGATGCCGCGACCATTGTCGATCACCGTGACGCTGTTATCGATGTGAATGGTGACTTCGATCGAATCGCAATGTCCCACGAGCGCTTCATCGATGGAGTTATCAACGACTTCAAAAACGAGATGGTGCAGACCCCGCTCACTGGTATCGCCGATGTACATGCCCGGTCGTTTTCTGACCGCCTCCAAGCCTTCTAACACCTTGATGTTGTCGGCGTTATACTCGGATCCTTGTGGGAATTTAGATTCAGCCATTTTCGCCCAATGCAGAGCTAGAATTTTTGCTTGTAAAGTTATGGAGTTAGGAAGCTTTAAACTGTTTTACATAGTACCTGAAACAGCTCGGAAAGTAAAGCTCAAAGCGTTTCATAAGCCTTTGATTTTTAAAGATAATTTCTCGATTTTTGGCACCTCCACCGCGCCTGGCTAGAAAACCTCGCTTTTGCCCGTAAAACATGTTGACAGCTTCGGGTGGACAAGCGAAAAGAATGCGGTGCAAAGTCTCGCAACTGCGCTCAAGTATTTAACGATTTGGGGCCGTATTGCTGCTATCCAACCGGCTGCAGAAATGATCGGGTCGGCCGCCGCATACTTTCCCGTGGTCGGTTTGGTGCTCGGTTTGTTACTTGCCGTTTCGAATTATGCTCTCATCCCCTACCTGCATCCAGAAATTCTCAGTGTTGTTTTGATCACGGTTCTGATCGTCGCCACCGGCGGCATTCATCTTGAAGGAGTCAAACATACTTTTGACGGAATCACGATAAAAACGCCCGCCGAACACAGGCAAGCGAACGCAAGTTTGGGGGTTGTCGCGATTGTACTGGTGATTTTTTTCAAAGTTGCTGCCGCAGACAGCATGGATGAAAAGCTCACTTTGAGTTTGTTGCTAACGCCGGTGCTGGCGCGATGGTCGCTGGTAATTTTCATCTACGGTTACCATGACCGCTGTGAAGAAGCGCCGCGTCTCATCGCGGAAAATGTAAAATCTTGGCATCTCATCCTCGCGACAATAGGGACACTAACGCTCACCGTCTATTTTCTCGGTCGCAAGGGACTTTGGGTCGGATTCTTGCTTTCGCTCTTTACTTTGATGACACGGACTCTGCTACATCGGCGGCACGCCGTCCTGAGACACGAGAACTTCGGCGCCATCGTCGAGCTCGGGGAGGTGATTAGCCTCATCCTGTTAGCCTCGCTCTAAAGGCCGGCCACCGGCTCCTGCAACATGAAACTATTCAAGGCCCTTTCCCCAGTTATTCAGGTTTTTATGCTTATTCTCTGCGGGTTTGTCTTTGCCCAGTGGAAAAGAATTAACCTTACATCCTTAACCGAAATCATTGTCTACTTGGGCACGCCATCGTTGGTGTTTAGCTCGCTCGCAGGTAAACCGCTTTTCGTCGGAGATATCGCGGTTCTATTCGGTGGCATATTAATAAATTCCCGAGCTTTTGTTGCAACCCATCGTGATGCTCGGACAGGCGACGATTCCGATTATGCTGATAGTCTGGGTTATCGCCTTCACGATGTGGCATCGTTGCAATCGGGCCATGCGCTCGGTGGGGCGCTGTTGCGGATTTTCGGCGGTTTCGCGGCCGCACATCTTGCAGTAAATCTGATCGGCGCCACGGGCGTAAATCGGCAGGTTCTGCTTTTATACGGACGGCGCCCTTCCAGCCGCAGTCGTCAAACTTCGTTCTCACCGAAAAATATCGCCAAGACCCAGGACTGGCGGCATCCATCGTCGTGATCAGCACTTTGATCTCGATCCTGACGATCACGATCGTGTTCTGGCTAATTCTCTAAAGTGAATGGAGAATCGTTAAACGGTGAACGTAACTCTTGACAGCATATGACACTCGTTGTAATTTCCGCCTGAATCAAATCACAGCGCTAGGTTCATAGGGAAGTCCGGTGTAAATCCGGCGCGGTCCCGCCACTGTGATGGCTACGAAAGCCGCAACCAAGCCACTGTGAGCCTTAGGCTCATGGGAAGGCGCGGCGAGTAGAAAAAAGCCTGAGTCAGGAAACCTGCCTAGCGCGTTACGACCGGCCTCTCCGGAGAAGAGAGAAAGGTTTCCATATCTCTTTCCTCAATTCGGTTGAGGCCAATCGATGATCATGAGATTGGTCTTTTTCTTTGTTCTCTCTTTGTCTTTGCACGCCGCCGCGTTGGTGTATCCGGTTTCATTTGGCGGTCGAAGCCAGGTGGACACGATTCAGGTGAAAATTCTGCCGATAGAGCAAGAAGAGGGAGGCGCGGGCGGTCAAGGCGGTAGCGGTAAAGGAAAACCCGTTGGTCCAGGCGATGCGAAATCGCATCGCAGTACGCCGCCTGCAGTCGAACTAAGATTCGAATCGAAGACAACTAGCAATCCGGAGCCTGCTGAAACTGTTGCAAAGGTCAGCGACACCAGCATGGCGTTCGTTTCGGCGATAGCAAGCTCTGCCGAGACCGTCGGCGCGGCGATTTCCGGTCCCGCGGGAAACGATGCGAATGGCTCCGGTACGGGTCTTACCGGAACCGGCAACGGTAACGGTTTCGGTTCGTCCGGTACTGGCTTTGGACGAGGCAACGGTAACGGCAATGGATCAGGTTCATTCGGCGCTGGCATCGCTCTGACGCAAGCGCGCTATCGCGAAACGCCTAGACCGGATTATCCGGAGAGCGCGCGCCGCGACGGCCGCGAAGGTCGCGTGCTCCTGCGCGTGCTCGTCGACGATCAAGGCCGTTCTAAACAAGTGGAAATCAACAACAGCTCCGGCAGCGATGCGCTCGACCGGGCCGCCGCCGAAGCGATAAAACGCTGGCGCTTTCATCCGGCGCGTCACGGCGACAAGCCGGTCGAAAGCTGGCTGCGCATTCCTATCGAGTTTCGCCTCGCGGATGCGAAATCTTGGTAAACAATTTTAGGAGGTCATAAAGCCCAGTCTTATTAACCGCAGACGGATGCAAGGGAAAGGGGTGACTCACCTCCTCACTAACCCGCCGCCAATTTTTGATTTTAGATTTTGGGTCTTAGATTCAATCCAAAATCAGCAATCCAAAATCCAAAATTGGATGGGGGAAGTTAAGGGGGGAAGAATTCCCCTGCTGCCCCGCAACTGTAGGAGCTACGAAAGCCGCACGTAATAGCCACTGTCCCGAGCCCGAGCGGCGAAGGATGGGAAGGCGCGGCGAGTAGGTTCGAAGCTCAAGCCAGGAGACCTGTCCGTGTTGCCACAAACAACTCCCCTTTCGCGGGAAAAGGAGGTTTCCATGAAGGTTGGTTTACTTCTCTTATTTCTATTTTGGTTGTCGTTTTCTAGACTGCCTGTCGCAGAACCGCAGGAGCCCACGCTTCCGCCGGTTTTCGTGACTTCCACGCGCACGGAAACGCCCCTGCAGCAAGTGACAACGTCGGCGTCCGTGATCACGGCAAAGGACATTCAGGACCAGCAGGCAGAGACGGTCCTGGAGGCCTTGCGCAATGTGCCTGGGCTGGATGTGGTCCAGTCAGGTTCGCGCGGCACCGCTACGTCCGTGTTCATTCGAGGCTCTGAGTCGGATCATGTTTTGGTTCTGATCGACGGCGTCGAGGTCAACAGTACGACTCTTGGCGCTTTTAATTTCGCCCACCTGACTACGGACAACGTCGAGCGGATCGAAATTCTCCGTGGCGCGGGTGGAACTCTCTACGGCTCGCAAGCAATCGGTGGAGTGATCAACATCATCACGAAGAAGGGCCAGGGCCCGCTGGAAGCCGGCCTATCTCTGGAAGGCGGCAACGGCTCGACCCATCGTCAGACCCTGAGTCTGCGAGGCGGTGCGGGCAAACTCGGCTATGCCTTCAGCGCGGCTCGCATCGAGAGCCAGGGTTTTCACAGCGTCAACGACGACTACCGCAACCTCGCGGCGTCGGCGCGGCTCGACTACCAAGTGACGGAAGACGCGAGCCTCAAAGGGATCTTTCACTTCGTCAAGACCGATCTTGGGCTGTTCAATAACAACAACTTCGCTTCGCAGCCCGATCCCAACGCGCGGGAAGCCACCACCCAATACTTAGGCAAGTTGGAGTGGGAGCAGAAAATTTTTGAGAACTGGGACTATCGAATCTCGGGATCGATGTTTAAGGAGCACATCAAAGACAGCGACGATGTCGACGCGTGCACCTTTTTCGGTTTCCCTTGCGACTCGCGCACGAGGGATCGTTTTCGTCCGCGCATCGATACGGGCGAATTTCAGACTAACTATCGATTTGAAGAATGGAGCACGACGACCTTCGGAGTCGAGTACAAACGCAGGTCGGCGAGCACTAGCGGCGGAATCGATAAAGCGATTAGAAATCTTGGTTACTACCTGCAGGAACAATTCCAGTTTCTTGACCGCCGCTTGATCATGATTCCCGGCATTCGCCTGGACGACAACCAGAGCTTCGGTACCGCATGGACGCCTTCTTTCTCCGCCGCGTACCTCTTCCGGGAAACCGGAACAAAATTGAAGGGAGGCTATGCCAAAGGCTTCAAAGCACCAACGTTGAATGAATTATTCTTTCCGCCGGGCTTCGGCTGTCCGGCCTTCGGCAATCCCAATCTCGACCCCGAGAGAAGCTGGGAGTTGAACGCGGGAGTTGAACAAACCGTTTTGAGCGAACGCGTAAAGCTGGGAGCGACCTATTTTCATCGAGAGGTGCAAGATTTGATCGAGGGCCGGCCGATCCCAGGGAATCCGTTCGGCTGTTTTCGCGCCGAAAACGTCGGCAGGGCGCGTTTCGACGGTGTAGAGTGGAGTTTGGATATCAAGCTTCTCACATCGCTCACCGTGAACGCCAATTACACTTATCTTGACTGGGATACGGCGGATGGCAAACTTCGCCGCCGGCCAAGACATCGGGGCAATGTGAATCTGAATTATCTTTATGACAATTTGAATGTGAATCTCAGTGCAAATGTCGTCGGAAGCCGAGATGATTTCCGGGCCGCCTCTCCATTTGGCGACATCACGAAACCCGGTTACGGAATTTTCGATCTAGCTTCTTATTATTCGCTACCCTGGAAGGTACCGGGAGTAAAAAACCTCACGCTGTTCGGCAAGATCGAAAACCTATTCAACAAGAAATATGAAGAAGTCGACGGGTTCCGCGCTCGACCGCTGAATTTTTTGCTCGGCGTTCGGGCTATTTTCGGTAGTTAAATGCGTTGGCTCTCCGGCGCTATGGTCAAAACCTCAACGCCGGGGAATTTGAGAAACAAATGATCGAAGTCACGGTGACTATCGACTTTGGACCCACAGGCAGGCGGCCGTTCGAAGCGCTGGTCACCGTTCCTGATAAGAGCACGGTGCTCGACGTCTTGTGGAACCGGTTGCCGGTAACAACGTCGCCTCGATATGGCATGGAACATTTTGTCGAGGAAATTGACGGAGTCAAAAATGACTTGGCCAGCGACCGCGGCTGGCGCTTCGAGGTCAACGGCCGTAGCTCTAATGTTCCTGCTGAGCGGTATCTCGTAAAGAACGGCGACTGGATCAAATGGCTTTACCTCGTCGGGTCCTGCTCATAAACGTGAACGAGTAGAAATGAACGCAACCCAACTCAAAGATGCCTTGATGATTTTGGGAACCGCGTCGAACGTGGGAAAATCGCTACTCACGGCAGGGTTTGGACGCATTTTCTCCGATGAAGGCTACCGTGTGGCGCCTTTCAAGGCGCAAAATATGTCGCTCAATTCCGCGGCGACGCCGGACGGCGGCGAGATCGGCCGCGCCCAGGCGCTGCAAGCGGAAGCCTGCCGCGCCATTCCAGGCGTGGAGATGAATCCCATCCTGCTCAAGCCCTCAACGGACACCGGCGCGCAGGTGATTCTATTGGGAAAGATCTGGGGACAAGTGACCGCGGCGGATTATCACACCTGGCGCGTTGAGCAGCTTTTCCCCTCAGTGCTCGACGCTTACAAACGGCTGTCGGCGAATCACGACCTCATGCTGCTCGAAGGCGCCGGCTCGCCGGCGGAGATCAACCTACGGGAACACGACATCGTGAATATGCGCATGGCGCACGCCGCCGATGCCGCCTGCTTGCTGGTCGGCGACATCGACCGGGGTGGAGTCTTCGCGTCGCTGCTCGGAACGATAGAATTGCTCCAACCCCAAGATAGGCCGCGCATCCGCGGCTTTGTCATCAATAAATTTCGCGGCGACGAATCGCTGTTGCGGCCGGGCATAACGACGATGGAAGAGCGCCTCGGACTACCTTGCGTTGGCATCGTGCCTTTCTTCCGCGATCTCGGCCTCGACGAAGAAGACGGCGTTGCTTTGGAAGACCGTACATCGGCCGCGCACCTGTGGAAAAATCTTGAATCGGGATCAGCACGAGCGCTCCGCATCGGCGTCATCGCTCTGCCGCATATGGCAAATTTTACCGATTTCGACGCACTCGCCCTGGAGCCCGTGGTATCGTTGGCCTATTTGGAAAACCCTGGCGAGATGGCTGCAGCCGATTTGGTCATCTTGCCCGGCACCAAGCAGACGCTCGACGATTTACAATGGTTGGAGCATCGTGGTTTTGCCGGTGAGCTTCGCCGGCTCTCTGAAATCGGCATGCCGATCATCGGCATCTGCGGCGGCTTTCAGATGCTCGGTGTTTCCATTGAAGATCCCCAGGGTATCGAGAATCAAGGAACACCCTGTAATCGGGTGGGACTGGGATTCCTTCCGGTGCGCACCGTGCTTCATCCAGAGAAGACGGTTCGACGGATACATGGCCGAGCGCGACGCGATGTCTTTGGCGCCGCGTCGTGCATTGAGACCGTCTTTCATGTCTATGAGATTCATTTCGGAGAAACGACTTACGAAACGAAGGGACAACCTTTTGCCGATATTTTTCGGGAAGGAATTTCCGGTTCCGTAGGGGACGGCGCCGTCAGCGCTTGCGGTCGGGTGATCGGCACCTATGTGCACGGACTTTTTGATGCCGATGAATTTCGCCATGGTTTTGTTGCCGCGGCGCGCGTCGCCGCCCGCCTTGCCCCCGCGGCCGGATGTAGCTACGTTACCGCGGAGCGAGAAACACGCATCGACCGCTGGGCGGATCATCTGAGAAGATCATTGAACATGCATCTTATTAAGAGTTGGATCGTTGATCCGCCACGCCGCGCGCGCCGGGAAAAGATCCTGTGATGTCGCCGGTCCCCGCATTGACATTGCCGGCACTCACAATGAATTGGCAATTTTTCTTAGATTCCTCGGCAGTGCTCCTAATCGGCGCGTTCCTTTTGGATCTGGCCGTCGGCGATCCGCGCTGGCTGCCCCATCCGGTTATTTTGATGGGAAAAATTATTTCCTATGGAGAATGGCTTTTACGAAGCGGCCATGCCCGCCGCGACTTTCTGGCCGGAATGGCTCTGTCACTTTTGCTGATCGCGCTCTCGGCCGCGACGGCAGCGGTGCTGGTTGATATTTTTCTATTGCTCCCTTTCTGGCTTTCATTTATCGCCACCGCGACGTTGGCCTCCACAACCCTGGCAACGCGCGGACTACTCGACGCCGTAGCCCGCATCGAAACTCCACTGAGCAAAGGCAATCTACCTGAGGGGCGCCAACGATTGTCGGACATCGTCGGCCGCGACACTTCCGCTTTGAACCAGGACAAGGTACTTCGCGCAAGCTTGGAGTCCTTGGCTGAGAGCACGTGCGACGGCATTGTGGCGCCGCTCTTTTATCTTTTCCTCGGCGGGATTCCGCTGGCGATCGCTTACAAAGCGATCAACACGCTGGATTCCATGATCGGCTACCGCACTGAACGGTATTTTTACTTTGGCAAGTTCGCCGCGCGGCTGGACGATCTGGCTAATTATATACCCGCGCGTCTGACCGCTCTCTTTATCGTTGTCGCTGCCTTGGCGGCGCGTCTGAATCCAGCGCGCGCCTTTCAAACCGTGCGGCGCGATCATGCCAATCATTTGAGCCCCAACGCGGGCTACCCCGAGGCGGCGCTGGCCGGCGCCTTCGGCATCCGGCTCGGCGGTCCAAGCATTTACTTCGGCGAAGAAATCTATAGGCCCTATATGGGCGACGACCTGACGCCGGCCGGAATCGAAATGTTGAAGGAGGGACGTGCATTATGTCTGGTCACGGCGATTCTCTCGCTCGCGACTTTCGCGCTGCTGTCGACGACACGCGGCTAGAGCCACGGCTCGACAGAGAACACGGCGGCGATGTCGAGGCGTGGGCGCGCAATGCCGGCATAGAAGCCGGCGAGATTCTCGATTTCAGCGCCAGCATCAACCCCTTGGGCCCGCCACCTTCAGCACGCAAAGTCTTTATCAAGAGCTACGGTGAAATCTCGCGTTACCCTGCCGCTTATGGCGAAAAACTCAAGGAAGCTTTGGCTGAGCATCATGGGATGAGTGCCACGGAAGTATTGGTCGGCAACGGTTCGACCCAACTCATCTATCTCTTGTGCGCCGCTCTGCGGGCACGCAAGGCATTGATTGTTGGTCCGGCGTTTTCGGAATATGCCAATGCTCTGGCACTAGCGGGAGCGGATATCCGCCAGTTTACTCTTGGCACCGATGACGGCTTTCAGTTCTCGACCCAGCGGTTTATGGCCGCCTGGGACAAAGATTGCGACATTGTCTTTCTCCCTACGCCTAACAGTGTGACGGGCCAGTTGATCTCTAGGGTTGAGATAGAAAAGATCGCTGACGCTGCTCTGAAGCGTAAATGTTTTATCGTCGTCGACGAAGCTTTCATTGATTTTGTCGAGAAGGAATCCGTTAAGGCGCTCGTTCGGCAGAATGCCTATCTGATCGTGTTGCGCTCGCTGACCAAATACTACGCCTTGCCCGGGCTTCGGTTCGGCTATCTTCTCGGTGAAGCTCGCCGAGTCGCGCAGCTCGCCGCTTATCGGGAACCCTGGTCCGTCAACGCTCCGGCCTTGAGCGTGGCGCTCGCCTGTCTTAAAGACTCGGGCTTCACAGTGAAGACGGCGCGCTGGTTGGAACGGGAAAGAAAGTTTTTATTCGAGCGCCTGGAGGCGCTCGAAGGGTTCCATCCCTTTGCGTCAAAGGCCAATTTCTTGCTCGTCAAAATCGAGCGGCACGCCGGCGACGCGCTTCGGCTCCGTTCTTTTCTATTACGCAGGAAAATTCTCATCCGTGCCTGCGATTCATTTGCGGGACTCGGTAACGATTATTTCCGTATCGCCGTGAAAAGGCGAAGGGACAACCGGTGCCTGCTCCGGGCGCTCGAGGAATGGACGGCCTCATCCATCGGGTAATTCCATGGCTAACCAAATTATTTTGGTCACCGGCGGCGCGCGCTCGGGGAAAAGCACCTACGCCGAACAGCGCGCCGGCGAACTAGGTAGCCGGCGGCTCTACCTGGCGACGGCCGAAGCCAAAGACGAAGAAATGGCGCTGCGAATCGCTGAACACCAGAAACGGCGCGGGAGCGAGTGGGTCACCATCGAGGAGCCGATAGAATTGGCTGATGTGCTGCTCGCGCGTCGCAACCAAATAGACTGCGCCGTGGTGGATTGTTTGACTCTTTGGCTCAGTAACCTTTTGATTCGGTCCGACAAAAACTATGTCGAGGAAAAAGTCGAGACGTTGATCAACGTACTGCCACACTTGGATTTTCACGTCGTTTTAGTCACCAACGAGGTCGGCTGGGGCATCGTGCCGGATAATCCGCTGGCGCGTCAATTTCGTGACCTCGCGGGTTGGGTCAATCAGCGAATGGCTGCAATTGCGACCGAAGTCATTCTGACGGTCGCGGGAATTCCGCTGGTCGCAAAGAAGCAAACGCTATGCTCCTAGACGACACGATCAAAAGAATCCGTCCTTTGGATCGTTCCATCGAAACTGAAGCGCAGCAGCGGCTCGATTCCCTGACCAAGCCGCACGGAAGCCTTGGTAAATTGGAAGAGCTGGCGCGCCGCATCGCCGTCATCCAGGGAAAAGTCCCGCCGCGGTTGGGGCGCAAACTCTTGTTCGTCTTTGCCGCCGACCACGGCATCACACAGGAGGCCGTCAGCGCGTACCCCAAAGAAGTCACGGCTCAGATGACTTACAACTTTCTTCATGGCGGCGCCGCGATCAACGTATTGGCGCGCCATCACGGCGTCGACACCGAAGTCGTCGACGTCGGCGTCGACCACGACTTTGCCGCCCAACGTGGGCTGCGCACCTATAAGGTCCGCCGCGGCACGGCGAATTTTGCACGAGGACCAGCGATGACGCGCGCCGAGGCGCTGCGCGCCGTTGAACTCGGCGTTCAGCTGGCAGCCGCGGAAGCTACGGCGCAAAATTTATTTTTGCTCGGCGCCGGTGACATGGGAATCGGCAACACCAGCAGCGCCGCGGCCATTCTTTGTGCCTTGACGGGCGCTGCACCGGCTGACGTTGTTGGCAGGGGCACGGGAATCGACGATGCAACGCTCGGAAGAAAAATCGCCGCGATCGAAAAAGGTCTCGACCTTAGCCGGCCCGACCCCAACGATCCGCTGGATGTTCTCGCCAAAGTAGGGGGCCTGGAAATCGGCGCCATGACGGGAGTGATTTTGGCCGCGGCAGCTTTGCGTATCCCGATGGTATTGGACGGTTTCATATCCGGAGCAGCGGCGCTGCTTGCTCAACGTTTTTGTCTCCATGTCCGAGATGTTCTCTTTGCTTCGCACCTTTCCGCGGAAAGAGGCCATGGGTTGATGCTCGAAGAACTCAAGCAAACGGCTGTCCTGGATTTGGCGATGCGCCTCGGCGAGGGAACCGGCGCTTGTATACTGATGGGATTGATCGAGGCCGCGGTAAGAATCATGGGCGAAATGGCGACCTTCGAATCCGCCGGTGTCAAGGAAAAAATTCCGTGAGCTGTTTTTTCGCCGCGCTGCAGTTCTTGACCCTCTTTCCCTGGCCTAGGTGCACGGATCGTTCGGCCGACGAAGTGGGACCGTCCGCGATTTTTTTTCCCGTGATCGGCTTTTTGCTGGGCCTGATCTTGGTGCTGGTGAACGTGCTGTTGGAACCGTTTGCGAGCCCAGCGTTATTGAGCGTGGCGCTCGTGACCGTTCTGGCCCTGTTGACGCGCGGCCTTCACCTGGACGGCCTCGGCGATACTTTCGACGGATTGGGCGCCGGCGGCGACCGTGAACGTATCTTGCGCGTCATGGATGACAGTCACATCGGCGCCTTTGGTGTTATGGCAATTGTCCTGGTGCTGTTTTTGAAAATCCACGCGCTCGCGAGCATCGACGTCGATCGGTGGCGGGCGCTGCTGATCGCGCCGGTCTTGGGCCGTTGGGCGATGGTGCTGCTGGGCTATCGTTCCAAGGCGGCGAAAGCGGGATTGGGTTCGACTTTGATCGATCATCTAGGAACAAAACATTTTCTTTTCGCTACATTCATCAGCCTGCTTCTGGTTGCGGCCATCTTGCATGAAACCGGCATCGCCATGATGGCCTGGGTCGCCCTCTTCACCCTGGCGAGCAAAAGCTATTTTCACCGTCGTTTGGGCGGCGTGACCGGCGATACTTTTGGGGCTCTTGGAGAATTGAGCGAGACCTCGGTGATGGTTTTCTTGGCTCTGGGATCACGATGAATCGTTCGCAGCGAATATTGATTGTCCATTGTTTTGTCGGAAGCCTGAGTCTTTTGTGCGGACTCAACGTCGTCGCCCAGGCAGCGACGCCGGCTCCGCGAAGAATCGTTTCTCTCGCGCCCAGCGTAACCGAGACAATATTTGCCCTGGGCTTCGGCAATCGCTTGGTCGGGGTAACGACCTATTGCGACTATCCTGCCGAAGCGCTCAAGCTTCCCAAGATCGGCGGCTTTATGAGTCCCAGCCTTGAAGCGATCGTCGCCAAGCGCCCGGACGTCGTAATCGGCGTCAGCAGCGCCACCGATCCGGTGAAGGCAAGAGAGATGGAACGCCTCGGCCTTAAAGTGACTTTGATTTCACTCGCGAGTCTGCGCGACATTTTGAATTCCATCAAGAGCGTCGCCCGATTGTTGGGAAGCCCGGATGCGGGAGAAAAACTGGTGCACAAAATCACCAAGCAATTTGACGAAGTAAAGACGCGCGTTGCCCCCGCGCCGCGCCGCTCGACTCTTTTGGCTGTGGGGCTCCAGCCCTTGGTCGCCGTGGGAGGAAAAAATTTCATCGACGAGCTGATCACTTTAGCCGGCGGTGAAAATATTGCGGGCAACGCGGCTCAGCCCTGGCTCAATCTGCCCGATGAGTACGTGGTGGCGAAAGCACCGCAAGTCATCATCGAGGCCGGTATGGGATCAGAGCGGGAACGATCGGCCAAATATTGGGGCGATCTCAAGTCGATTCCCGCCGTAAAAGAGCAGCGTGTCTATGCCTATCCATCCGACAAGATTCTCCGGCCAGGACCGAGGGTCGGCGAGGGACTGGAAGAAATCGCGCGCCTCGTGCATCCGGAGTGCTTCGCAGCATCTAAACGCGAATCCAATAAAGGAAGTGGATGTGAAGGTTCTCGACCGTAGGAGGATGATTCTAGTCAACGGGGTGCTGTTGGCGCTATTGGCGCTCTCCGTTGTCGGCTGTGCGCTGCTCGGACCGGTTCGCCTCGATCTCTCGCAAGCTTTGCAGGATATATTTTCCGCGAACCCCGACGCGGAGATACTTTTTCGCGCGCGCCTGCCGCGCATCCTTCTGGGAGTCGCCATCGGCGGCGGTATGGCGGCTTGCGGCGTCGTGCTGCAGGCTTTACTCGGCAATCCGCTCGCCTGTCCGCAGATGCTTGGCGTGTCGGGGGGCGCTTCTTTGGGTGGAATTTTGGGACTGATCCTTTTTCCCCACTGGCTGCTGCCCATCGCCGGCGGGCTCCTCGGTGAAATTTCTTGGGTGCCACTGGCGGCGTTTCTCGGCGCGCTACTCAGCATGATGCTGGTTTACCGCTTCTCATTGTTCCACGGGCGTCTCCATCCTTATCACCTGCTGCTCTCCGGCGTGATTTTCAATTCCTTCGTCGCCGCCGTGATCATGTTTCTGAACTCCATCGTCGATTTCTACCAGGCCCAGGGCCTGCTTTTCTGGCTCATGGGCAGCCTGTCAACCCGTGCTTATCTCACCGTCGCTTTCATTTGGGCCTACATCATTGTCGGTTTTCTTTGGCTATGGGCAAAAGGACTTTCGCTCAATCTGATCACACTGGGCGAAGAAGCGGCCATGCAGTTGGGCGTGGAAACCGTTGCGCTCCAGCGTCAGATCTTCGTCGCTTCGTCGTTGATGATCGGCGCCATGGTTTCCGTGAGCGGCATGATCGGCTTCGTCGGATTGATGATCCCGCACGTTGTGCGCCTGATCGTCGGCAGCGATCACCGGCTGCTGCTGCCGGCATCATTTCTGGCCGGCGGGATCTTCTTGTGCTGGGCGGACACCCTCGCCCGCATCCTGCTCGCCCCTGCGGAGCTGCCCGTGGGCATTATTACCGCTTTCTTCGGCGGCCCCTTTTTCCTTTTCCTTCTCTACCGCGAGGGCAGCAGAAAGCTGGCCTTATGAACCCGGCGATCGACACCCGCGACCTGTCGTTCGCTTACAAAGACCGAGGAGTGCTTCACGCTGTGTCTCTTTCGGTCGAAAAAGGTGAAATGGTCGGTATTCTCGGTCCCAACGGCTCGGGAAAAACCACTCTCCTGAGGGTTCTTTCGGCGGTACTGGACGCGCAAGGCGAAATCAAACTCAACGGCAGAAATATCGCAACCTACGGCAGGCGGGAGCTGAGCAAACTTTTCGCCGTCGTAGCGCAAGAAAGCCACGTCAATTTTCCCTACACGGTGGCTGAAATCGTCTTGATGGGCAGAGCCAGTTATCACAGTCCCTTCGCCCTCGAAGGTAAAAAGGACCTCGCGGTCGCCCGAGCAAGCATGGAGTTAACTGATTGTTTATCTCTCTCCGATCGCTACCTGCATGAATTGAGCGGGGGCGAAAAACAGCGCGTGATGATTGCGCGCGCCTTGGCGCAGGAACCGGAAATTCTTCTGCTGGACGAGCCCTCCGCATTTCTCGATCTCAAGCATCAGGTCCAAGTCTTCGAGCTTCTGCGCCGGCTCAACCGCGAGCGTGTCCTGACCATTGTCGGCGCGCTGCACGATCTCAACCTCGCGGCGCTGTTCTTTTCCCGCTTGGTGATGTTGCGTGAAGGAAAAATATATCGAGACGGCTCACCGAGGGAGGTGCTGACGGAAAAGACCATTGATGAGGTATACGGCATCCGAGTTCGAGTCGAACCCGATCCTTCCGGGGAAAAACCGCAGCTGTTTATTTGCCCATCTTCGTAAATCTAAAAACTATCGATTCGCTTTTCTGTATCCCAGCGCATCCTGGGCGATGATCATTTTCTGGACGTTCGAGGAGCCCTCGACGATCTGGTAGGACTTGGCGTCGCGGTAGTAGCGCTCGACGGGAAATTCGGTGGAATAGCCGTACGCGCCGAGAATTTTCATCGCGGCGTCCGCGGCGAAATTCGCGGATTCCGCAGCTGTGTACTTGGCGATGGAAGTTTCCAAGTTATTGGGTTTTTTCTGGTCGGCCAGCCACGCAGCGCGGTAAACGAGCAGCCGCGCGGCTTCTTCGTGCACGATCATTTGCGCGATCATATCCTGATTCATCTGGAACTCACCGATCTTCTGGCCAAACTGCACGCGCTGGTTGCAATAGTTGACAGCGGCTTCTTTCGCCGCCCGCGCCACACCCAGCGCCCCCGCGGCGCAGTTAAGCCGTGTCTGATTGAGCTGCCACATGCAGATTTTGAAGCCGTCGCCTTCGTTGCCGAGACGGTTTGCCACGGGAACCGGAAAGTCATCGAAAATCAATTCGCCAAGCGGCGAGCAGTGGGCGCCGAGCGTTTCCAGCGGTTTGCGTGTCAAACCAGGCTGTTTCCAATCGGCGAAGAAAGCCGACATGCCGCGGTGTTTCTGCGACCGGTCGGTGTAAGCGTATACCAGCCCACTGTCGGTCACCGGCGCATTTGAAATAAAAATCTTGCTGCCGTTAAGCAGA
>Ga0137403_10003673_pt1 | contig 18366 bp, 11 predicted proteins | sample CZOMad2_1_16fung_FD_122057 | JGI IMG/M metagenome (GOLD analysis project Ga0137403, IMG submission 122057) | Vadose zone soil fungal communities from Angelo Coast Range Reserve, California, USA - CZOMad2_1_16fungal (Hybrid Assembly) | ecosystem: Environmental > Terrestrial > Soil > Vadose zone...
TCGGCCGCAGTCTGGGAATTCGTCGGAAAATCGCCACTAAATGGCCTCCGCCAGCCGCGCGGGATGTTCGTCTGGAAATTTGAAAAGCCGGGTTACGGGACCGCGCTGCGGACGACGAATTCTGTCATTCGACGCTACTTCGTGCCCCCGGGCGAACCCGTTCACGCCAGGGTTGTTCTGCCGGAGGCTAACCAGGTCCCGACTGGCATGGTCTTGGTTTCCCCACAGGGTTATATCAACAGTCTTTTCATTCCCGGCTACGAAGGCATGCCGGAGTTAGACTTGCCGGACTATTGGATCGATCAGTATGAGGTCACGAATCGCCAGTTCAAGGCCTTCGTCGACGCAGGCGGCTACCAGAAGCAGGAATACTGGAAGAACGAATTCGTTCGCGACGGCAAGCGTCTCTCATGGCAAGAGGCGATGTCGCAATTCAAAGATGCAGCCGGACGTCCCGGCCCGAAGGACTGGATCTCAGGCCAGTATCCCAAGGGACAAGATGACTACCCTGTGACCGGTATCAGTTGGTACGAAGCGTCGGCCTACGCTGGGTCTACCGGCAAAAGCTTGCCGACCATCTATCACTGGAACCGGGCGGCAGGCCCGAATGCCGCTGCGTTCATCGTGCCGGCGAGCAACTTCAACAGCGCGGGCGGAAGTGTTCTGCCGGTTGGTAGCAAGCAAGACATGGGACCGTGGGGCACCTACGATATGGCTGGAAACGTGAAGGAGTGGATCTGGACCGAAGCAGAGTCCGGCAAACGTTACGTTCTGGGTGGGGCGTGGGACGAGCCAAACTATATGTTCATCGATCCCGATGCGCAGTCGCCGTTCCTGCGTACTGCGAATGTCGGCTTCCGCTGCGTGAAGTACATTGCTCCGGAGTCAGTCCCGAAAGTGGCCCTGGCTGCGATGCCATCACCGCGGCGCGAACTCAGCAAAGAAAAGCCCGTGGCGGACGCGGTCTTCAATGCCTTTCGTAGCGTCTACTCCTACGATAACAAGCCGCTGAACGCCACAACCGAACCCTTTACGAGTACCGACGACGACTGGAAGATAGAGCGCATCACCTACGACGCACCTTACGGCAACGAGCGCGCTATCGCATACCTGTTCCTGCCTGCGAAAGGCAGGGCTCCGTATCGGACCGTGCTGTATTACCCGGGCTCCAACGCCCTCAACCTGAGAAAATTTAGTCTCTACCCGACGGGAACCTTCGATGCCATCCTCCGCAGCGGCCGCGCCGTCATCTTCCCAGTCTATAAGAGCACGTTTGAACGCGGTGACGGTATGGAATCAGACGTTTCCGACACCAGCAGCACATGGCGCGATCACGTCGTGATGTGGGCAAAAGATGCTTCTCGTGCGATCGATTACGTCGATTCACGTCCCGACCTCGATCATGAGCACATTGCGTACTACGGCGTCAGTTGGGGTGCCGTCATGGGCTCGATCATCCCGGCGATCGATCCGCGCATCAAGGTATCGGTTCTCGCTCTCGGCGGTCTCGACTTCCATCGTTCGCTGCCTGAAGCCGATGCCATTAACTGCCTGCCGCGGATTAAGCAGCCCACCCTGATGCTGAACGGAAAGTACGACTTCTTCTTCCCCGTTCAATCTACCCAAGACCCGTTCTACCAATTGCTCGGAGCGAAGCAGAAGAAACACTTGCTCTATGAAAGTGGCCACGTTGTCCCGCGCAATGAACTCATCAAAGAAACGTTGAACTGGCTGGATGAATATGCTGGGCCGGTGCAATGAGTCCGGTGCTAGCTTAGGAAGGTAGCGGGAGCCAGAGCGCAATCAAGCTTGGCGGCCGATTAGTATCGAGAAACGCGCTAGCCGGGACTCGCGATTGCTGGCGAAAAGCTCGACTTGTTGGTACCGATCCGCATATCGCGTGGCGTAATATCGGCATTACACCAATGCCCCCGGGCGCTCCATAGTCAGCCCGGAGCTGAGTAGTTGTCTAAACGCCTGTTATCAATAGATATATCATTACAGCGCGCGGCACATCCCGCACCAGCGAGGCGAACTTTCTTGACCGCAGCACGAGTCCTGATCATTGGCATCAGCGCGGCGACCGGAACCTGCTTCGCCATCCTAGCGGGGCTGAGCATCAGCGCCATGGCCGTTCCGATCCGCCGCTTTCATGTCGCCTCCATCATGGTCGCCGCCGTAGCCATGTGTCTCGGGTGGCAGGCGTTCCGGGCGGCAATGGCCGGCGTTACCGGCGAAGAGAGTGAGGAGACTCTGGTTGCGCCGCTGCTCCGTGGCACAGTCGGGGCACTTGTTGGCCTGATCTTTATCGTTGCCTTACTCCTCATGTTCGGGGCCGAGGCTCGGGGCTTCCTGGCTCACGCCGTGGGAAAACCCACGTCCAGCTTTACCCCCGTTCGCTTGCTAGCTGCGGCGGTGCTGCTTGGGTTTGGGACTGGATTCATCATTCGCATTCCTAGCGCAACAAAGCAGCCACCGACCACTGGTAATATGACCCGGACATGATGGACACATCCATTGTCACAGTCGAGTCTGAGGTTTGGGGAACCTTCGAGTTTCGTACCCGGAGATGGTAGTACCTCCTGCGAATCTTGCGGATTGCATTTTGGTTTGAGCTGACTCCCGGCGAACCGCCTGAGGGCCTCTTTTACCCTGACAAAGGCCTAATCGCTGTAATCGCGCCCGACCGTCTGCGCTCCCTACAAGAGAGGGGTTTCTTCTCGGCTCCGGACTAATCGCCCTGCCCCCGTCAACAGCAACTCGCAGCCACAACCCTGCGCGGCAGACTTCTCGCGGCCGAGCCAAGCAAGCGTTACAGAAGCGGGCCTGACAGCACGCGGCTCTCGTTCCGTTGGACTGCGCCGCCGTGGCCCACCAAGGTTCCGAAGGGAGCCATATGGTCCTGGCTGCTTTTGTGAACTTGTTCATCGCGACGGAATATGTTGCCATGGTTGGTCTCGCGGCGATTGGCTGGAGACCTAGAAGGTATATGACACTCCAATCAGAGGAACCGGCCTTGAGTGCAAGCCGGCGTCATTCACCCGGAACAGAACATTGGCCGTGATCAACAGCCTTCCCACCGGATTGACTTTTCCGCCCACCGCGATGCTGGCCTGGTTGATGGTCGCTGTCGAGGTAACAATATTCGAATGCGTTGCGCCTGCAGCGTCTGTAAACGTAGAAGACGCAATTTTCTTTGCATCGACCAGGGACTGGCCCAGGAAGTCCGCAGAAAGCGTGACACGATGCGTGACCCCGGCATCCGCACCGGCGGAATAAGTAATGATATCGGGCAAATGCGAACTGGTATCGGTGGTAACGTCTCCCGCCAGCACCGAATCGCCGTTCCGTTGATACCCGAAACTTGCGTGAGGAGAGATACGTCCCGCGTAGGAAAACGCAGCGAAAGGCCTCACTCCCCAAGTTCCGGACCCCAGGAAATTTCTTTCGTCACCAGTGGGGGCGTGAACATCTAGACCGACCGCCAAGCCTGCCTTCTCACCCTTTAGAGCCTGGAATTTGCCCCGGAAAATCACATCGCCAACCCCCGAGGATGTGTTGTTATTGAAGAAGCTGGCATGCGCCGCATCTACGAGATGCTCGTGAGCATCCGAACTTGCCGGGTCGAACCGGTGAACGCAACATGGTGGTATATCGCTTGCGGTCTCGAAACTGTTTATCGTGGCATTTGAAAATACGGACATGCGTACGTCAAGAATCGGAACCGCTACCGAAAGATCAAAGCGATTGGTTACTCCAAACGTCGCGACTGCGGTAACCTGATGTACTTTCAGGTCGATTCTGTTTTGGGTTGCAATAATGTCCTGCTGAAACGTCGGCTCGCCATTGACGCAGGTTAGCGGGGAGCCGGGAGTGCAGAGTTCAGCTTCGCTTTCATGCTGGAACACGGCACCGAAATTTTTCAGATTGACCCCGTCCGCTTTATCGAAATTGAAATATTGATAGCTGAATCCCACGAACAGTTTGTGTTTGCCGATGGTGTCGGCGCGTTCCGTCAAGATGGGGCCGAAGTTCTCGGTCTCGCGGGTGATCACCCCCAGGGATGGATTGAAGGAGAAAATAAAACCCGAGGCCGGGGAAGTGAAAGGCAATTGGCTCAACTGGGTACCAATCTCCGCATTGAGCGGTGAAAAGCTCTGCACCGCGGAACTGCTGAAATGGGCTGCATGACTGAACTGCGCGGTAGAAAAAAGCGGTCCGCCATGGTCAGATCCTACCAGTCCGCCGCCGCCGTAAACCTGGGGGACCAGACAGATCAGATCACCTGACCGGGCCGGTACATTGGCGGTGCTGGTGGAGAACGCTGTGGGACAGGGCCCCTGCGCCAGTGACGAGACTGACGACAGCACGAGACAAGACAGAATGATCCCCAGGGCTTTCGACATTTGGGTTCTCCTTAACTTAGGAACTTAGGCCAGCTTTAGCGTATGGATCCGATGAGCCAGTTTCCCGGACCCGCCTTCTTCAATTGCATGGTCACCTGAGCCGAGGTCTTTTGTTGTTTGCCGTTGATGATGAAGTTCAGGGACTGAGTAAACGTTACGGTCGACGAAGTTCCGTTAATTTCAGGTTCGCCGACCAGATTATAGGCCAAGCTCACGGCTCGTGCAGTCTTGAAGAATACTTCCAAATTCGAGACCTGCCGCGGCCCCATCGCGGGCCAAATGGCCTGTAATTCAGCGATGCTCTCCTCTTCGTATGCTTTTTTGTAGCGTTGCAGCACTGACAGCACGGCATCTCTTTCGTTCACCGCCTCGACCCGCGCCGGTGGTTTCGAAGCCGCAAGCTGATCGATCGCGGTGCGGGTCTGCTCCGCGTGTTTGCCGTTCGGAAACCGGCTCAAGTAATCGCGCAAGCTGGTGGCGTCATTGGCTTTGGCAGCCCGCTGCCATGCGAGATCATCGAGCTTAGCGGCCGCCTCATCATGAAAGCCTCCGCTGGGGTACTTCTTGATAAAGTCTTCCAGGACGTGAGGGTCACTCGTATTTTGCGCTTGCTGCCAGTCCAGCTTGGCGATCTCGCTTTGAGCATCTCGCGCGTGCCTGCCGTTTGGATACCGGTTCTGATAATCTCGGAAATCTGCAGGGGTGTTAGCCTCACTTGCTTTCGCCCAGTACTGATCATCCAGCTTGGACTCGGCATCGCCGCGGTGCGCCGAACTAGGAAAACGTTGGAGGAATCCTTCGAGTGTGCTGATGCTGCGCGCATCTTGAACCTGTTGCCAGGCAGTATCCTCAGTAGTATTCGGCGGAGGAGCAATCTTAAACTCGGCGCCGTTCAGCTGCACCAGGGTTCCTTGCGCGAAATGGCGGGTAATCGCATCTGTCTTTTGCGAGTTGGTCATCAGTGATATCTGATGATCGCCTCCCACCACGTCTGCCGAGAAAGTCCCGTCAGCACCCACTGCGCCTCTCTTCTGGCCGTCGACCAGGATCTGCGATCCTGGGGTTGCTCCCTGAATCGAAAGGCGAGCGTGCGGCGGTGCGGCGGTTTCGCGTTCCAGCCGCATATCGATTTTGTTCTCGCCATTGCTACTGACCAACGTTCTCGCACTTCGGGTCACGTAGCCCGGCCTCTCCGCACGGATCTCGTGTTCGACCGGGGGCAGAGAAATGCGCAGAGTGCCCCGACGAGCGTTGTTCTGTTTCACGCCGTCGATGTAGATACTGACATCCTTATTGCCGGTTTCTATGATGAGGCTCCCGTTCGGTTGACCTGGTTTCGGGATCAGATGGTCGGGGGGTACGGGCAAGGGCGTCAGAGCGGTGTCATTGAGAGCGAGTTCCTTACCTCCATTGATGTCGACGTGCAACTCTTTGCTTTGGAAGCCCTCCTTCGCGAGTTCGACCTCGTGCGGGCCAGGCTTCAGCGGGATGCTGACGGCTCCATCCGGGCCCACGGCGTAAGTTGTCTTTTCGACTCGGACAACCGTGCCGGGGGCGGCATTCCGAACCACAAGCGTGCCGTTTCGGCCCAGGAAGGGCGCCAGCACGGCAATGACGACCACCATCACAAGGGCCGCGGCGGCGGACACCCAGACCTTCGCTCCCCCCACTTTGGCCACAAATTCCGATGGGGCCTTTTGAATTTCCTCCGTCTTCACCGCGGCTGCTTGCTTTTCCTCCGCCTGACGCTGCTGCCGCTCGCGCTTCTCTTCTTCCGCTCTAGCTCGATCTTCCTCTTTTCGTTTTCTCAGCTGCTCCAAGCGCTGTTTCTCGGCTTCTTCCCGCTCTTCCTTTTCCGCCTGACGTGCGGCTTTTTCTTTTTGTTTCCTGATTTGCTCCAGGCGTAGCTTTTCAGCCTCGTCCTGTTTTCTTTTTTCCGCTTCTCGGGCGGCCTTTTCTTCGCGAACCCGCTGCCGTTCTTCCTCTTGATGCCTCCGTTCCTGTTCCTGGCGTCTTCGTTCCTCCTCGCGCCGCTTCAGTTCCTCAGCTTCGGCGATGGATTTCTCCACCATGCTCTTCATTTTGAGCAGACGCGTTTCGCTAGGGAATTCCGATAACCCTTGTTGTATGCGAGTCAGTGAGCCTTGCAGGTCGCCAGCAGAATGCAGCCGTCTCGTCCACTCCTCGTGCGCAGCGACTTGCTTTTCGTGTTGCCGGGCTGCTTCGGCGGTACGCAGCTGCAATTCGAGCGCCTGCTTGTACTCGAGAAGCTGCGGATCGTCTGGATAAGCGAGTAAGCCCATGGCGAGGTGGCTGAGAGCACTGCTCAAGTCGCCGATCGATGCAAGCTGTTGGGTAGAGACCAGACGCGCTGCTATCGCGGACTCCCGCTTGCGACCCTCGAGAACGGCACGGATTCTCGTTACCTCGGAGGATCTGGGATCCAGTTGAGCGGCCAGATCAACCAAGTTGTCGGCAGACTGCCACTCGGTAGACAACGCAGAATCAGTCGCGTGCAGCAGTGCAGAAACTGCCTGTTGGCGGACCAGTAGATCAGCCCGACCTGAGTCCACGGCATTTTGAATTGTTGCCGCGCCCTTGCTCCATTTATTCTTTGCAAACAGGTTCTGGGCTTCCGCAATCTGGCTGAGCGCTTTTGTTCGGCTGTCGGAGAGCTCATTGGATGCTTTCTCCAATTCCAGGACCTCTGAATCAGAGGGGAACTCAGCTTTCACCTGGCTCAACAACTCTGGGACTCGCTCAAGTTCGTAAGCGGTAAGTGCACTGACGGTCTGTCCAATAAGAGTGGTCTTTCGAGCGGCCAGCGCTTGCCGCTGCAGCTCCCGCAGTCGCGTCAGCGAAATCTCGGGCGCGGAATCGCCCGCATCCAAGCCCTTGACTTCAAGCCAGGCGTCGATCGCCTGGGCGTACTGCCGCGCCTCCTCGAATTCTTTTGCCTTCTGCACAGACTTCGCCACGCGCTGGGTCAGTTCTTTCAAGCCCGCGAGCTGACGTTGCAGAGTCGCTTCATCGGGATAGGTGCGAACCGCATCTTCCAGAATGCGGATCCTTGCCTCACGCCCAGATTCGCGCTCAAGTTGTCCGGCGACGGCCCTGAGATGTTCCAACCGCAGTGCCTTTTCTTGTGCGAAGCGCGCGCGTTCCTCCTGTTGGCCCTGCAGTTGCTGGAATTCGCTCTGCAGCGCCTTCAGACCAGGATCGTCTCCGAACGATGCAAGATTCGTGTCGACCATCTTCAGAGCGCCCGACAGATCCCCCGAGGCCTGAAGCCGGCGTGCTTCTGCCGTCGCATCCTGAATGGTCTGCTCCCGTTTCCTTTCGCCGATTCGAGAGCGCAAGGATGCTGGAGCACTGGTTCCGGCCCGCACGGCGGTAAGCTCGTTTAACAGAGCCTCGGCTGATCGCCAGTCCTTCTCCAGTGCAGACTCGGCAGCTCGCAGGGCCACCTGGATCGCTTGTTCACGCAACCAGGGGTCCAGAGCCGCTAGCGAGATAGCGCGAACGCAAGCTTCTCCTCCCTGCTTCCAGGAGCTTTCAGCGAAAAGCCGCCGCGCTTGGTTGAGTAGATTCTGCAGCTCAGTTCGGCGTGCGACCGATTCGTCAAGCTTCTTCTTGAGCTCAGCCAAAGAGCGGTCGTCGGGAAATTCAGTCTGAGACCCGCGTAACAAATCGGAAGCCTCGAGATGCTCACCCTTCCTTAATAGCTGCTCGATTTGAATCTTGCGTTGCTGAACCAACGCTGCCCCAGCCTGCGATCGGAGCTTCTCGAATTCGTTATGCAACTCGGCAGGAGCGACGCTGGCCAGGGCCATTGCGGGCTTGAGCCGGTCGATGACCGCTCGGTATTCTCTGGCCATCAGCAGCATCCGGCCGTCCGCCATGACCAGTTGCAGCTTTCTGCTCGCGTCCAAGGAGCGGCGATTCTGAACCTCAGCGTTTGCGCTCTGCAATTCCGGCGTGTCTCCGCAGGCGCCCTTGGATTTCTCTAGGACGCGAAACGCTTCGTCGAACTTGCCTTCCGTGGACAGCTCGCGGGACTGATCGATCGCGTCCTCCATGCTTTGCCAGCGCTTGGCATCGCGATACGCTTGTTGCAAGAGCTCGTTGCAGTCCGAGTTTCTTCGGAACGAACTCGGCTGCGACTCCAAAAGCTTCACAGCCTCCGCAGCCTTTCGGTTCTGCAACAGTTTCTTTCCGGCCGAGAGCGTGCTTTCAAGGCGCTTTTGGTATTCGGTCGCAGCTTCTCGAGCGTGGGCGAGCGCAATATCCAATTCTTCCTCGTGCCCCTCTGGGAGGCCGGCTTCCAGCAGTTGCACTGCCTGCTCGTATTCGTCGTTCTCGATCAGCCCTCGGGCTTTCTCGACGACCTCCTCAACGGCTTTCTTCCGCTGGTCGACGGCAGCTTCTTCCTGGGCAAATTGAAGGAGTTCCTCCAGGTCCGCATCATGTTGAAACTCCACGGTGGCGGCTTCCAACGTACTGATGGCCTCGGGAAATTCTTTGCGGCGGAGACTTTCCTTCGCGCGTTGCAGCAATTCGCCCTTTCGTTTCTCGGCGCGCTCGCGCTCCACGGTCTCGCGCACGATCACTTGCAGGGACTGCAAGTGCGGATCGCTTCCGACCCTCTGCAGCGCCGCCTCCAGCAGCCCTACGACTTCTTCGCTTCGTCCGGCCTGGAGGAGGGCACGAGCTTGCGCCAGCTGCTCATCAATAAATTGCTTTCGTTCGCTGACTTTCCTTTGCTTTTCTGCCAGCACCTTAAGCTTGAGCAAAGTACGGTCTTCAGGGAATTTGAGCAGTCCCCGATCAATGGTTTGACCGGCAGTTACGAAATCGTCACGGTCCAGCGATTCTTCGATTTGCTGGTTGATGGATTCAAGTTCCTGGCGATTGCGCTCCTGTGCTCTTCCGGCGCTGGCCGATTCCAGAAGAGACTTTACCTCCGGAGCGTTAGGATCCAGGGCTTCCGCCTCTTTAAGGACGTTGAGCGCGGCGGTGAATCTCCGGGACGCAATTTCCTTGCGCGCGGATTCGACCAGGCTATCCACTTGCGCCCGGCGCATTCGCTCGTCCCATTCCCGTTGGATCACTCGGAACAGCGCCTTCGCCTGGAGGTCGTTGGGGGCGAGTTCAAGCGTTTCCTCCAACACCTTCTTGGCGACCTCCAAATCGCCGTCTTGGTGCGCCGCCTCGGCCCGCTGAAGAAGGTTCTGCAGCTCTTCCGCCCGCGTCTTGGCTTGCTGGATGCCGGCCTTCAAAGCTTCTAAGCCGGCATCCGTCTGGTGCAGGTTGAGGGCCTTATCCACGTAGCCCAAAGCGGCTTCGAATTGTTGATTCCCATACGCCTCTTCGGCTTGAGCGCGGAGCTGCTTGATCTGTACTCCGATCTGCTCCTGTTCAATGCTTTGCTGTACTGACCGAAAAAGTCGGATCGCGCCGGTGTGCTGCCGGTCGATCTTGAGAACTTGGAGCAGCAGTTCCTTCGCTTTGTGAGTAAACCCGCGCGAGAGTAGCGCTTCGGCTTCTCGCAAATGGCCCTCAACCATGCCTTCCTTCAAGCGATCACGAACCTGAGCCAGATCGAAGCCCAAGTCCTCCACCGTCCGATAGCGCTCCTCACGGTCTTTGGCTAGCGCGCGAAGGATCACGCCTTCGAGTTCGAGGGGAACATCGGTGATGTATTTGCTAAGCGGAGGAGGGGGATCATGGATAATCTTCAGCAGGGTTGCAGCTGTACTGTCCCCTTCGAATGGCAGCGAATAGGTGAGCAACTGGTAGAGCACTACTCCGGCGGAGAAAATGTCGGTTCGGGTGTCGATGGGCTTACCGTTCACCTGTTCCGGCGACATGTAGCCGAGGCTGCCGATCAGCTGGCCGGTACGAGTAACGGTCTTGTCTCCGATGTGGGCAATTCCGAAGTCGACGATCTTGATGCCGCCACTCTTGAGCACCATGATGTTGCCAGGTTTGATATCGCGATGAACGATCCCGGTGTGGTGAGCGTAAGCCAGACCCTGACAGACATCGCAAATGAAATTGATCTTTGCCAGTAAGGTGAGAGCCCGGCCAGAAGTGATAACGGCGTCGAGAGTTTCCCCTTCCAGGTACTCCATTACCAGGTAAGGGCTGCCTTCCAGATCGCCCAGATCGTAGACAGTAACGATGTTGGGATGCTGCAGATTCGCGGTTGATTGAGCCTCGCGATAGAACCGTTTGAGCAAGTCAGGATTGTCGGAAAAAGCGCCCGTCATCATCTTGATCGCCACCAGTCGGTTGAGGTGAGGATCGGTGGCCTTGTACACCACTCCCATGCCACCTCTTCCGAGCACTTCGATGACGTCGTACTTACCGATTTTGGATGGCTTAGCGACCACAGGTTTGCACGCACCTGAACTAGGGCCGGGAGGATAACTCCTTGGGGTAGTCCTAACGTCGGAATTCACCCCTCACCATTAACGGCATTAACGGCGGCGGGCCAGCGTCCTCATCGAGGCGATTCGACCGCAAGAAGGCCGGTTCGTGATGGTAGCACCGCGTGCGACGTTGCCCGACGCTATTTTCCTACGAAGCAAGCACGCCCGCAACCTCTCCCGTACCCTCGGCGGGAAACCTAAGCCAATTGGCTTTGGCCGCCTATCCTCAGGTCGCGATTGAGGTTAACTCCTGACCCAGACTCTCTTTACAGGTAGACCATGGGAGTATAAGCTCCTGCGTTGGGGGTGTTTGCCCCGTCGGATGGAATCTGACGATGGCTGAAAAAATCGTCTTCCTAGCGATGTCTGACGGGACCTATATTTCTCTTAAGCTCGGGCGGGTGCCTCCTTGAAGCTCACCGAAAAATACGAACTCGTCGAACCCGTCACCCGTGGAAGGATGAATTCGTTTATTGCTCGCGATCTGTCCACCTCCGAGCAAGCCTTAGTGCATTTATTCGAATGCGCCGGTAGCAGGTCCGGACAGCCTGCAGCGCTCTGGGTATTGCAAGCCTTCCGCTGCCTGGCTCCCAGCCCGCCCGGAAGAGTGATCGAGGCGGGAACCTCAGAGAGCAGCTCGCTTGCGTATGTGATTACGCTGATGCCCAGTGCGTCTTCGTTGCGAGCTTGGGTGCAAGCCTACAAACTTTCTACGGAAACCACTCAGGAGTTCGACGAGGGTATAACGACCGGTTCACTCGGAGAGATTATGCGCCAAGTCGTCGAAGAGGACGTTCAATCTTGCTCTGAGCATCTCATTGGTGATTCAAACCCAACTGGGGAATGAGCCTTTCGAGCCGGTAACATTCCCCACCCAGCCGGACCTCGGCGCTGACCGCACGCGGCCCTCGCCCCGTTGGACCGCGCCGCCGCGGCCCATCAGGCTCCGAACGGAGCCAATATCGATCCACAACCGGATCACGCCGCGGAGTGGAAGACGAGAACCGCGGGTTTCCCATAATCGCTTGGGACGTCCTACCTGCCGCAGATTCACATAGTCTTTGAGGACCGTGGCTGCTTTTGTGAACTTGTTCATCGCGCCGGTGCGAGACGATCCGAGTCTTCCGAACTCTCGTCGACCCCGATCGGGCTATTTCGAAAGTCAACGATGCAGACAGGCCTTTACGGGCACAACCCAAAGGGGATCGTCGACGGCAACTCTGGCTCGCAGCGCCGGTTGACTATATTGGGCCATCAAGTCAGAATGTTTTGCTTGAAGCAGCACAAAGGGGCAATAGAGGGAAGCAAATGAGTGAACCAACAGTGTGGAGAAAAGAAAACGGGGTCAGTACACCTGCGACGCCGTCCATGGCAGTGTATTCCGAGGCGATGAACAAGTTCACCAAGGCGGCCACCACGTTCATGGACCACGTGCATCTTTTAAATGAGGCTCGGGACGCGTTCCAGATGGCGATGACGGCAAGTGCATCCCTTCGCAATAGTCTCGACTCGGGCGACCAGGCCTTGCGATCTCTGATGACGCAAATGGAGCAGGTCGTCAATACTCACTTGGAGGATGTCCCTCTGGAAAAAAGAAAACCGGAAGCCCCGAAGGCGGAAGCCTTAAAAGTTGAGGCGATCAGAACAAACCGCGATAGTACAGTTCCCGGCGGAAAGTATCTTCCATAAGATCGACTATTCCACCAGTTCGTGCGTCCGTCAGATTGGCTCCCAAACTGAGCATGATTTTCTGGCGGGCAGCCGGCTGAAGCAGCACGACAAGCTCCGGTGCATAGTCGCCAACAGTTCTGTGCACATCACGATCTCTGTTTGTCCGGGGGAATTTGAGTTGTTCGGTGCACGGTCGGCGCCGGACAGGCAACCGAAGTCCTGAGCATTTGTCATGCAGCCCTACACTTCATTTGTGGGCGAGAAAGACTAGCGAGCTTTGCGCAACGCTTTCAACTCCTTGCGCACTGGCCAATCGCTGAACCCGAGAAAATACAACAGAATGATATTTACAAGCGGGAGCGCCATTCCCAGAGCCAAGGCTCCCGGATACCCGGCTTTGGAAAAAATCTTCCACAATGGAAGAATGATGATTACGCCCCCCACTAACAGAAACAATAGTTCGGGATAGCCAAAATAATTCACAAAGTCCTCCTTGATTGATTTATCAAAGCGTGAGGGCTGCGCGGAGTACCCAATGAGTTCCCTTAGGGCTGCGAGCATCACTTCAGCCGACCTCCGAGGCTTACGAGGCTGGGGTCAAGATCAGAAAAAATTTCATTTCTGGTGCGTAACATTTCTGGTGCGTAATTAGACCGCGCTCTTAAGTCCCGCCGCTGCCCATCTTGTCTCGAATCCGCTGCGATCTTGCGGCGAGCCGGTGCTGACCTGGTTTGTTTAGCTCCCGTCCCCTGACACGGAAAGTTAGTCGCGTCAATTCAAGCTGGCCTCGTAGGAGGCAACCGAGGGTAGCGGGAGGCGGCTCATTCGGAACGGATTTCGCTAGCCACAAATTGTTTACCGCAGACTTCACAGAATGATTTGCCACGACACCAAGTCTGGCAGGAAGAGCAAATAGCGCCCCCGAAGTCTGCACACTGAGCAACGGCAGGCTCGTTGCACGAGGTGCTGGCATAGCTGTCACTTGATAGGGATTCAGGGTGGCAGGCAGCTGCCGGCTCTGCAAGCAAGGGAATGACAAGCTTCAGCGCGCTTATCTCTTTGCGTACTCGGCTTAGCTCAATCTCTTTCTGCCACAGTTCGTAGGCGCGTTTCGCCTCAACGAAAAGCCGGGCATAATCCAGAAAGGTTGTGGCAGAGTCAATACACTTGTTGGCCGCTTCGGTGTAGGCCTCCATCGTGGGCGGTTCCCTTCCCGCGCAGCTGTCCTTGTTCCATAACGTCCTGACCACGTCTAGTGGGTGCTCAAGGACGTTCGCGATTTGTTTCCGAAGAGAGCGGCGATGTACCGGCACCGGCTGGAATGCCATATAGAAGCAGAGAATATCAAACCCGAGATCGAGAAACTTCTTTCTGCAGCGACCTGTCTCAATTTGATAAATCCTGCCGTCATTCCGTCGTCAATCTTGCTTGACAAGCTCTTGTCAAAAGCACAAGATCTGGTGCACTTTTGAGGATGAGCGCCAGCTACTTCGTCCAAGCTGAACCCTCTGGTCTCTGGCTGTCACCACCCTCAGATCTTCATCAACGAGGAGTTCCAGGAGGTGGAATATGGCGGTTATCCTTGGCAGATTGTGGCTGGGTGATGATGGGCAGGACATCGCGGAATATGCCGTGATGCTTGCAGTCATTCTCGTGATCGTGGTGGGCTCGATACGCCTCATCGGCGCGAATGCCAACAACGTATTCTCCGCAGTGTCGAGCCCGGTTCAGTAAGCAGCAGGCAGGCCCATAGGCCACCCCGCTAGCGGACGGCAATGTTCGTGGCAGAAGTCCCGTTTGGCATTCGTAGCATTGCCGTCTTGTCGCGCTGACGTATGGATATCATTCCCAATCGCTGGCGACGAGGCATATAAAAGATCGAAGGGTGGCACGATCGTGGTTCTGCTGTGCATGCTGCGGTTGCCTGGTTGGCCGCAAGATCAAGAGAAAGGGCACAGAGTCGCGCCTAAGCCACAGCCTTGAGTCTTTTTTTCTAAACTGGAAACTCAATGGCTTAGCGCAATGCAAGACAAAGATCCAGCGGCCCTAAATCTAATCGTCTCGGACGACTTTCATCGATGGACATCTTTCCCACCTAGAAGCCAACTCTCTCGTGAGGAGTGGTTGGTGGGGATTTTTTGGCAGAAAGTTATTGTCGTTCCAAAATGCGGCAACTGGCGGTGCGACAGATAATTAGACATGCCCGAATCCATTCGGATCGCGGGCATGCTCGGTTCTGTTCAGAAAAAGGACACGGTTGGTTTTGCTAAGCGGCTCTCTTCCCCTGCTTGACCCTAGCCCATCTTGCCCGCTGGGCGGCCGCGATCTTGCGCCGAGCCGAAGTTGACATCGTTCGTCTCTTTGGAACTTCTGCAATGCCCTTAACCTTCGCCCAACGTGCTCTCTGGGCGGCGGCTATGCTTGCCCGTCCTTTGGCTGATATCTTCCGTCGAGGCTTGGTTCCGTTGGTTCCTCGGTAGACGCCAGCAAATGCCTCTAGTGCTGCATTCAATCCTGATAGCTGTCGGTCTAGTCGATCACGTTCTTTGCCCAACTCCTTCACAATATCTGATAGGTTCGTCAATGTATTTCCCCCTCCGGTTGAGGATTCTAGCAGAGGATGGCTGGTGTCCAGAAACTTTGCAGCCTTTGCCAGTCCCGCTGGCCGCGCTCTCCGCAAGAGCCGGGAGTTATCGGCTCGTCCGTTGGATTAGGACCGATAGACGCCCTCTTATAATGCGTTTACGGCAACTGACACTTCGGAGATACAATAATCGGCGAAAAAAGGGGGACCACCGAGCCAAGGGCAAGGAAACGCTCCGGCTTAGGAACAATCGAAAGAGATGCCCATGCATTCCAGATTAGCGATCTGTGTAGTCTTAATGGCCGGTTGTGCCTTGTTGGCGGCCCCCGCCCAGCCTGCCGCGCAGCGCAATCAAGAGCCCTACCCCATCGTGGTTGTCGCGGCCGGAGAAACAAGCCGTGCGCTCGCACCGGTCTCCTTGCGTGGTACCGATGGCGCAGCCAGTTGCACACTGGCGGGGCGACCCTGTAACCCCCAATACTCCACGTGTTGCCGGGGCTTGAGGTGCGTGTTTCGAGGAGGAGGGACAAGGATTGGTTATCAGTGCTTTCGGGCAGGATCGGCAAATGCCTCGACAAGCTCGTTCTGGGAGAAAGTGAGCGCGAACAAACTTGACCATGATGACCTGACTGAAGTCCTTTGGTAGCCTGGTCAGCCGCCGAACAGAAAAGTTCAGCGCCAGATTGCCCCGTTTCGCTACTCTTTCTTTGGACCGACCTCATAACCCTCGACCGGCCACAGCGGAACCCGTTGCTGGCGAAAAATGACCTTACTGGTGAAATCGCAGCGGGAATCTACTCGGCCTGGGGCTTCACGATCGTTAGCTGTACCGCTGTGTGGTCGTGTTCGGATAGCGTGACGATCTGTGGGTCCGACCTGAGCGTACTGCTTCCGGGTGATGCTGGATACTTCGCAAGTACACGATACGTGCCTGGAGCCAGCCCAGAAAGCGAGAAATGGCCGCTCTGGTCTGTCCTCACGCTGTGCGAACGAGATCGATTGTAGGGTGTCTCGGGCTCGAGTGATACCCGAACGTGAGCCCCGATCACCGCACCATAGTGGTCGCTGACAGAACCGTCCAATTGCGCGCACGCTGAACTGACAACCACCTCAAGTCTGCCACCCGATCCGCCTTTCTCGAGTTGCAATCCCTTTTCGAGGATCTCGTTCCCGCCGAGTCGCACCGACTTGACGTACCAGTTGTTCTCGAGGCCCGAGACGGAGATGGCGTAGTTACCATCGTTGACCGACCTGATCTCGAAAGTTCCATCTTTCTTCACACGACCCAGCGCACCTACCTGCTGGTCTTCATCGATTCCGGAAAAGCTAATGCCAATCCGATCCAATGTAGGTGAGCCCCCCCCCAGCAACCGTAACTCGACCTTGAAAGTTGGTGCCACCGCCGAGGGAGATGGTAAGAGAGTCAATGTTCTCGCCACTAACTTCGATCTTCTCCTGTCCCCGTGGCTCATAAACGTCTTCCCCTTCATCTCTTTGGTACGCGGCGATCACGTAGCTACCGGGCGGCACGCCCTTCAGTCTGAAGGCCCCCTTCTCATCGGTTGTATCTTGGCGATCGATACCAGAGTCGTCCATTCCGGGCTGTGTGAGAAGCACCCAGGTATTTTTGGCAGGGCCGTCCCGGCCAATAACGTGTCCAGCAATCTCCACGGTCTTGACGCGCTGCATAAAAACGTCGGCCTGCACCTCGGTGCCAGCTTTTACAGAAACCACCTGAGCCTGACTCGCTTGTACTACGTCGGGAAAGTACACCGGTGCGTATTCGCTACCCAGGAACTGCTGAACCCAATAACCTTCATCTACCGCTGTATCCCGATCGGGTTCAAATGAATCCGTCACCTTTATGTAGTATTCGCCGGGTTTGAGTCCGAAAATGCGATATTGGCCGCGATCGTCGGTCTGCGCCGAAGAGACGGCCCGAAGGTTCCGCTTCCGGGAAGTGGAGGATGCTTCGTCTTCTATCTCGTCCTCGCTTGGCCCGCGCAGGGCTACGACCTGTACGCGAATCATCGCTTCACCATCTTCGTTGGTCACGTGTCCGGTAACGACCCCAGAGACGGTCATGCGGAACAGGACATCGCTGACTGTCTCTCCGGGCTTAAGCGACAACACGGCCCCATCATCGTTTCCCTTCGCCTGGTACTGCTGGTTCACAAAACCCGCGCGGGTAGCAAAAAACTGGTAGCGGCCGGGCACAATGTCCTTGAGAAGAAAATGGCCATCGGTGTCGGAAGTTGTCGCATATATCTGTCTCTTGAATTCCGAATGCTCCGGCACTAGCGAGACGCGAGCCGATTTCAATGGACTACCGTCCGCCGCTGTGACCACGCGACCACCGACAATGCAAGAAGACGCGGGATGTCCCTCTGGCTTGCCAGGCGACGGAGCCGCTTGTGCCAGCAGGCTCAAGGTTGCGACGATCACAGCAGGTGCGGGTAGAAAGCGCCGCATTCGTACCTCTTGATCCTCGGAAGGGGGTTTCTGCGAGGGCAAGTAGAAAATCATACGCCATGGGAAACTCGCCATCAATTCGTCATCAAAACTAGTTTGTTTGGAAGTGTTTTCTGGTGCCGAGAAATGCGGAAAAGCTAGATGAGGAAAGGTTTTGGGTTGTTGACCTCAAAATTACACGGTAGAGATCCACACACGACAACGGTGACTGGGGCGACGAGAGCTCCATTACGAACGTGCACCTCCGTTATTTTGGCTGGCAAAAAGCGCTGAGACGTCGCAAAATCCGGGCGCGGACAAGCTGACGTCCATGGCGTGAAAAATGCCCTCGTTTCAGAAGTGGTTCTCGTGAGCGTCCCGCAGGCCAAGTGAGCTTCGCAGCTTTGCCTGATAGTACTCCGCAGGAAGCGAAACTAGTCATCAGCAGAAGCAGGACGAATTTGCTGGTGATGCGCGGCAAAGCTTTCTCTCTGAAGCTGACTCAGTCGAAGCACTCGGTTTGCAAGACAGATCCTACGGCAGCGCGAAATTTACAGAGACGTGAGTCTCGAAATTCATCGGTTTGCCGTTCACGAAATAAGGCCTGAAACGCCACCGCTGAAGCGCGTCGGTGGCGGCCGCCACCAGTAGCGTCTGTCCGCTGATAGCGCGAACTCCTCGCACTACGCCCGTTTGGCCAACCTCGACATCCAGCACTACTTGGCCTTGAATGTGCTGGTCGATTGCGCTTTTTGGATATTGTGGATCGACTCGACTAAGCACGTTTGCGTTCGCAATCTCCTCCGGCAGCCACACCATA
>Ga0137403_10003674_pt1 | contig 18364 bp, 20 predicted proteins | sample CZOMad2_1_16fung_FD_122057 | JGI IMG/M metagenome (GOLD analysis project Ga0137403, IMG submission 122057) | Vadose zone soil fungal communities from Angelo Coast Range Reserve, California, USA - CZOMad2_1_16fungal (Hybrid Assembly) | ecosystem: Environmental > Terrestrial > Soil > Vadose zone...
CAGCCCTGCCAGCAGCAGGGACATCATCGTGACATGCGCGGCGCGCGTTAGCATGCTGCCTCCTTTGGCCTCGCTCTGAACGCCCGGGGTTCGGCCATTAATCTATCACGGCAGGCGCGGCGACCATGAGGGACTTGTGGACTCCGCGGCACCCGTCGTGATCTGGATCGTCTCCATTCCGTCGAGCACCATCATGTAGACCTGCCATCGGCCCGAGCGGTTCGACTGGAACGTGAGATGGCGTCCGTCGGGAGCCCAGGAGGCGCCCTGATTGTCGCCCTGACCGCTCGTCAGCGGGCGCGCGTTCGTCCCGCCGGGCGTGATCGCCCAGAGGTTGTGCGTGCCTTCCCGCTGCGTGTACACGATCGTGTCGCCCTTCGGCGACCAGCGCGGCTGCGTGTGAAAGCCGCTGGTGGTGACCTGGCGCACGTTCGAGCCGTCCCGGTCCATCACGAAGATGCGCGGCTGCCCGGCGCGGTCGGAGACGAACGCGATCTGCTGGCCCGTCGGCGACCAGGTCGGCTCCGTGTCGATCGAGGCGTGGCGGGTGAGACGCTGCAGCGCCCCGCTCTGGACGGTGAGCACGTAGATCTCCGGATTGCCATCCTTCGAGAGCGTGAGCGCGAGGAACTGCCCGTCGGGGCTCCAGGACGGGGACGAGTTGATGCCGTGGAACGAAGCGAGCGTCTGGACGCCGCGCCGCGGCTCGAAGGGGAAGAGACGGAAGAGATCGGGGTAGCCGTTCATGAACGACGTAAACGCGATCGACCGAGCGTCGGGGCTCCAGACGGGCGAGAGGTTGATCGATCCGTTGCGGGTCACCGGGCTCGTGCCGACTCCGTCGTAGTCGGCCACGACGATTTCCTTCGCCCCGGAGGGCCCGACGACGTACGAGATCTTCGTGTCGGCCACCCCCTTTTCTCCGGTGAACTGGAGCACGATGTCGTCGGCGATCTTGTGCGCGAGCCGTCGCCTCCAGTCGAAGCCCGGGGTCGGCGGCTGCGGCGCCGCGGCGTCGAACTTTCGGGACGCGATCAGGCGGAAGTCCGGCGAGGTCAGGTCGTACAGGCGCACCTCCGCCTCGACGCGATCACCCCGCTGCGTCAGGAGCCCGTGTGCGCCGGCATGAGCGCCGGCCGCCGCGAAGTTGGCCCAGATCTGTCGGAGCGCGTCGGGATTGTTCGCGGGAACGCGGTCCGATCCGGCGATGACGCTGAAGGAGCCCGAGAGCGTGAGGTCGTTGCCGGCGACCGACGGGATCAGCTTGGAAAGCCCCGCGCCGTCCGTGCCTACGACGACCGTGAATTCGGGAATCGCGATGTTGAGCTTCTTGCTGCCGCCCCCCGTGACGTTGATGTAAACGTCGGGAGGCGCCTGCGCGCGCACCGGCGGCGGCGGCGCCCACAGGCCAACGGTCGTCGCGACCGCGAGCACGGCGAACAGAACGGCGATGGCAATACGTTGCACCGGCTATCCCCCTGTCGGATCGAAGACGAACTGCAATCCGATCCTCAGCATGGTTTTTTTGAACTCCTCGGGGAGGGGCGGAAACGGGCCGGCGTCGTTGATCGCGCGGAGCGCGACCTGATCGTAGTACGCGTTGCCCGAGCTCTTGTCGATCGCGACTTGATTCAGTCGGCCGTCACGCCGGATCTCGAAGATCACGGCGGGCTGCTGGCCCGGGATGGCCCGTCCGTTCCACTGCGCCCGAATTTTCTCGGCGACCTGGCGGATATAGTACGCGTACGGAAAGTCGGAGACGCTGAGCGTCAGAGGCCCCGCGCCCGACGCCGAGCCGGTCGCCGCGCCGAGCGGTTGCGGCGGCGGTGGCGCCGGGCTCACCTCGCGTCGAGCGGGGGCGGGAGCCGGCGTGGATGTGGGCGGCGGCGTGGCGCTCGCCAGGGCCGGTAGCTCCTTCTCGGCTGGACGCGGCCGAGCGGGCGCGCGGGGCGGCAGGGTGCGATCCGGTAGCGCGACCGCGTCGCGCGACGGCGGCAGATCGCGCGCCGGCAGGTCGCGCGTGGGAAGCTCGCGCGCGGCCTCACGCCGGGGCAGCTCGGCGGGTGGCGCCGGCGTGGGGGCCGGCGGCTCCTCGACGCGCGGAGGCATCGTGACTCCCTTGGGAGACCCGATGGCCGCGGTCGCCGGAGCGAGCACGACGTACACCGGCTTCGTTCGCTTGTCGCTCCACATCGAGGCGCTGAAGATCACGATCGCGAGGAGGACGACGTGGAGGATCGCTGACACGACCGCCGGCCCCAGCGGCAGGCGAATTCGCCCCAGCGCCGGTCCGATATGGAAGTGCACCCGCAGAGCCCCGGCAGGCACTGCCGTCGTGGTCTCAGCGCTCCCGAGCCGGCTCGGTGACCATTCCGAGTCGCTCGATGCCCGCGCGACGGACGCGGTCCATCGTCTCCACGACCGCGCCGTACGACAGCGCGGAGTCGGCCTTGAGGTACAGCGTCTTGTCGGTCCGGTTCGCGAACGCCTGCCGGAGGGTGAGCTCGAGCCCGGTCGGCGGCACCCGCTTCTCGTTCAGAAAGAGCGACTGATCCTTCGTGACGGTGAGAACCATCCGCTCTTCGACAGCGGTGGGCTTCGACGCCGCCTTCGGCAGGTTGACGTCGATCCCGCGGTACATCATGGGCGCGGTCAGCATGAAGATCAGCAGCAGGACCAGCACGACGTCGACGAGCGGAATGATGTTGATCTCGGCGAGATTGGTGCCGATCCGGCGCGGGCCCTGCGACTCCTCAACCTTGAACATCGTTGCCGGTTCAGCCCGCCTTGGCGGCGGGGCGGCTTAGTAGATTCAGGAGATCCAAGGTGAAGCCTTCCATCTCGACGGCCCAGTGCTTCACGCGATTGACGAAGTAGTTGTAGCCGATGACCGCCGGGATCGCGGCGCCGAGCCCGGCCGCCGTCGCGATCAGCGCCTCGGAGATACCGGGCGCCACGACGGCGAGACTCGCCGAGCCCTGAGCCCCGATCCCATGGAACGCGGCCATCACGCCCCACACCGTGCCAAAAAGGCCGATGAACGGCGTCGCGCTGGCGGTGGTCGCCAGGAACGGCAAGTAGTGCTCGAGCCGCGCCACCTCGAGAGCCGCCGCCCGACGAAGCGCGCGGTTCACCGCCTCGAGCCGGTCGGTGCTGAGCCCCTCGTCGAGGTCGTCGAGCACCTTGTCGAGCACTTCGGGGATCCCCGAGACTTCCTGGTACGCGGCGAAATAGAGCTGAGCGAGCGGGCTCTGCCGCAGCTTGCGCGCCGCGCTGTGGACGATCGACGGGCGGCGCGCCTCGCGGAAAACCCGCAGGAATTCGAGCGTCTGTCGGCGAACCCGCCGAAATTGCCACGCCTTCTCGACGATGAGCGCCCAGCTCACGATCGAAAACGTCATGAGCACGAGCAGGATGATCTTGGCGATCGGTCCCGCGTTCCAGACGAGAGCGAGGATGCCACCACTCAGCGTGTCGCCAGCCACAGACGTTCCTTTCGTTTGCGTTCTGCGTATCTACGGCATTATAACCACATCCGTGCGGCGTGCCCTCGTCCTCCCGCTCGTCTTCGCCGCGATCAGCGTGGGTGCCCGAGAGGCGCCGGGGCAGGATGCCCGGGCCGCGGTCGAGGCCTTCGTCGGCCGGGTCTCCGACGTCCAGATCAACGACCTCGTCATCGATCAAAGCCTCACTCTGTACCACCCCGACGGGCAGCGCCGCGTGTCGGGGGGCGAGCAGCGCATGCTGTTCAAGCTTCCGCAGCGCCAGCGCGTCGAGCAAACGGTCGAGGGGCAGCGCGAGATCCAGCTCACGGTCGGCGATCGCGTCTGGGTGCGGCGGGCCGACGGCAAGGTTTCTCAAGTCACCGCGCTCGAGCCTGCGCGCGCCCTCAGCCACGTGCTGGCCCCGGTGAAGCGGCGCGCCGCTGATCTCCTCGCCGAGTGGCGATCGCGAGGCGTACGAGACGACGTGAGCCACGTGGCGCGCCTGGGTGGGCGACCGGTCACGGTGATCGGAGCCCACCCCGGCGACCGCGACGTTCCGGCCGTGTGGCTCGACCCGGACTACGGTGTCGTGCGCATCGTCACCCGGGAGCGGCTCCCGAACGGCGCGCGGCTCGTCGACCTCACGCTCTCCGAGCATCGGCCCCTGCTCGGCAAGCTCTACTTCCCGTATCGCCAGGAGGTGTTCGTCGACGGCAAGCTCCTGGTGCTGTTCACGGTCCGCTCGGTCGCGATCAACACGAATCCGGCCGACGCCCTGTTCGACCCCGCGAATCTCAAGTCGCCCTGATGCACTTCGCGTTTCTGGGCACTTCGGGCTCGGTCCCATCCGCCGTGCGCGACACGACGTCGATCGTCGTCGCCGTGCCCGCGGGCGCCGTGCTGCTCGACTGCGGTGGCAGCCCCGTCCAGAAGCTTCGCCGGGCCGGCGTCGACCCGCAGGCGCTCGCCGCGATCGTCATCACTCACATCCACCCCGATCATTCGTACGGGCTCCCCGCCCTCGTCCGGAACTTCGGCGTGCTCGGTCGTCAGGCGCCGTTGACCATCTACTGCCGGCCGGAGCACGTCGAGCCGCTGCGGAGCCTCCTGAGCCTCTTCAACACGCTCGAGCGCCCGGGCATGTTCGCGCTCACCGTGCGCGCGATCGACCTCGCGGAGGGCGCCCACGCCTTCGACCTCGGGCCGCTCACGATCAGGACCTCGCCGAACGAGCACGGCTCGATGCCCAACTTCGCCGTCCGGGTGGACACGGCGCGGGGCCGGAGCGTCGTCTACTCGTCTGACACCCGGCCGTGCGACGCCGTGGTCTCGCTCGCTCGCGGCGCCGACACGCTCGTCCACGACGCGACGTACTCCGAGCGTCACCGAAGCCGCGCCAGCGGGCACGCGCACTCGACGGCGGCGGAGGCCGGCGAGGTCGCGGCCCGCTCGGGCGTGCGACGCCTGATCCTCACGCACATCGGGGCGGAGTATCACGACGACGTGGACGCGCTGGCCGAAGAAGCTCGCCAGCGGTTCTCGGGGGACGTCGAGGTCGCTCGCGAGCTCGTTCCGTACCCCTTGTAACCCTTCTGCTCGGAGGCGCCGCCCCCGGGAGAGCCGCGGGGCACGCGACCGGCTGCGTCACCCGCTCGCCCGATTCGCTGCTCTTCGAGCTGCGGGCGGGACGAGGGGGTCCCACTACGCCGGTCCCGTACCCCGCGACTCTCCCCAGGAGCGGCGGCGCCGCGCAGCGATTGCAGTGCGGCACGGCGCGATTGCAGCCCGGCGCTACCCAACAGTCCTACAGCATCCACGCAGCATCTTTGGGCCCATCTCTGGCCTAGGAGACAGTCGGTCGTTCAGCGGGAGAGGAAAGGGTTGTTGGCGATCCAGAAGCGGAGGGGGAGGTCGATGGCGCGGGTGATGCCGATGCGCGGGCCGGAGGTGATGCGAAAGTCGCGTGGGCGGTCGGGCGGCTCGATCGTGAAGCGGCCGCGGGTGAGATCGGCGCCGTTGTCGCGCAGGGTGATGCCGAGCGCTCGGGTGAGATTGCCGGGGCCGCTGGCCAGCCGCGTGGAGTCGGGGCCGACGCCACGCCGGCGCGCCATTGCCGACAGCCCCGCCAACGGCTCCAGGGCGCGGATCAGCACGCAGCCCGGGCGCCCGGTGGCGCCGGCGATCGCGTTCAGGCAGTAGTGGATCCCGTAGTTCAGGTAGACGTAGGCGAAGCCGCCCTCGCCGTAGAAGAGCGCATGGCTGCCGGGTCTGAACGCGGCGTGCGAGGCGGCGTCCTCGGGGCCGAGATACGCTTCGGTCTCGACGATGCGGCCCGCCGTCACGGCACGGGCGCGCCGTGACACGACGATGCACCCGAGCAGATCGCGTGCGACCGCGCGCGCCGGCCGCAGGTAGAAGCGGCGCGGCAGCGGCACCTAGCCGAGGCGCTCGGCGACGAGGCGTCTGAGCGAGTCGAAGTCGAACGCGACGCCCGTGCGGCTCGGCGGCTCGCCCTCGGTCTTGAGCCCCGTTTCGCTGATGATCGCGCAGATGGTCTGCTCCCGGTCGAGCTGCTTCTGCGCCAGCAGCCGGGCCAGCACCGCCAACGTCGCGACGCCCGTCGGCCCGGCCCAGACGCCCTCGACCCTGGCGAGCCGCCGCTGCGTCTCGAGGATCTCGTCGTCCTCGGCGTCGCCGGCCAACCCTTTGCCCTCGCGGAGCAGCCGCAGGACCCACTCGCCCTTTCGGCCAGGGTCTCCCGCCGCCAGGCCCTCCGCCACGGTGTAGCCGATCTTGAGCGGCGTGATCGCGGCGCCGTCGCGGAACGCGCGAGCGACCGCGTTCGCCCTCGTGGCCTGGGCCGCGACCATGAGCGGCGCGCGCGCGATCCAGCCGGCCTCGCGCATCTCGCGAAAGCCGCGGGCCGTGGCGATGAACGTCTCACCGACCGCGACCGGCGCGACCACGACGTCCGGCACCGTGAAGCCCGTCTGCTCGGCGATCTCGTAGGCGAGCGTCTTCTTGCCCTCTTGCTTGTAGGCGTTGCGCGAGGCGCCGCAGTCGAAGAACAGGTTGTCCTCGACGAGCCGGTCCCAGATCTTGATCAGGTCGTCGTAGACGCCCTTGTAGACGATGAGGTTGGTCGTCGTCGCGGCCATGTGCAGGAGCTTCGGCGCCGAGGCCCTCTCGTAGGCGAAGATCAGCGAGCGAAGCCCGGCGCGCGCCGAGTAGGCGGCGATCGACGAGCCCGCGTTCCCCGAGCTGACCACCGACGTCGCGCGGTAGCCGAAGCGCAGCGCGGCGGCGACGGCGGTTGCCGACGAGCGGTCCTTGACGGTGCCGGTCGGGTTCGCGCCGTCGAACTTCAGGAGCAACCGGCGCACGCCGAGCTCGCGGGCGAGCCGCGGGCAGTCGAGCAGCGGCGTGCCGCCCTCGCCGAGCGTCACCCGATGGGCGGGATCGGGGATCGGAAGAACCGGCGCGTAGCGCCAGAGGCCCGAGCCCGCGAGGAGCGCGGGGCCGTCCGCGCGCAACCGGCCGATGTCGTAGCGGAGCTCCAGGAGCCCGCGGCACGCGCCGCACTCGAGGCGGTAGGTGAGTGGATATACGGCTCCGCAATCGATGCACGTGAGGTTTTCCGCCAGGGAGTCGGTCACGATCGCTTGCCGAAACGCTCTTCGACCATCGCGAGGATCGCCTCGATGCGGTGGCGCAGCGTGTGCTCGGCGAGGGCGCGGCGGCGCGCGTTCTCGCCGATGGCGCGGGCCTCGTCCGGGTGCTCGAGGTGCACGTCGAGCTGGCGGCGCAGCTCGCCGAGGTCGCGATAGCCGACAACCTCCTCGCCGACCTTGAAGAGATCGTGGAGGTCGTCCTTGAGGTCCACGACCTGGCAGGCGCCGGCGGCGGCCAGCTCGAACGCGCGCGTGTTGACGCCGACGATGTCGTTCATCGGGTGATGGTGGTTGAGCGACAAGATCGAGGCCGAATACACGAGGAGCTTCTCGTTGCCGAAGACCGGCGGACCCGCGATGGCGCGGACCAGCGGATCGTCGGCTGCGGTCCAGCCGTTGCCCCAGAGCTTCAGCGGATAATCCCGCAGCGCTCGGACGAAGCGCTCACGATACGGATAGCGGTTGCCCACGAACGAGATCGGAGCGCCGTAGCGCCGGGCCTCGTCAGGCGTCGGCGTCACCGGGTGATGCGCGGAGGGCACGCAGTACATCGGCAGGTACGCCAGGTTCCGCAGCCCGACCTGCTCGAGGCTCTTCATCGCGTAGCGCTCCTTCGTGAAGAAGAGGTCGTACGCCTCGATCGCCTCGAACGGCATCATCCAGAGCGGGTTGTCGGGGAAGAAGTTGAGGAAGAGCGTGTCGATCTTCCGCTTCACGCGGGCGATGAGGTCGGCGGTGATGGGCCCGCCCTTGATGACCAGCACGAGACTCGGCTGCCAGGCCAGGCACGTGCGCTCGAGGGAGCGCAGCAGGAGCGCCTGGTACGCGGATTTCGTGCCGCGATTCTTGTAGAGCGGATTGTCCTTGCGATACTCGAACGTCCGGACGTCGTGGCCGAGCTCGGAGAGCTCGTCGGCGAAATCCATCCCCATGAGCCCGGGCCGTTCAAAGGGGAGGACGACCAGCCAGCGCACGGGTCGTAGCGTAGCACACGAGCCGCGCTGTATGATGACCGCGCCGTGAAGGTCCGAGCCCTTCAGCGCTACGCGCCCTCGCTCTTGCTCTTCGCCGTCTTGCTCGTGATCTGGCAGCTGGCGCCGCCGATCTTGAAGATCCGCGAATATCTGCTGCCCGGTCCCGCCCAGGTCGTCCGCGCGGCGCTGAACTTCTCGATTCCGTGGCACACGCATCTGGCGGTGACGACGCTCGAGATCCTGGGTGGCTTCGTCCTGGCCGGCGCCGCCGGCGTGGCGCTCGGCGTCGCGATCGCGTGGTCGCCGACGGTCGGGCGGGCACTGGTGCCGTTCCTCGTGTTCGTGAACACCTTGCCCAAGGTTGCCGTCGCGCCGCTGTTCCTGCTCTGGCTCGGCTACGGTATCGTGCCGAATGTCCTCATCGCCGCGCTGATCGGCTTCTTCCCGGTGGTGATCAACACCGCGGTCGGACTCACGCAGGTGGACGACGAGCTGCTCGACCTCGGACGCGCGTTCGGCGCGCCCACCTGGAAGGTTTTCTTGAAAATCCGCCTGCCGAACGCGCTCCCGTACGTCCTCTCGGCGCTGAAGATCACCGCGACCGCGGCGGTCGTGGGCGCGATCGTCGGCGAGTTCGTCGCCTCGCAGGCGGGGCTCGGCATGGTCATCGTCAACGCGCAGACGAATCTCAACACGCCGGTCGCGTTCGCGGCGCTGCTCTGGATCTCGATCATCGGCCTGACGCTCTACGGCGCCGTGTGTCTCGCGGCCCGCTGGTGGGCTCCCTGGGCCGACACGACCTGAGCGGTCGGCCCTCTCCAGGAGGAAACGATGAAGGTGAACCGGACCACGTGCCTGATCGGCCTCACGCTCGTGCTCCTCGGCGCGGCCTGGCTTGGCGCGTCCCAGGCCCAGCCGGCGCAGAAGGTCGTGTTCGCGCTGAACTGGTTCGCCGTGGGCGACCACGCCGCGTACTGGGTCGCGCTCGACCGCGGCTACTACCGCGCCAAGGGGCTCGACGTCGAGCTGCAGAACTCGAAGGGCTCCGGCGACTCGATCGCCAAGGTCGACACGAATCGCGCCGATCTCGGCCTGGCCGACGCCGTCGTCGTGATCCCGCGCATCGCGCAGGGGGCGAAGATCCGGGTCGTGGGCGCCGTGTTCGACAACACGCCGCTGAACATCTGGACGCGCAAGGACACGGGCATCACGAAGCCGAAGGACCTGGAAGGCAAGACCCTGGCGGCGCCGCCCGGAGACGCGCAGCGCCAGCTTTTTCCCGCGTTCGCCAGGCTCAACGGAGTCGAGGAGGCGAAGGTGAAGTGGGTCAACATCGAGCCCGCGGCCAAGTTCGTCGCGCTCGCGGAGAAGCGCGCCGACGCCGTCCCCGACTACACGACCGGGCAGCCGTTCTGGGAAAAGGCGGTCGGCGCCGAGAACCTCGTGCGCATGCCCTGGAGCCAGTTCGGCTTCGACACGTACTCGATGGCCATCATCGCCAGCGAGAAGACCATCACCGAGCGTTCGCAAGTCTTGCGTGACTTCGTCGCCGCGTCCTATCAGGGCTGGCGCGACGTGATGGAGAACCCCAAGGCGGCGCTCGAGATCTTCAAGAAGCGCGTGCCCGACATCGACCTGGCCCTCATCGAGCCGAACATGATGCTCGGGCTCGATCTCATGAAGACGGATCGCTACGCGAAGAACGGGATCGGCTGGATCGAGCGTGCCAAGATGTGCCGCACCGTCGAGCTGGTCAACACGTACATGCCCGACATGCCACGCAAGGTCGGCTGCGACGAGACGTTCACGATCGAGTTCCTGACGAAGATCGAGCCGCCGAAGCGTTGATCGTCCTCGACGGGGTTGGGATGACCTACCGGGCCGACTCCGGCCCCGTCGAGGCGCTCAGGGACATCACGTTCACGGTCGACCGGGGCGAGCTCGTCGCCCTGGTCGGGCCCTCGGGATGCGGGAAATCCACGCTCCTTCGAATCATCGCCGGCCTGCGTCCGCCCAGCGCCGGACGGATCGCGGTGGACGGTCGCGCGGTGACCCAGCCCATCGCCGCGGTCGGGATGGTCTTCCAGGCTCCGGTGCTGCTCAAGTGGCGCCGGATCGTCGACAACGTCCTGCTCCCGGCCGAGCTCGCCGGCCTGAACCCCGGCGACTACCGAGCGCGCGCCGGCGACTTGCTGCGGCTCGTGGGGCTCGAAGACTTCGGCGAGAAGCTCCCGCGTGAGCTGTCGGGCGGCATGCAGCAGCGTGCCGCGCTCTGCCGCGCCCTGCTGCTCGATCCGCCGCTACTCCTGATGGACGAACCCTTCGGCGCGCTCGACGCGATGACCCGCGACGAGCTGAATCTGGAGCTCTTGCGGCTGTGGGGGGAGGGGAGCGGGCGGCGCAAGACGATCCTGTTCGTCACGCACTCGATTCCAGAGGCGGTGTTCCTCGCCGACCGGGTCGTCGTGATGACACCGCGCCCCGGCCGCGTGGCCAGCGTCGTGCCGGTGCGATTACCCAGGCCGCGCACGATCGCGACCCGAGCAAGCGCCGACTTCGGCGCCCTCAGCCTCCAGATTCACGACATCCTGACGCGCCCGGCCTGACGCCGGGCCGCGTCAGGCGACCGCGGCGGTGCGGATCTGGCGGAAGCGCGCGGCGAAGAGCGGGTCGAAGAGGGCGGCGGTCGCGACGAGCACCGCGTCGGCGCCCTCGCGAAGGACGTCTCGGGCGCGCTCGACCGTCGAGATCCCCCCCACGGCCAGGACGGCCCGATCCCACGCTCCGGCCTTGCGCCAGGCGAGCATCTCGGCAACCTGACGCGAGGCGACCGTGAACGTCTGAGCGCCCACGACATCGGCGCGCTCTCGGCCGGCACCGTCGAAAGCGGGTGAGCCCTTGTCGTCGAAGACCCGCCGGTTGATGCCGTGGACGAGCACGTAGCCGTGGGCCCACGGCGCCAGCCGCGTGGCCGTCTCGTGGAGCAGGCGCGGTGTCTTGAAGGGTCCCAGCTTTGCCAGGACCGGCGTGGCGACCGTCGTCCGTGTGCGGTAGAGGATCTGCGCGGCCAGGGGCACGTTCTCGTAGATCATCTGCGGCTGCTCGGTGAAGGGGTCCGGCGTCGCCAGATGGACCTCGATCGCATCGGCTCCACTTTTGGCCGCCCAGCCCGCGCACTGGGCGTAGTCCGCGATGAGCGTTTCCGTGTCGCCGCCGGGGTGTGGGGTGCCGATGACGCTGACGATCAGGACTTGACCGCGTCCCATGCGCTCCTTTGCCCGGCGAATGTCCTTGCGCCAGACGTCCGGCTCCATCGAAGGCTCGCCGAGCGACACTGCGATCGTGGTGCCGCCGCTGTTGGTCGGGCGCGCGACGACCGCCGCCTGCTCACGGTTATCCACATGACGGATGTTGGGCAGACCATGAGCAGCCCGGAAGGTCGATCGAACGGTCGCGTAGGTCAGGACGTCGAATCCGAGCCGCGCATAGGCCTCCACCCACTTCGAGTTGAGCAGCGGACCGGCTGCGATGCCGAGGCTCGAGCTGACGGGACGGCCGAAGAGCTTGCCACCCGGGGCTGGGGGAAGACGACGCACGCGAGGAAGCCCGGGGGCGTGGGAGTAATTCCACTGATAGGAACGATCGACACGATAGGCGCCTTGGGAAATGGCTCAATCACTCCTTTTCCCCAAAATGATCCTGGTAAGCGCCTAGTTTATCATATAGTTACGGCCCATGCCTAGTTAAATGCGGGCGTCACCTCCCTCGCGATCAGCTCGAGCTCCCTCATGATGTGCGCGTGCGGCATGCCCGGGAAGAAGGTCCGGCAGATCAGATGGGTCATTCCATACGCTTCGGTGAAGCGGCGGATCTGCGCGATGCACTGTTCGGGCCCGCCGACGATGAAGCGGTCGGCCATAAGCCGATCCAGGTCGGTCGCGATCGAGGCGTCGATGAATGGGTGGCGCCACCCGCCCGCGTACTCCTTCCGATACGCGATCATGATGTGCTCCTCGGCGAGCTCTCGCGCCCGTCGGTCGGTCTCGGCGATGATCAGATCCCGGGTCAGCGGCCATTCCGTGACCGTCTGGCTCCGGCCCGCGGCCTGCCGGTTGTCGAGAAAGCGCTTCTTGCCCGCGAGGAGGCGCTTGAGATCGGCCGTCGGGCCGGGGATCCAGTTGTCGGCCAGGGTGGCTGCGCGTCTGAGGGTGATATCTCCCCATCCGCCGATCCAGATCGGCGGATGCGGTCGGCTCACGGGCTTGGGCTCGAGCCGTCCCTCGACCGTGTAGTAGGCGCCCTTGAAGCTCACCCGTTCCTGGGTCCAGAGCCCCTTGATGATCGCCAGCTGCTCCTCGAACCGCGCGCCCCGTTTCTCGAGATCGACACCATAGAGGGCGAACTCGTCGGGCTTGTAGCCGATCGCGATGCCGAGCGTGATGCGCCCGGCCGACATGACATCGAGCATCGCGACGTCCTCGGCGAGGCGGACCGGGTGATGGAAGGCGGCGACGATGATGTCGGTGCCGAGCATCATGCGCGACGTGCGGGTCGCGAAGCCGGCGAGCACGGGCAGCGGCGACGGCCAGTAGTGATTCGTCACCGAGTGGTGCTCTTCCATCCACACCGAATCAAAGCCGAGCTCTTCCGCCCGCGTGACCTCTTCGAGCGCTTCCTTGTAGTACGTGCCGCCTTCGATCGGGATGAAGCCGATCTTGAGTCGCGCCATGGGGCGAGAGCCTAGCACGGGTCACGGAGGCGAGTCACTTGACAGACCCTCCTGCGAAGACTAAACCGTGGATGCATCACATCGAAGGAGAGTCTCCATGCCCAGCATGAAGGGCTATCACGCCCTCAAGAATCTTCCCGAAGAGAAGGTCACCGACAGGATCTCGCGCCGCATTCTCGCCGGCGACCAGGAAATGATCGTCTGGTGGTCGATGAAGGCGGGCGCGCACGCGACGGCCCACCGGCACCCGCACGAGCAGATCTTCTGGGTGCTCAAGGGGAAGATGGAGTTCCGTCTCGGCAGCGACAAGCGGATATGCGGTCCGGGCGACCTCGGCCTGATCCCCGGCGGCATCGAGCACGAAGCGTGGTTCCCCGAGGACACGGAAGTGATCGACGTCTTCGCCCCGCCCCGAGAGGACTTCCTCACGTCCGAGGTCCCGGCGTACATGCGAAAGGGCTGAGCGCGCGCGTCTACTTGAGGGCGGTCGTGAGCGCGCTGACGAGGTGATCGAGATGGGCGATGTAGTCCTCGGTCCCTTTCAGCGCGCCGGGGGACTGCGGGACCACGACCATCTTGGCGCCGGTCTCCTTCGCGACCCGACTCGTCACGTCCGAGGGATACCAGCTCTCGTGAAGTATGACCTTGACCTTCTGCTCCCGCATCGAGCGAATCAGGTTCGCCAGGTGCTGCGGTGAAGGCGGGATACCCGGGCGATCCTCGATGACGCCCGCATCCACGAACCCGAACGCTCGGTAGAAGTACGGCCAGCTGTCGTGGTAGCTCACGATCCCGGTCCCCCGGAAGGGCGCGAGCGCGGATTTCCAGCGCCGGTCGGCCTCGGCGACCTTCTCGAGGAACCCCTGGCGATTGGCTTCGAACGCGCGGGCCTGCTCGGGCGCCGCGCGCGTCAACCCGGCCGCGATGTTCGCGGTGACGATCGCCACGTTGTCCGGATCGAGCGTGTAGTGCGGGCTCCCGAGCGGGTGCACGTCTCCCATCGATCGATCCACCCGGCCGGTCAGCACCTTGAGCACCTCGATGCCCTGGGATGCCTCGACGACGTTCGGCGAGCCGCGGAGCATCCTCGGGTTCGCGGCTCCGTGCACCATCACGTCGATCCAGGCGTCCTCCTCGAGACCGTTTCGCACCAGGACGTCGGCGCGGCGGACGAGCAAGATCTGGCTCGGCCGGACTTCCATGTCGTGAGGGTTTTGGCCGAAGCGCGCAATGAGGTCGACCGTCGCCAGGTCACCGGCGACGGCTCGCGTCAGGATGAAGAGATCCGGCAAGGTCGCGACGACCCGGAGCTTGGGATCGGCGGCGTGCAGCCTGGACGCCGTGCCGGTCACGCTCAGCGCGAGGGCGCCGAGCAGCGCCAGGGCCAGCCGTCTGGACGTCGCGGCCCGAGCTAGCCGCCGTAGCCCCAGTTCCAGCACGGACGTCGCTCGAGCCAGAACCAGTCGTCGCAGAGCTCCTCGACGCAGCGATGCCGGCACTGGACCTCCGTCTGATCCGACACGCAGCGAAGCTCGCCGGCGGCCCTGCAGTAGCAGGAGCCGGTGAGCTCCCATCGAGTCTCTTGCGCGACGATGCCGTTCACGCTCGTCAGGCCGAGCGCCAGCAGCGCGCCGAGCGTGATCGGTGCGACCCGACGCGCCCTTGCGCTGTCCCTCATTGCCTCGGCTCCATCGCGCCGCTATAGTCTCACGACATGCTCCGAGCATGCCTGGCCGTCGCCGTCGCGCTTGCCGCGCTGTTGGTCTCCGAGTCTCCTGGCGCGGATCCCTCAGTCATCCGCCGCGTCGCCGTCACCGGGCAGGCCGTGCCGGGCGGCGGCACCTTCGACCGATTCAGCGTCGAGTCGCTTCCGATCGTCGCGCCGATCAACAGCAAGGGCCACGTCGCATTCTTCGCCACGGTTCTCCGCGGCCGGGCGAGCGAAGGTTTCTTTCTCGCCTCGGGAGGGCGCATCAGCAAGCTCGTCGCGGATGGCGACCCGGTCCCGGGCGGCGGCGTCTTCTCGGGCTTCGGCCGGCATCCGGTTCCGGCGCTCAATGACGCGGGGGATCTCGCGTTCTCGGCCGCGATCGCGGGCGCCAGGGCGGTCGAGGGCATCTTCGTCGCCTCGTCGCGCCGGGTGAGGTCGATCGCGCTCGCCGGAGGCCCGGCGCCCGATATTCCGTCGGGCACGCTCGCGAACGTCGACACGCCGGCGATCAACGACCGAGGCGACGTCGCGTTCCTGGCGACGGTCCGTCGCGGCCGAGAGAGCCTCGAGGCGATCTATCTGTCCTCGGGCGGGAAGAACCGAAAGGTAGTCGCCCAGGGCGATCCGGCGCCGGCGGGCGGCACGTTCGCCGGCTTCGGACCGCCCTCGGTCAACGGAAAGGGACTGGTCGTCTTCGGCGCCGTCGTGGAGGGGCGCGCGGTGCCGGGCGGCCTCTTCGTCTCGCAGGGCGGTGCGATCCGCATGCTCGTCGGCGCCGGCGAGGAGACGCCGGACGGTGGAATCTTCGCGAAGCTCTCCGAGCGTGTTGCCGTGAACGACGCGGGCGCCGTCGCGTTCAACGCGATCCTCAAAGGCGCTCCGATGGCCGGGGCGATCTACGTCGTCGACGACCGCGTGCGCCGGATCGCCGGGCTCGGCGACGCGGCTCCGGGAGGCGGCGTCTTCTCACATTTCGGCCTCTGGCCGTCGCTGAGCGCGACGGGGGCCGTCGTCTTCGCCGCCTCGATCGACGGTGGGACCGCGCCGGTCGCGGTGTTCGTGGCCGGTCGCGGCGGCGCGATCGCGAAGGTCGCGGCGGTGGGCGATGCGCTGCCGGGCGGCGGCACGCTCGTGTCCTTCGGCCTCTATCCATTCGCCGCGACGAGCAACCCGGGCGCGATCACGTTCGCCACCGCGCCCGACGCGGTGGGCGCCGGCGCCGAAGGGGTGTTCGCGATCGATCCCGGCTCCGGGCGCTAGCCCGTCACCGTCAGTTCATGTCGTAGGGCGGGTACTCGATGAAGACGTTCGCGGCGGTGATGAGGCGGTGGGCGGTGACCGTGCGCGGCGCGACCGTCTCGCCCCGCAGCATCCGCATCGCGATCGGCAGGACCTCGTAGCCGTATCGATCCAGGTAGAACGCGACCGAGCCCACGACGATGCTTCCACGGTTGCTCGGGTCGATCTCCTTCCGGTCGTTCATGCCCCCGTGCACCGAGCGATCCACGCCCTGTCCGACGATGGCGCCGTCGGCGAGCCGGCCCGCCGAGTCGAGCGCGCTCTTGGCCGCGAGCGCAGAGGCGTCGTCCATGGCCGCGACGAGGACTTTCGTCGCCGGGTGGCTCGCGAGGACCTTGGCGAGGAGCGGACCGACCTGGGCCGGATTGCCCTGAGTCTCGAGAAGAACGACCTTGATGGTCGGCAGGTGGCGCTTCAGGCCTTCGCTCGCCCCCTGGACGCGATCGGGAACGCGCTGCTCCTGGGCGCGCAGGTGACCCAGCACGACGCCGATCGTCCGGAGGCCGCGCCAGTTCTTCGCGCCGTACTCGGACAGCGCCTCGCCGGCAATTCGGCCCGCCGCGCGGTTGTCCATCGTGTAGAGCGGCGCGTCCGGCACGGGCGTGTTGATCGCGAGGACGCTGACGCCCGCCCCGCGGAGGCGCTGGCCGACCTTGACGTTCGTGGCCGCGTCGTCGAGGTACTGGATGTAGAGATCGACCTTGCGGCCGACGGCGTCTTCGACGTTGGCGAGCGCCTTCTTGGGATCGCGCTGGTTGTCGTAGAAGACGAGGTCGATCGGATAGCGGCGCACGGCGAGGACGAAGCTCTCGCGAACCTCGCGGCCGGTGAAGCCGGTTCCTTCTAATGTGGTCCCGGGGGCTTCGGTGAGGTTCGCGAACGCGACGGTGTAGCGGCGCTCCTGCGCGCCCGCCACGACGGCGGCACCGCCGAGCCACGGCAGCAGCAGAATCCAGGCGAAATGGACCCACAGAAAGAAACGCCGGCGCCCCGTCTGGAGCGCCGGCGTCCGTGACGCCCTATACACCTCGAGAGACTCCTAGCGGATGCCCTCGATCGCGACGAAGTTGCCGGTCAGGCCGACCGCCTTCGGCACGGTCATGCTGAAGAAGAACGTTGCGCGCTTGGTCCGATCGGCCTCCGCGGCCATGAGATCGGTCCGCACGTTCTCCATGATGTGGATCCCGGCGTCCGTGATCAGGATGTTGTGGACGATGAACGCTTCCTTCGGGTCCTCTCCGGGGATCACCTCGACGCCCCACGAGTCGGAGCCGACCGCGACGATCTTCTGCGTCACGAGCCACTTGGCGGCTTCCTTGCCGATTCCCGGCTCGCCCGAGTTGTAGACCGCGTTCTGCGCCGGGTACTGCTCGAAGAGGTCACCCCAGCCCGTATGGACGACGAGGATGTCACCCTCGCGCAGGGTCACGTTGTACATCTTGAGGCCGGCTTCGATATCGGCCTTCGTGATGACAGTGCCCTTCTCGAGGCAGGGCTTCTTGCACGCCGAGTTGCCCTTGAACTTTCCGGCCGCCTGATACACCTTGACCATGTCGACGAGCACGCCGCGCGTCGCGAACGACTTCAGGTGCTCGAGACCGAGCTTGGTCATGTTGTTCTGGGTGATGAACTTTCCCATCGGGGTCTGGTTGTAGTAGCAGTCCTTGCGGCCGATGTGCCCCATACCATCGAGGTGCGTTCCCACGTGGCTCTGGCTCAGCCAGGTGTCCTCCATGTACGTCAGCTGGTTCTCGCCGAGCGCCGCGCCGGGGGCGAGCGTGGTCGCGGTCAGGATCGTCTTCGTGAATCGCGTGCCGAAGAGCGGAATCCCGTCGGTCAGCGGGTACGACATGACGACGACCTTGCCCTCTTGAATCTCTGCCGCAGCGGCCTTGGTGACGGCCGGGGTCACCCGGTTGGTGGCGCCGGTCTGGTCGTTGGGGCCCCACGGTGAGGCCGGAACGATCGTCTTACAGTCGGTCTGGGCCAGCGCGGCGGGTGCCGACGCGATCAGGGCGGCGAGCATCACGAGGACCAGGGACAGGGATTTGCGCTTCATGCGACGTACTCCTTTCGACGGTGAAGGGCACGGCACATCCGGGGCCGTAACGCGGGGATGGTAGTACCGATCCCGAGGACATTCAAGACGCTTTGCGGCGCCGGCCTCGCCCGGTGCTAAGATCGCGCAGGATGGCCGAAGAGTTCACCCGCGAGGAGCAGGCCGCCCTCGCTCCCTATTTCACCAACCTCGATGGTCCCGTGTTCGCGCTGGTCAACCTGCCCGAGGTCGTGAAGGGCGCCCTCTTCGCCCGCTACTCGCGCTCGCCCAAGTCGCTTCGCCGGCTTTTCCTGGACGAGTTCCTGGGCCCGGGCGGTCTCGAGGCCGCCGCCGGCCACGGCCGAGCTCACGGCGACGCCGGCGCCCGGCGGGCCGAGCAGCTCTTCGAGCGCGTGTTCGTCGAGTACGGCGACGATTCCGTCGCCCAGCTCGGCGG
>Ga0137403_10003675_pt1 | contig 18363 bp, 17 predicted proteins | sample CZOMad2_1_16fung_FD_122057 | JGI IMG/M metagenome (GOLD analysis project Ga0137403, IMG submission 122057) | Vadose zone soil fungal communities from Angelo Coast Range Reserve, California, USA - CZOMad2_1_16fungal (Hybrid Assembly) | ecosystem: Environmental > Terrestrial > Soil > Vadose zone...
TTGTAGGTTCTGCCCTGGAAGATGATGCTCTGAATGTCGAGTGTGAGTTCGCTGCGGCCTTTGATCTTTCCCGCCGAGCTGGCGTTGACGAGTTTGACGTACACGTCGGCGCCTTTCGGCACGATCACGCGATTGTCAACGACAATTGGTGCGTCGAGTGATGCTTTGAAAACTTGCCCCGTCGTATTCACTTTAGAGTCCACGCCGTCAATCATGCGGACTGTAATGGTTGAGCCAGCAGGGACAGTAACGGTTCGGGGCTGAGGTGGCGGAGGGGCAGTTGGCGCGGCTGGTTTTTCCTGCGGTGCATTAGCCCCGCTGGCAGCGGCGTCTGAAGGAGCAGGCGCCGCAGTATCTGGCTCTCTGGACGGAGATTTGCTCGGTTTGGGAGACGAAGGCTTCCGTTTGGGCTGTGCTTTTTCAGGTGGGCCCGTGGTGGATGCGGGTTCTGGAACCGGATTGCTAGTTGGCTGCGCAACGGCTGACTGCGCTGACTGGACGCTCATCTGGTCGTTCACTTTTGAAACGCCCTTTGATTCGCTCGCAATTTTGTATGCTGCAAGCCGCGCAGCGTCATCCGGGACCGGTCCGGAAAGAGTGACCTCGCCACCGTGTGTGGAGACGTCGACGTTTGCCGCTTTCAGCGACGGGTCGGAAAACATTTTTGCTTTGATGTCGGTAGTGATCGCCGCATCGTCCGGCTTTCCCAACTTGTTGCAGGAAACTGCGAAAAGCAGGACGAATGCCTGTAACAAGACTAGGAGTCGTTTGGTGTGCATGGATTCCTCCCGGGCGAACGTATGTCGATGAAAAAATATTCTGCGAGAAGTCGCGCGTTAATGCAAATGAATCAATATACGACCTAATAGATCCGTAAGGACTCCGACAATTGACCTCTCGTAACGCAGCCTATAATCCATATTTTCATAGGGAGTACGATGGCTGGAATTTTGAGGTCACGGAAACTCACCTACCAAAGCATTGATTTTGTATAACCTCAATATAAACAGTAGATTAGAGAATATCGGCGACTCATAAGGCGCTAATTAATTTGGCCCACCGATTGCACGTAACGTTATAAATTCTCGATTTATATCTGTTATCGGGTCAAAAGCTAAAAGAAATTTACTGTGAGGAAGAGGCACATGAAGCGCTCAATCCAGTACCTGTTCTGCTCAATGCTGGCACTCTGTTTTGCCGTAGGAAGTGGTTTGCTCCCTGTGGCGACGTACTCGCAAGGTATCGCGACAGGATCGATCTCGGTTACTGTGACTGATCCTTCGGGCGCAGCTGTGCCGGGTACCACTGTGACGGCCAAGAGCAAGGCCACGAATCAGGAGTTTGTCGGACAAACAAACGGTTTAGGCTATGTGGAATTGCGCTCCGTTCCTCCGGGAACATACACGGTGACGATTACGTCCAAGAGCTTCCGCACGCTCTCCTTGGAGAAGACTGATGTTCTCGTCGCGCGGGACACTGATCTCGGCACCGTAAAGTTGGAGCTCGGTCCGGTAGGAGAAACGATTCAGGTCGAAAGTGCAGCGCCATTGATGGAGACGAGCACGTCTCAAGTTACGACAAGCTTCGATACTAAAGCGGTGGCAGATCTGCCGCTCGGTGGCGGTTTTGATGCGCTGACTCTGTTTATCCCCGGCGTGGCAGATTCCGGAAGTAACTCATTCAGTAACAGCAACGGTGCATCGTTTTCGACAAATGGACTCCGCGGCCGTTCGAACAACTTCCAGATCGACGGCCAGTCCAATAATGATAATTCAGTAGCGGGTCCATCCATTTTCCTGGGTAACCAGGATGCCCTCGACGAAGTGAGTGTGATTACGGACAACTTCAGCGTGGAGTATGGGCGCGCGTCGGGTTCCGTTGTGAATTACGTAACGAAGAGCGGTACCAACGATTTTCACGGAACTGGATTCGAGTACTTTACGGGATCTCATTGGGATTCAAAGGACAATCTTGACCCCGCGGACCAGCCCGTTCCGCGATACGTCGAAAATCGCTTCGGTGGGGCATTCGGCGGTCCTATCAAGCGCAATAAAGCGTGGTTTTTCTTTTCGCCATATTTCGACCGGATCCGCTCGGCAGGTGGCACTTCGACTTCCGGTTCAGCCTTGATCCCGACACCCACTGGGATGACACAATTGGCGGCGGCGTTCCCGGGCAATGCCGCCGCCGTGGCGCGGCTCTATCAGGCCAAGGGCCGGCCCTCATTCAACCCGCTGATCGCTCACGTCCGGGATATCGAAGCCGCCATGCGAATTGCCCGCTTCGACGACACCGCAATCAGGCTTGCGAAGGCGTTCTGGCCGGGACCGCTGACGCTGGTGTTGCCGAAAACCGGGGATTGCACGGTGGCCGATCTCGCGACCGCCGGCCTCGATACGATTGCGATCCGCGTGCCCGCGCACCCGCTGGCGCGGGACATCCTGCGCGCCTTCGGCGGCCCGGTGGTGGCGCCCTCGGCGAACTTGTCGGGGCACGTTTCGCCGACGATCGCCGCGCATGTGCAAAGCGACCTTGAGGGACGCATCGACCTGATCGTCGATGGCGGCGCGGTTCCGGTGGGAGTCGAATCCACCATCGTCGGATGTTTTGAGGAACCGACGTTGCTTCGGCCCGGCGGCGTGGCGCGCGAGGCGATCGAGCGCGTGCTGGGCCGCGCGCTGGTGCAACCGCCCAACGATGCAGATCACGATACAAGCCAGCCTTTGGCGCCCGGCATGCTGGCCTCGCACTACGCACCGCGCACGAAAGTGCGGCTCAATACCACGCACGTCGAAGCCGGCGAGGCGCTGCTCGCTTTCGGTCCGGAGCGCGCGCATGGCATGGACGAAGCGAGCGAGGTGATGAATTTGTCGTCCCGTGGCGACCTGAATGAAGCCGCCGCCAATCTTTTCGGTTATCTTCGGGCCCTCGACGCGAGAAACGCGCGCGGCATCGCGGTGATGCCGATCCCGCATCACGGGCTCGGCGAAGCGATCAACGACCGGTTGCGCCGGGCCGCGGTGGGGCGAGCCTGAGAAAACAAGCAAGAGATGAAGATGAACGTCGTTCAGCCCGCAGCGCCGCCTCTCTCACCCGAACTGATCGCGCGTTTTCGTGAGATTGTCGGCGACAAATATGCGGTGACGGAAGCGGCCGACCTCGCGCCCTATCTCACCGAGGAGCGCAATCTCTACCAGGGCCGCTCGCCGCTGGTGTTGCGGCCCGGCTCGACCGCGGAAGTTTCCGCCATTTGCAAGCTCGCCACCGAGCACAGGATTGCGCTGGTGCCGCAGGGCGGCAACACCGGCCTTGTCGGCGGACAGACCCCGCACAATGGCGAGGTCGTGGTCTCGATGCGTCGGATGGACAAAGTGCGCGACATCGACACCGCGTCGAACACCATGACCTGCGAGGCAGGCTTAGTGCTGCAGATCGCGCAACAACGCGCCAGCGAAGTCGATCGGCTGTTCCCGCTATCGCTTGGCGCTGAAGGAAGCTGCACCATCGGCGGCAACCTCTCCACCAATGCCGGCGGCACCGCCGCTTTGGCCTTTGGCGTGGCGCGAGAAATGGCGCTCGGCCTTGAGGTGGTGCTGGCGGACGGGCGCGTTCTTAACGGCCTGTCGAAGCTGAAGAAAGACAACACCGGTTACGATTTGCGCAACCTCTTCATCGGCGCCGAAGGTACGCTCGGCATCATCACCGCGGCGACGTTGAAACTTTTCCCGAAGCCGCGCGCGGTGGAGACCGCCTTCGTCGGACTCAAATCGCCCTCGGACGCGTTGAAGCTGCTCGCGATCGCGCAGAACGAGGCCGCCGGCAGCCTCACCAGTTTCGAGTTGCTCGCCCACATCGCGGTCGATTTCAGCGTCCGTCACGGCATCGACATCCGCGATCCCCTCACCGGCAAGCATCCGTGGTACGTGTTGATGGAACTGTCGTCCTCGCGCGACGACGCCCGCGCCACGCTGGAGTCGATCCTGGCGCAGGGGCTCGAGCAGGCCATCATCGACGACGCCGTGATCGCGGCGAATTTGAGCCAGCGCAGTCAATTCTGGAAGCTGCGCGATGAAATGTCCGCGGCGCAAAAGCCGGAAGGCGGCTCGATCAAGCACGACATTTCGGTGCCGGTCGCCGCGGTGCCCAAATTCATCGAAGAGGCCAACGCCGCGGTGGTGAGACTGATACCGGGCGCGCGCCCGGTGGCGTTCGGCCATCTCGGCGACGGCAACATTCATTACAATGTCAGCCAGCCGGTGGGTGCAAAGCCTGCCGATTTTCTCGCGCGGTGGCACGAGGTGAACGCGGTGGTGTTCGAGATCGTGCTGCGGATGGGCGGGTCGATCTCCGCCGAGCACGGCATCGGCGTGCTCAAGCGCGACGAGCTTCCGGGCGTGAAAGACAAGGTCGCGATCGAGCTGATGCGCGGGCTTAAAGCGCTGCTCGATCCGCTCGGCATCATGAATCCCGGAAAAGTGTTATAAGAAATGCGCATCGCTCTCATTCACGCGCTGAAACATTCGGTCGTGCCGATCGAGGCCTCGTTTGCCCGGCATTGGCCGGACGCAATTCTGATGAATTTGCTCGACGACAGCCTGTCGGCCGACGTGGCACGCGACGGCCGCCTCACCGCGGCGATGACCGATCGTTTCCTCTCGCTCGGACGTTATGCGGCCTCTACCGGCACTGATGCGATCCTCTTCACATGCTCGGCCTTCGGCCCTTGCATCGAGGCTGTGGCGCGCGAGCGCGCGCCGATGCCGGTGCTCAAGCCGAACCAGGCGATGATCGAGCAAGCGGCCGCGCGCGGCCACAGGATCGGTCTGCTCTCGACATTCGCGCCGACGCTGAAGTCGATGCCGCAGGAATTTCCAAGCACCATTCAGATCGTGCCGAAACTCGCGGAAGGGGCGCTCGCGGCGCTCGATCGCGGCGATCGCACGGAACACGATCGTCTGGTCGCAGAGGCCTCCCGCGACTTGCGCGACTGCGACCTGATTGCGCTCGCGCAATACAGCATGGCGCCTGCGGCCTCGCTGGTCGCCGAGGCGTCCGGCCGTCCGGTTCTCACCACGCCCGACAGCGCCGTGATGAAGCTGAAGGAATTGCTCGCCGTTGATTAGGGGACGGTGTGGCGCTGAATATTTTCGATCAAACGCTCAATTTGCAAGTGCTGCGTAGGGTGGGCAAAGCGAAAGCGTGCCCACCATTTTAATCATCGTTTTACGTAGATGGTGGGCACGGCGCATAGCGCCTTTGCCCACCCTACCATCAGAACAAACTTCCCTGCCCGTCGTCCGAAGCCGCCGGGGCTGCCTTGCGCGTTGCGGCTTTTTTCACAGGCTTCGGTTCCTCGGCCGCCATCTGCTCGGCCGTAATGGGGAGGATCAATTGCGCATCGTCATTGGCGACACGGTTGACCCTTGTCGAAACCTCGTGCCAGGCGAATTCGCCCACGCGCGGAGCGATCAACAACGCTATCGCCCTCTCCACATCGTGAGCACCGCAATCGAGCCAACGGGCGAAATCTTCCCGACCGATCGTCACCGGGACGCGGTGATGCAACACGGCGAGGTCGGCGCTTGCCGGTGCCGTGACGATGGCGACCGTATCGAGTTCCTCGCCGTTCGGCCCGATCCAGGTCTCGGCGAGCCCTGCCATCCCGAACGGCTCGCCGTCGCGGCGATGGATGAAGTACGGCCGCTTGCGCTGGTCGGAAACGTGCCATTCATAATAGCCATCCGCCGGGATCAGGCAGCGGCGGCGCCTGATCGCGTTTTTGAAGGCCGGTTTTTCCTCCAATGTCTCCGCACGCGCATTGATCACCAACGTAAAATTACGGGGGTCCTTGACCCAGGCGGGCAACAAGCCCCAACGCATCAGGCGGAAATGCCTGATGCCATTATCCGTAATCACCACGGGTATAGGTTGGGTCGGTGCAATATTATACCGTGGCGGGAAATTGGGCTGATCTTGATAACCAAAAACTTGCCGCAAGGCCGCCGGCGGCGAGGTAATTACGAAACGTCCGCACATTATTGGGTTCCGATCGTCAGCCGTTCAGTTCCTTTTAACTCGGAACGTTAACAGTGGAAGGTATGAGCGCACCGGCTGCCAGACCCACCCCACCTGAGCGCCTGCTTGGCGGCGTCGATGGCGCGCGGGCGGCCGAATTGCGGGCTGCCAACATCAATCCCCGCACCGGCCTTGCGACCGACTATCTGAACCATTTCAACGAAGCCATCATGCTGCTCGAAATGATTCCGGACATGCCGGAATGCGCGGAAGATTTCTTACAATGGCGACCGCTGTCCTACCGGGAGCATTTCACGGCGTCCAACTTCAAGGCCCGAGACCTCGCGATTGAGGCCTATGATTGCGCCGACGAGGCCATCCGTGTCGAATTCGACGATATCACAAACGCGATGACCTCGATTCTCACCGCGGTCGGCGCCGCCATGCGCGATGTCCGCCAGGACACCACCCGCGCCACGCTGGCGGAGCGGGCGGCCTGTTGGGTCAAGCCGCTGGTCGCCACGGCCGGCGGCATCATCAATGGCGGGACCGAAGCCGACATCGACTACATCATGACCCACTAGGTCATGATGCGATTAAGTGAAATCGCATCGTGACCGCATCTCTTTGTTGGAGCATGATCTGCGCGCAAACGCTATGCGTTTGTCGCGTAGAAAACCGGTTTCCACCCCGCATCAAGTGCGGGGCAGGCTTTTTCTGGATCATGCTCTGATGCCGCACCCCCAGCTTGCCGTCAGCGCGGCGATCTTTCGCGACGATAAAATCCTGCTGGTGCGGCGCGCGCGCTCGCCGGCCAAGGGGTTCTACTCGTTGCCCGGCGGCCGGGTCGAATTCGGCGAATCGCTGCACGCCGCGTTGCACCGCGAGGTCAAAGAGGAAACCGGCCTTCAAATCGAGATCATTGGCCTTGCCGCCTGGCGCGAAGTTTTGCCGGGAGGCTCTGGCGGCGGGCACTATTTGATCATGTCCTTCGCGGCACGCTGGGCCGGAGGCGAAGTGGTCCTCAACGAGGAACTCGACGATTTCAAGTGGCTGGTGCCCGATGCGCTCGACGATCTCAAGCTCACAAGCGACCTGCAGGAGGTGATTCGCTCGGCCCACCTTCTGCTCCAGGCGTAAGCTAACGCGGCCTGTGCCTTGCTTCCCGCGCGTTGAGGGGGCATATCGTTCGGGCTCATGTCCAAGCCTTTGTCCAAATATTTTTTGGCCGCGCTCCTCCTCTTTTCGGCGTGCATCGCCGGCCCCGCGCGGGCGGAGGACCCCGCCGCGCCGTTCGACGGCGACCTGCAGCGGCTGGCCGAAATCCTCGGTACCCTGCACTATCTCAGAGGCATTTGCGGCACCAATGAAGGCGGCAAATGGCGCAACGAGATGCTGGCCCTGATCGATGCGGAAACCCCGTCGGGCGATCGCCGCACCCGCATGATCGCGGGCTTCAACCGCGGCTATAACGGTTTTCAGCAGACCTACCGGACCTGCACGCCGGCGGCGTCGGTCGCGATCCGCCGATATACCGAGGAAGGCTCGAGGATTTCGCGGGATCTGACGGCGCGTTACGCGAACTGATCGTCTTTATCCTATTCGACGCCGTTAACCCTTCTTAAAGAAGTGGCTAGGCGGGCCTGCACCACATGCTAAACCTCGGCCGTTCGACGTTCCGTCCTGGAACCGCGCTTGCAGACCTGTTGAGTTTCATGAGCCACCCAGCCCCCTTCACGACCGCCCGCGACCCGCTCCCCGACCATGAGCAAAAACAGGCCGCGCTGAGCTACCTCAACGAGGCTTGGGCAGAGGCGCGGCACGATGGCGTCGATGGCGATTGCCTGGCGCAAGCAAGCCTGTTCGCGGCTTTCGCCGAACTGGTCGGAACCTACGGCGAAGACGCGGTGGCGAAGTTCGTGGAAGGCCTGCCCGTCCGCGTCCGCAACGGCGAGTTTTCGATTTCGTTGGCGAAGCAATAAGTTCGCACCTCACGACAACTGTGACGACACCTGAAGTCGGCGCAGCGCCTCGCCCTCATCAGAGACTGCAAAGACCTACGCCTTCAACGTCTCCAGAAACCGTACCGGCTCGCCGGTCGATGGCGTGACGAGTTCGCCTTGCCACATCACGCGGCGGCCGCGCACGAAGGTGCCGACCGGCCATCCGGTCACACGCACGCCGTCATAAGGCGTCCAGCCGGCACGTGAGGCCACCCATCGATTGGTGATGGTCTCGCGACGCTTGAGGTCGACCACCGTAAAATCCGCATCATAACCCGCCGCGATCCGGCCCTTGCAGGCGATGTTGAACAATCGCGCGGGGCCTGCGCTGGTGAGATCGACGAAACGCGCGAGCGACAATCGCCCGGCATTGACGTGGTCGAGCATCACCGGCACCAGCGTCTGCACCCCGGTCATGCCGGAGGGCGAGGCCGGATAGGTTTTGGCCTTTTCCTCCAGCGTGTGCGGCGCGTGATCGGAGCCGAGCACGTCGACGATACCCTGTTCGATGCCGCGCCAGATGCCGTCGCGGTGATCGGCGGTTCGCACCGGCGGGTTCATCTGCGCGCGGGTGCCGAGCCGCTCATAACAATCGGGCGCGATCAGCGTAAGATGATGCGGCGTCGCCTCACACGAGGCGACGTCCTTGTGGTCGCGCAAGAACTCGATTTCCTGTTTGGTCGAGATATGCAGCACGTGAATGCGCTTTCCGGTTTCACGCGCGAGTTTGACGAGCCGTTCCGTCGCCATCAGCGCCGCGACCTCATCGCGCCACACCGGATGCGAACGCGGATCGCCTTCGACACGAAGCGGTTTGCGCTCGTTGAGGCGGTATTCGTCCTCGGCGTGAAAGGCCGCCCGCCGCTTTATCACCTTGAAAATCCGCCGCAGGCTTTCGTCGTCCTCGACCAGGAGCGCACCGGTCGACGAGCCGATGAACACCTTGACGCCGGCACAGCCGGGCGCGCGTTCGAACTCTGGCAAATCAGCCACATTGTCGCGGGTACCACCGATGAAAAAAGCGAAATCGCAATGCATGCGGTGGTGGCCGCGCTTCACTTTGTCACTGAAGGCCTGCGCGGTGACGGTCAAAGGATCGGTGTTCGGCATTTCGAACACGCCCGTCACGCCACCCATGGCGGCGCTGCGCGAACCGGTCTCTAAGTCCTCTTTGTGAGTCTGGCCCGGCTCACGAAAGTGGACCTGCGTGTCGATCACGCCCGGCAGGATATGCAACCCCTTGCAGTCGATCATTTCGGCCGCGGAAGCCTGCCCAAGCCCACCGATTTCGGCGATACGGCCATTGGCAATGCCAATGTCGCGGACGCCTTCGCCATCGTGATTGACCACGGTGCCGGATTTTAGAATGGTATCAAATCGCTGATTCATCGGTCCTCGGTGCCCGCTTGGCGAAACTGAGCATGGCGCGGGCCTTGTTCCCGGCACCTTAGCGGCTTACGTTCCGATGTGATATCCAGCACCGGCATTTCCCCAAGATTCCGATCACCAAGATTCCAAAGACCCAGTTAGAGAACTTCGTATGAAAGCAGCGTTTCTTTCCGATCGGGGCGTAGTGAAAGTCGGCGGCGAAGACGCACGCAACTTTCTCAACGGCCTTGTTACGACCGACGTTACGCTGCTGCGCCCGAGCCTCGGCCGCTTCGGGGCCCTGCTGACGCCGCAAGGCAAGATCACGGTGGATTTCCTGATCACCGAAGTCCCCGCCGGCCATGGCGGCGGATTCCTGATCGACTGCCCGCGTGCGCTCGCGCAAGGTCTCGCCGACAAGCTCGGTTTTTACAAACTGCGCGCCAAGGTCGGCATCGAAAATCTGTCTGATAGTCTGGGTGTGCTCGCGGCGTGGGACGGCGATCTCTCCGTCAAGCCCGATCTGGCGTTTGCCGATCCGCGCAACGAGCGGCTCGGCTGGCGGATTCTGATCCCTGAGGAACTTGCGCAAAAAGTCGCCGATCTGATCGGCGCCGACCTGGTCGATAGCAAGGCCTATGACGCGCATCGCATCGCATCTAGCGTTCCGCGTGGCGGCCTTGATTTCACCTATGGCGATGCGTTTCCGCACGAAACCAATATGGACCGCCTGCACGGCGTCGATTTCGACAAGGGCTGTTACGTCGGCCAGGAAGTTGTGTCGCGCATGCAACATCGCGGCACCGCGCGCTCGCGCATGATTCGCGTCATGCTCGACGGCCCCGCGCCGGAACCGGGCGCCGCCATCGTCGCCGGCGACAAACCGGTCGGCACCATGGGTTCGACGGCAGGCCATAACGGGCTTGCGCTACTTCGTGTCGACCGCGTCGCCGACGCGCTTGCCGAGGGAATCCCGTTGACCGCTGGCGGGCTCGCCATCCGTCTCGCCGAACCGAACGACCTGTCGATTGCACCGAAGCGGACGGTCGCATGAGCCGCTCCGCACGCCTTCATGCCGATGGGTTGACGCGTTGTCCGTGGCCGGGTGAAGACCCGTTTTACATCGCCTATCACGACACCGAATGGGGCGTACCGGAATATGACGATCGCGCGCTCTATGAAAAGCTGGTGCTCGACGGATTCCAAGCCGGGTTGTCGTGGATCACGATATTGCGCAAGCGCGACAATTTCCGCCGTGCCTTCGACGACTTTCGCCCCGAGAAGATCGCGCGCTACGATGCGAAGAAAGTTCACGCACTGATGAACGACGCGGGCATCGTCCGCAATCGCGCCAAGATCGAAGGCGCGGTCGCAAGTGCGAAATCCTATCTCAAGATCATGGGAGACGGCGACGGCTTCTCGAAATTGCTGTGGGATTTCGTCGACGGCAAGCCGAGGGTCAATAACTTCAAGACCACGGCCGGCGTGCCGGCATCGACGCCGGTCTCGATCAAGATGTCGAAGGAGTTGACCGCACGCGGATTCAAATTCGTCGGACCGACCATCGTCTACGCCTTCATGCAAGCCACGGGCATGGTCAACGACCATCTCGTCACGTGCTTCTGTCACGAGGCTAGCGGCGGAAAACTTCGTAAGCCCCGCCTCAAAATCAAATGACGACCAAAAAATCGACCGCAACCAATCCGCCCCATCGCGTCTGGCAGCGGATGTTGTCAGGACGGCGGCTCGATCTCTTGGACCCCTCGCCGCTCGACATCGAGATCGCCGATATCGCCCATGGCCTGGCGCGGGTGGCGCGGTGGAACGGCCAGACGCGCGGCGCGCATATTTTCTCGGTGGCGCAACACACGCTCTTGGTCGAGGCTGTGATGCGCGAGCAGACCCCGCGGATGGACCACCGCGTCCGGCTGGCGGCGTTGCTGCATGACGCGCCGGAATACGTCATCGGCGACATGATCTCGCCGTTCAAGGCGGTGCTTGGCGGCGACTACAAAGCCGTGGAGAAGCGGCTGCTTTCGGCGATCCATATCCGTTTCGGATTGCCGCCGATGCTTGGCCCCGAGATCGAGCGCAAAATCAAGGATGCCGACAAGGGCGCGGCCTATCTCGAAGCGACCGAGCTTGCGGGCTTTGCGCCGACGGAGGCGAAACGCCTGTTCGGTCGCGATCCAGGCCTTCCGCTGGCGACCCGGCGGGATTACCTGACGCCCTGGACGGCGGCCAAGGCCGAGAAGCGGTTCCTGGCCCGGTTCACGACACTACTCACATGAACGCATTGCTCGTCTGAGCGTCATGTTTGAACGTACTTTCAGGCCTCCGCGCGCAGGCCTATAATTGACCTTTCAAAAGGACCGCCATGATTCACGTCTGCTCGCTTGCCGCACTTCCCAATACCGTCAAGACCACCGGTGCCAGCCACATCCTTACGGTGATGGCCAATGTCGATCAGGTCCAGCGGCCAGCCTCGGTGCTGGAGGCCAATCATCTCAAGGTGTCGATGGACGACATCACCGAGCAGATGGACGGTTTTGTCGCGCCTTGCGATGCGCATATCGAGCGGGTTCTGAATTTTGTGCGCGGCTGGGACCGCAGCGCGCCACTCGTGGTCCACTGCTATGCCGGCATCAGCCGTTCGACCGCGAGCGCCTTTGCGGCCGCCTGCGCGCTCAATCCGCATCGCGACGAAATGTCGATCGCGCGGCAAATACGCCAAGCTTCCCCCACCGCGTTTCCGAACCGGTTGATCGTTACGCTTGCCGACAAGGCGCTGGGACGGGAAGGACGGATGCTGCGCGCGCTCGACGAAATGGGTCCGGGCACCATGACCGTCGAAGGCCGGCCGTTCCGCGTCGATTTGGATTGACGTCCATGAACGCCGCCAGATGAGCGAAAAGCCGCTGACGCCGATCGAAATCGGCCTGACCGCCGCGATCGTCGCGATCGAAGGCAATGAGCCATTGATACTCACCGCGTCAAGCGGCGGCGAAACGCTTGCCGGGCTTCCATTCGGCCCATTCGAAGCCGTCTCACACCGCACCTTCGAGATCGGCTTGCGCGCCTGGGTGGAAGAGCAGGCGGGATTGCGGCTAGGCTACGTCGAGCAGCTCTATACGTTCGGCGATCGCGGCCGGCACACCCAAGCTGGCGACACCGACGCCCATGTCGCCTCGATCGGCTATCTCGCATTGACTCGCGCGGCCGACAATGCCTCGCGCGCACCCGGCGCGACCTTCGAGCCCTGGTATCGTTTTTTTCCGTGGGAGGACTGGCGGGAATCGCAGCCCGAGATCATCGAACGTGACATTTTGCCCGAACTGGCGCGCTGGGCTGCGCAAAGCGAGCAACCGGAAACGACGCGCGCACTCAGCCGCAAAGATCGCGTCCGGCTTTATTTCGGCACCGAAGGCGCGCATTGGGACGAGGAGCGCGTGCTCGACCGTTACGAGTTGCTCTACGAAGCGGGCTTGATCGAAGAGGCGCGCCGGGACGGACGCCCCGCCGCCTTGGCGCGCAAATCGCTTCCCTTCCTCGGCGTGTCGATGCGCTTCGACCATCGCCGAATTCTCGCCACCGGGATCGCGCGGCTGCGGGCCAAGCTGAAATACCGCCCGGTGGTATTCGAACTCTTGCCACCCGACTTCACGCTGACCGAACTGCAACGAACGGTGGAAGCGATCTCAGGGCGTCATCTGCACAAGCAGAATTTCCGTCGCCTGGTGGAAGCGGGCGCCTTGGTCGAACCGACCGGCGTGATGTCCACGCAAACCGGCGGACGGCCCGCCGCGCTGTTTCGTTTCCGCCGCGAGGTCCTGCAAGAGCGGCCCGCGCCAGGATTGCGCGTCCGTGGGCGCCGCTGACAATTACGCCGCGCGCACCGAATCGAGGAACTTGCCGACTTCGAGCTTGAGGCGGTTGCTGTCGCTCGACAGCGATTGCGCCGACGACAAGACCTGCGAGGAGGCCGAGCCGGTCTCGCTGGCGCCGCGCTGCACGTTGGTGATGCTGGAGGAGACCTGTTGGGTGCCCTGCGCCGCCTGCTGCACGTTGCGGGAAATCTCCTGCGTGGTCGCGCCCTGTTCTTCCACCGCCGCGGCGATGGTCGAGGAGATCTCCGACAGCCTCTCGATGGTGTCGCTGATCTCCCGGATCGCCCCCACCGATTCCTGCGTCGCCGCCTGAATGCCGGTGATCTGCTGCCCGATCTCGTCGGTGGCTTTCGCGGTCTGCTCCGCCAGCGCCTTGACCTCGGACGCGACCACTGCGAACCCACGGCCCGCTGTACCGGCGCGCGCCGCCTCGATGGTGGCGTTCAAGGCCAAGAGATTGGTCTGCGCCGCGATGGTGTTGATCAATTCAACCACATCGCCGATCCGACCTGCCGCCTTCGACAATTGGCTGACGCGGTCGTTGGTCTTGCGTGCCTGATCGACCGCGTCGTTGGCGATCCGAGCCGACTCTTGAACCTGGCGGCTAATTTCGTTCACGGACGAACTTAATTCTTCCGTCGCCGCGGCGACCGAGCGCACATTGGTGGAAGCTTCCTCGGAGGCCGAGGCGACCGTTGAAGTGAGTTCTTGGGCGTGCCCTGCGGTCGAGCTCAGGGTCGAGGCGGAAGCTTCCAGCTCGGTGGAGGCCGACGACACGGTTTCGATAATCTCGCCCACCGCGCTTTCGAAATCGTTCGCGAGTTTGACCATTTCGGCCTTGCGCAGTTCGGCGTTACGCCTTTCGGCCACCTGCTGCTCTGCGCGCATCCGCGCGACTTCGAGTCCGCTTTTCTTGAAGACCTCGACCGTGCGAGCCATATCGCCGACTTCGTCGCGACGATCTGCGCCGGGGATGACCACGTCCAGCTTGCCGTCGGCGAGCTCCTCCATGCTGGCGGTGAGACCGAAAAGAGGTCCGATAATGCCGCGTGCGATCACGAACGCGATGAGGAGGCCAAGCAGCACCGCGGCTCCAGCCACGATCTCCTGCAAAGTGATGGTACTGGCGATCCGATCTCCAGTTGCGACAGTCGTCTTCTGGAAATTCTGCTTAATGGAATCCTGGATTTCCGTCATTTTTCCGATGACGCTCACGATCAACGGCGAGAGGCTCTTGTGGTACAGTTCATCTGCGAGCACGAGACTGGGCCCGGTCTTCTCAAATGCCGCGCCATACTTTTCGACATCAATCTTGGCGGCGGCCAGCAGCGTAGCAAGGTTTGTCGGCAGATCGGCTTGCTCAAGCTCCGCGATCTGTTGCGGGACCTTTCCGAAGCTGGTCCTGAAGGCTTCGATTCCCTTGGGCTCATGAGTCGTCTGCATTCGCGCGCTTGCAATTCGGGCCTGAAGAACTTTGCTTTCAAGCGCGGCCGCACCCAGCGCGAAGGACGTTTTATCGGCCGCGTCCATGAATTTCTGGATATCAGCCACCATTTTATCGCCGTCGACGATCAGCACGGTTCGGCCGGCCTGCATTTGCTTGATGGCATTGCCGAATGCATCCCGCTTCGTCTTCAGTTCGGCAATCTCCTTGAGGGCGTTCCCGTACATCACGCGCCGCTGTTCGATGATCGTTGTCTTAAACGCCTCCTCGAGAAGACCCGTTGCTGTCGTCAATCGCTGCTCGGATTCCGTGAAGGAGGCTTCGTCCTGATCGAAAGCGTAGCGAAGCAGGCTACGGCGGGTTGCCTCCATTTCGGTCTCGATCTCCTCGGCACGGATCGCAGCTTTGGATTGCAAGGTCATGATTTGGACCTGAGCGCGAATTTCCCATAACTGCCACACGGCGAAGCTGGCGAGTGCCGCGCAAAACAGAACGAGCACACCGAATCCGCCATAGAGTCGACCGCGAATTCGGAAATTGAAAAATGACATGGCAATAGTCCTTGCAACGGCAGTGAGTTTGAGATCCGAGAGACGAAATCCGCCCTCACCTTTGAGAATCGCACTTGAAACACGCCCTTCAGGCAATATCGTTCGTCCTTGTATATTTGGTTAATTTCGAATCACCGTCCTGAGCACAAAGCCTCGAGCAGGATTCATCGACAATTGACGCATCGCGCGCCGCCGGCTTTGGATACCGACGACAAAGAGCGCGAGAGGGCTCAAATAAGAGGAAGCCGCCGAGAAATAAGCGCCACACGCCAGACGAGTTGGGGGGCGAGCGGCGCGTAAAAAAGCTTGGTTTTTGGAGAGGTATCTTGATAACGCCTCTCGATGATCTCGATCACGCTTAATTGAGCGACCCACCTGAAACGCCGATCGGCCTAGAGGATGATCCGGAAAAGTGGAAACCGGCTTTCCACGCGACAAACGCGAAACGCGTTTGCGCGCAGATCATGCTCAAACAAAGAGATTAGTTCATGATGCGATTCTACCCAATCGCATCATGAACTAGTTGCGCGGTCAGTCCGTCGAGCGGCGCAATTCCGGGGCGCTTTCCGAGTTCACCGGCTCGATCTTGGCTCTTTCGACCGGCGGGGTTTCGATGCGGCCGGTCACTTCGGCGTGGGTGGACGGATGCAGCGAACGCGGCCGGGCCGCCGCCCGCGCCATCAGCATCGATGCCCCGGCTTGGTGATGGAAGTCGCAATACGCAAAGCCCATGCCTGAGACCGAGCCTCGGAAGTTGCGTTCGTCCCTCTTGTCGAGATTGAAGCAAGGCTCGAACGGAAGGCCCTTGAGCGAGGCACATACGGCCTGGCCGCGGACCTGAAGCGTATTGCCGGGCAGGCGCAGATGGCGCACGGGGCCGGAGCCCGAAAATTGCACGGCGCCCGCCGCGCCGCCGTCGTCAAGAATACGGCCCGCGCCGCGGGTGCCGTCGAAACAGGTAAACGCGAACACCTTGCCGGCTACGAATTTACGGGCCTCTTCGCCGCTCATCACCTGACCGGCCAAAGCGGGCGCGATCACCGCACCGGCCGCAACGGCTCCCAACACAAAACGCGCAAGCATGCTGCAACTCCGACTTTACTAGAGCGCGGGCCAACCGCCTGATGTTTACCCGCTGCTTACCATACCAACCGTGGCAACATTGGAGCAGCTTGGTTGGTAAAGTCTGAACGCCATTAGAGAATCTTTACCACAATTCGACCGCGAACCTGGCCGGCGAGGATTTTTGCGCCGGCATCGATGACCTGAGACAGACCAATTTCATGAGTTATTTCAGAGAGTTTTCCGGGCTCCAAATCGCTGGCGAGCCGGTTCCAGGCGACTTTTCGAGGTTCGATCGGACACATCACGGAATCGATGCCGAGAAGGCACACCCCGCGTAAAATAAACGGCGCCACCGAAGTCGGTAGGTCCATGCCGGCGGCGAGCCCGCAGGCGGCAACGGCGCCGCCATATTTCGTCATCGAGAGAAGGTTGGCGAGCGTGGTCGAGCCGACACTGTCGATTCCGCCGGCCCACCGCTCCTTTGCCAGCGGCTTGGCCGGTGCGGACAACTCGCTGCGATCGATCACCTCGGCCGCGCCGAGGCCTTTGAGGTATTCGGCCTCCGACATCCGCCCCGTTGATGCGACGACGTGATAGCCGAGCTTCGACAACAGCGCGATGGCAACCGAGCCGACGCCGCCGGCAGCGCCGGTGACGACGACCGGACCGTGGCTCGGCGTGAGCCCGTGCTTTTCCAGCGCGAGTACCGCAAGCATCGCGGTGTAGCCGGCCGTGCCGATCGCCATCGTGTCGCGGGTCGACATTCGCTGCGGCACGCGCACCAACCAATCGCCCTTGAGGCGGGCCTTTTCGGCGTAAGCGCCGAGATGGGTTTCGCCCAACCCCCAACCATTGCAGATCACCTTATCGCCGGTCTTCCATTGCGGATGCGACGACCGCTCGACGGTGCCGGCAAGATCGATCCCCGCGATCATCGGAAAACGCCGCACCACCGGCGCCTTGCCGCTGAGGGCGAGCCCATCCTTGTAGTTGAGCGTCGACCATTCGACGGCAATGTCGACATCGCCGTCCATCAGGTCAGCTTCGTTAAATTGCGTCAGTTCGGCAGTGGTGCCTTTTTCCGCTTTGTCGATCCTGATCGCCTTGAACGTTCCCAACGCGGACTCCTTAGAAGGCTTTTTTCGGACGGCTGGATTTTGAACGGATCAGGCTGCTTGCGCAACCGGCCGCCTCACCGGCGCCTCGACGATCGGCAGGTTGATCAGTGCCGACAAAACGCCGAACAGGACCGACAGCCACCAGATCGGAGCGTACGAGCCGTACTTCTCGAACACGATGCCGCCGAGCAACACGCCGAGAAAACCCCCGACCTGATGGCTGAAAAACGCAAAACCAAAAAGTGTCGCCAGCCACCGCGTGCCGAACATCAGCGCCACCAGGCTCGAGGTCGGCGGCACCGTGGAGAGCCAGGTCAGGCCGGTGACGATGCCGAAGGCGATCGCGGAGAATGTGGTGATCGGAAACGAGATGAACGCCACGATCGACATCGCGCGAATGAAATAGATCGCCGACAGGATGTAACGCTTGGGAAGCCTGCTCTGTAGCCATCCGACGCTGAGCGAACCCACGATGTTGAACAGGCCAATGACGGCAATCACCCACCCGCCGATTTGAACCGGCATGCCGCGATCGACCATATAGGCCGGAAGATGCACGGTAATGAACGCGAGTTGAAAGCCGCAGGTAAAGAAGCCTAGCACCAGCAACACATAGGACCGATGCCCGAACGCTTCCGCCAGCGCATGCTTGAATGTCTGCTCTTCCGCCGCGGACACCGCACCCGAAGCCGCCGGCGGCGTTGCCAGCGCGAGCGACAGCGGCACGACCAGCAGCGTCAGACAGGCGAACACGGTCAAGGCCGGTTGCCAGCCGAAATTGTCGATCATGGCGACGCCGAACGGTGCGAACACGAATTGTCCGAATGAGCCGGCCGCGGTGCCCGCGCCCAGCGCGATCCCGCGCCATTCGCTCGGAAGCAGTTTTCCGAAGGCGGACAGCACCAAATTGAA
>Ga0137403_10003677_pt1 | contig 18359 bp, 13 predicted proteins | sample CZOMad2_1_16fung_FD_122057 | JGI IMG/M metagenome (GOLD analysis project Ga0137403, IMG submission 122057) | Vadose zone soil fungal communities from Angelo Coast Range Reserve, California, USA - CZOMad2_1_16fungal (Hybrid Assembly) | ecosystem: Environmental > Terrestrial > Soil > Vadose zone...
TCAGGGCAGACCGTTGCGCCGAAATTATATTTGGCGCTGGGAATCAGCGGCGCGATTCAGCACGTGGTTGGAATGAAAGGAGCGCGCACGATCGTTGCCATCAACAAGGACCAAAACGCGCCGATTTTCGAGATCGCAGATTACGGCGTGGTGGGTGACATTTTCGAAATCATGCCCGCGCTGACAGAAGCATTGCTGAAAGCCAAAAGTGCATAGCCGGACTGTGAATCTAAGCGGGTATACTCGCAAGAACGACGATATGCCCAACACAAAGAGTACATTCGTGCGAACCCGGTGCGGGCGCATTTGGCGAGCGCTCCGGAAGAATTTCGCTACCGCTCCGTGTTCCCGGGATACCAACTGGACGCAGCCCCCTCAGGGGCTAAAGCCCCAGATCTAGGCGTGCTCTAGGGCACGCCTGAAGTCGCGCCCTCCCAGTTTGATAAGATACAAACAACGTGAACGTACAACGAGAACAGCTCGAGGCGGATGTGCTGATTGTTGGAGCGGGTCCGGCGGGGTTGAGTTGCGCGCTGCACCTGGCGAATCTGATCAAGAAGCACAATGAATCGGGAGCGAAGCCCGAGCTTTCGGCTGAGAACATTTATGTTCTGGAGAAGGGGCGCGAAATTGGAGCCCATCAGCTTTCGGGCGCGATCCTGAATCCAAAGGCGCTTGCGGAACTCGTGCCGGATTTCGAGAAATCCGCGCCTCTGGACACTCCTGTAACAGACTCGGCAGCTCTCCTTTTTACGGAAAGGTCGTCATTTCGTTTTCCCGTCACGCCTCCGCCGTTCCAGAACAAAGGCAACTACGTTGTTTCGTTGAACAGAATTGTGAAGTGGTTGGGCGGACTCGTGGAAGCCGCCGGCGTAAATGTTTTCAAGGAATTTGGCGGCGCGGAGCTTGTTTATAAAAACTGCGCTGTGGCCGGTGTCATCACCGAAGACAAGGGCCTCGACAAAAATGGCAAGCCGAAAGACAACTACACGCCGGGCTACGAACTGCGCGCAAAGGTTACGGTACTCGCCGAAGGAACGCGCGGCTCACTCACCAAGAAACTTGTCGCCGAAAAGAAGCTCGACAACATCAACCCGCAGAGTTACGGCATTGGCATCAAAGAATTGTGGGATGTGCAGCCAGGCCGCATCGAACCGGGTTACGTGGCGCACACGCTGGGTTGGCCGGTTTCGACCGATATGTACGGCGGTGGCTGGATTTACGGCTTAGCGAACAATCGCGCATCCATCGGCCTTGTATTGGCGCTGGAATATGCCGACCCGCAATTCGATCCACACGCTGCCTTTCAAAAGTGGAAAACGCATCCGTTCGTCAAGAAGCTTCTCGATGGCGGAAAGCTAGTGCGCTACGGCGCGAAATCGCTGCCTTACGGCGGTTGGTACGCGATGCCGCGCAATACCGCGGATGGCGTGCTGATCATTGGAGATTCCGGCAGCTTTCTGGATTCGCAGCGGCTAAAGGGAATTCATCTGGCGATGAAGAGTGGCATGCTGGCCGCGGAAACAATTTTTGAAGCGCTGAAAACAGGTGACGCGAGCGCCAAAACACTTGGTGGATTTCAAAGCGGCGTCGAACAGAGCTACATTCGCGATGAAATGTGGAAGGTACGGAATTTCCATCAATCGTTTCAGCATGGCATGTTTCGAGGATTCTTCTACACGGCGTTTCAGCAGATTACGGGCGGTCGCGGCCTGGTCGATCCGATGCGCGCGGAAGCGGGATACAAGCACTACAAAAAGATTAGAGCTGCAAAGAGTTCGCAAGATGCCGAGGAACGGTTCAAAGGCGACGGTAAACTTACGTTTGACCGGCTGACGGACGTGTATCACTCCGGCACGCGTCACGAAGAAGATCAGCCATGTCATTTGCATGTGCTCGATACAAATATTTGCATTACGCGATGCGTGGAAGAGTACGGAAATCCGTGCCAATATTTTTGTCCCGCAGCCGTGTACGAGATAGCAAGGGAAGTCGACCGCACTGCGGTCGCCGGTGAAACAGAAAGGCTCCGTCTGAAAATTAATTTCGCGAATTGTGTGCATTGCAAGACGTGCGACATCGCCGACCCGTATCAGATTATCGATTGGGTCGTGCCGGAGGGCGGAGGCGGTCCCAATTACGAGGGTATGTAACTCACGGCGGTTCCAGCAACGGGCGTTTCGTTGAACCAAACCCAATGGAAAAGGAAAGGCCCGAAAAACTTTCGGGCCTTTCTTGCTTAGATTTGTCAGCACCTAGTTGGGCAGCAGCCCGTAGACGTCGATGCGACCTCGCGCTGTAGGACTATTCAGCGTCGTGTCATCGCCTCGTGTGGGAACGTACACCTTTCCATTTGCGATTGTGGGCACTGTGAATTTAACTGCGTTTCCAGCAGTGTTGCCCGTCCCCATGGTGCTGTTCCATAGTTCAGTCGCCACGTTTGAAGCATTGTAGGCATGTAGCACCGCCGGACCGGCTGCGCTACTTCCGCTGTTATTGGTGCCGAAGGCCTGAGAGTTTATCGCCCAAACGATGCCATTGGTTGATCCCGAGGAAGAAACAGAAGGTGTTGCGCCAGGAAAGCCAAATCCTGTTGGTGTGGTCGATGTAGGAGTGGTGTTAAACTGACCAATACTGGAATTAAATGCATAGGCTTGGCCAGGTTGCGGCGATCCGAACACAACGCCGAAGTAGTACATCGTATTGTTCCAGAAAGCGGGCGTTGAGAACGATCGACCGGCCGAAGTCCAGGATTGGACTGCCGCCGAGTCGCCCCCAGCAGAGTAGTGTCCCATGTTGTCGCGATTTAGCAGGTAGAAAGTGCCACTCTTGCCGGCGCCGATCAGCAAATGGGGATTCGGCCCCGTACCTTGATCGATTAGCAGCGCCGTGCCTCCCGAACCGACGTCGCTGTCACCAGTGTTCAGGTTGCCCTGATCATGCGGTGCGAACCAATCACCGACCGCCAGGCCACTACTTGTTCCAAACTTTACATAGCTATCGCCGTAATTCGAACCGCCCGTATTCGCGTCCAGCAGTCCGTTGCCAGTCATGACATACAGATTGTTGCTGGAGTCCGCGGCCGGTGCTCCTCCGGACATCCAGATCCCCGCTTTGCAGTCATTGGAGCCGTTCACGAGATTGGGTGAAGCATTCCACACGGATGACACGCCGAGGATTGTCGGATCGAATCCTACAAGCCAGCCGTGGTACAGGCCTACATCTCCGTGTGAAGCCCAAGCGATATAGACCTTCCCGTTAACCAGTGCAAGTCCTGGTCGCTGATTCTGCAGTATTGGACTGAAGTTGGTCGTACTGCCTCCGTCACAAGTTCCGGGAGATGAGATGCTGCTGTTGACTTCCACGGGACTGTTCGTTCGTTCTGACCCGTCTGCCAGATTCAGCGCGTGCAGCCGCTGGTGGTAGGTTCCACCGCTCGTTGTTTTGCTTTTTGTCACAAGGTAGATGGCGTTGGAGGACGGATCGATGACCGGTGTGCCGAGGATTCCGATGTCGGGGAAAATGTCGGAACTCCCCACGTCGCTGCTACTGCCCCATGTCTCGCCGCTCGGCAAAAGTTGTTTGGACCAATATGTGACACACGGACTCGCGTCGGCGTCGAAAACGTAAACCGAATCGCGCATGGAAACGGCAACGATCACATTGTGTGTGCCGCCGCCGATGCTGACTTTTGGAATCCACAGCGGCTGCGCGTAGACCGTGCCGTCGACTGTGCAGGAGAACAGTTTGCCGAACGTTGCTGTCGTGACGTTCGACGGAGCCAATGCATATTCTTTCTGATTCGCACCATCGCGCGAAAGATCGTTGTGATAGGTAAAAACACCAGCGAGATCCGTTACACCAATCGTGGCGGTTGCCGTTTTTGTGCCGTCTGCAACACTCGTCGCTGTGATCGTGACAACTCCAGCGGATGCCGGAGCCGTGAACGTGACCGAATTCCCAGAGGTGCTGGTTGTAGGAGAGAAAGAGCCGCCGCTCGACGACCAGTTAACGCCTTGGTTGCCGGTGTCATTGGTCAGTGTGGCTTTGACGGAGAGCGTTTGCGAGGTCACCAACCCGCCGCGCTTTGGTGAGACGCTCACTGTGATGCTTGAGCCGCCAGTTCCGGACGTAGTTGCCGTTGCAGTGTTGGAGTAATTGCTAAGATTTCCCGCGGCGTCCGCGGCACGCACGCGATAGCTGTATGACGTGGACGCTGTCAGCCCTGCGTCGGCGAAACTGAGCGCCGTTGTGGTAGTGCTGATCTGCGCGAAAGATGTACAACTCGCACCCGCGCAGCGTTCGACGCGATACCCAACAACGGCGACATTGTCCGTGGACGCAGTCCAGGTAAGTCCGGTTTGCGTTGCGGAAGAAGCAACTGTCGTAAGGCCGGACGGAGCGGTTGGCGCAGTCGTATCGGGAGCCGAGCTGATGGCAACTGTTGCGGACGCCGACTTCGTCGGATCAGCTTGCGAGATGGCCGAGACGGTTACGGTGGCGGGATTCGGCACGGCGGAGGGTGCTGTATAAAGACCCGAAGCCGAAATGGTTCCGTGAGTGGAATCGCCGCCTGTGACCCCATTCACCTGCCACGTTACCGCCGTATTGGTCGTGTTTGTAACTGTGGCGGTGAACGGTTGAGTTTTAGTCGTGACAACTGAAGTGACGGCCGGAGAAATAGAAATCGTGACAGCAGGTGGATCTTGCTTGACAGAATTGGATGCGCAGCCTTGCAGGAAAAAAATAAAAATCAAAGGAAGGATGAAAAAGAACGGAACTGGACGCAGCTCTAGCGAACGCTGAGTGATTCTCAATTGCATTCTCCGGCAGTCGTAATCACGACTGATGATACACAGAACGAAAGGTTGGCAGGCTGGAGGGGAGACCACCTCTCGAGGACGACTAAAAAATAGCACGAATCCTCATATTTGGGCACGAGCTACACAAAATGTCTTGTAAAACTTCGTAAAGACTTAAAAGCTAATCAAATCCAACGATGCGACAAGTCCTGGTAATTAAGAACTAGGCGTCCACAGGCTTTTTAGGAAGGTCTTAACACGATCGACGACGGACGCGCTTGCGGCAGGCGCAGGCTTGGTGGGCGGTTGCTCCGGTTTTGCTTTCGCGGCATTTAAAGAGGCCACCGGCAGCGGATCGCCTTCCACGCGACTTTGGAAGATAAGGGTAGGCCGCACGCGCACCCTCCGCACCAGGACAATCAGTTTCGGATCGGGCTCGTCCTGGACTTTAGCAGTGGAGTCATAACGAAGGGGCGGCATGAAGATCTGGTAGGTTGGCTCAACGGCTGGGCCCTTGCCGAGATCGGGCGCCGGAGGATTTACGGCAGCTCGCGGCGGTGGTTGTCGAGGTGCGGCGCTTTTTTTCAGATCTTCACTGTTGGCAAGCAAACTTATTTCTGGCCCGATTGGGTTGGGCGAGCCTGCGGTCGATTCAAATGATTCGCACGCGCAGAGGCCGGAATTGTTCCGCAAGCCTTGCAGTTGGCCGTTGGCAAGGAGCACGTCTCCGCCTTGCGGCACCATCACGCTTTGGCCGCCGAATTGTTCGTCGAGACGCAGTGCCCCGCGGTTAGCGCGAACGCACATCAGGCCTGGCGTATCGAAGCCAGCGAGGACATCTTGAGGTCCATCGCCGATCGCGACGGTCTTTGCAAGGATCTGCGCGGTAAAAACGTTCAGCGTGAGATTGCCTTCGACATGAGCGTGGATGGTGCCACTGTCGAGCGCGATGGTCAGCGCGTTACCTGCTTTCAACATGGAGATGTGCGCCGGGCCGCAGACCGCGATGGTTCCACCTTCGGTAAGGTTGATGCGCGCGCGGCCTAGCTTCACGCGGATATCGACGCCACTCCGCAGCAGCGTCTTCACCTCGTTGCCGACGACCTGGACGCTCATCGGACCCTTGAGGGCGATGGCCTGGCCTTCAATCGTGCCGATGATCTCACCTTGCGGCTCTTGGGGAAGTGGATCGGCTACCGCTGCGTGAGTGCCAAAGAGAAAAATGCCGAGTGCTGCCAGCATGACACCGCGCGCAAATAGGAGCGCTGCTCCTTCAGGGCTCAGGGATCGGTCTGGCTGTGAGTGCATATTGAAGGCGGAGAGCCGCCGAGGCGCTCTCTTCTCTATACTATACGTCCAGCGGATTTTCGCCGCACAGGGAAAAGGGTTTCAGGGGTTTGTGCTTACAAACCCTGACACGAAAATGAAGACCGCGCACGAACAAACAAATCGATCGGGCAGCGCAGAGGCTGCTCCAGCGGAGCGAGAACAGCAGGAGCAAAAGCTGGGCGTGCATTACGATACGCAGCTTCCGAAACTGCCCTGGTCGCGCCGCATCCAGATTCCCATCATCGCTGCGCTGGTCTATTCCGTGATTCGGATTTTAGGGCCGACGCTCCGTTTTGAGGTGCTTGGCTGGCAAAACGCGGAAAATGTATACGCCTCGGGAAGAAGATGCATCTGGGCGTTTTGGCACAGGGTGATCATTCCCGTGGTTTGGTGGCGGCGCAACCGCGGCGTGGTGGTGATGAACACGACGGCGTTCGACGGTCAATGGACGCGGAAAGTAATCGAATGGATGGGCTATGGAACCGCGCAGGGAAGTTCATCGCGTGGCGGATTGCGCGGCCTGGCAGTCATGGCACGGCGAATCGACGAGGGGCACGATTGCGCGTTCACGATTGACGGTCCGCGGGGCCCACGTTATGTGGCCAAGCCCGGACCGGTAATGCTGGCTCGACGTACCGGAGCACCCGTAGTCGTGTTTCACATCGGCGTCGAACACGGAAAAACATTCGAGAAAACCTGGGATCATTTTCTGCTGCCCACGCCCTTCACCAAGACAATTATGATTTTCGCGCCGCCCGTCGAAGTTCCGCCAGACGCCGACGCCGCTTTACTCGAAGCCAAGCACGCCGAGATGCAGAAAGAACTGGAGCGTGTCCGTGACGTTGCAGAGAACTGGTTCTCACTCAGCGAAGTGGAGCGCGAAAAGTTCCGCGCGGAGATTGGGAACTAGCAGGCGTAGTAGCACCATGCCCCGTGCAATTCTATTGATTTTCAGATGGACTGCTTAGTCGTTTCCAGGCCGTTCGCCGAGCTTCACCGGAACATCCATTTTTTTGCCGCCACGGAATAGGCTGACATTCACGGTGTCCCCGGGCCGCTTTCTGTTGAGCACCAGATTGATATCCAATTGACCCGAAACCTTCTGACCATCGATTGCGGTGATGACATCGCCGCCAATGTAAAAACGCCGCATGCCGGCCTGCCCGACGCGGTCTCCTCCCTTAATCCCAGCTTGGGCCGCCGGTCCGCCGCGCGTCGTGGTTTGCACCAGCAATCCCTCTTGTGCAGGAAGGCCCAACGCCTCCGCAAACGATTCATTGATCGGAATCGTTTCCACGCCAATAAACGCCTGGTGCACGCGGCCATCCGTGATCAAGTCATGCGCAATCCGCTTGGCGGTGTTGATGGGAATCGCGAAGCCGATTCCGGCCGTTGTGCCTGTCGGCGTGTAGATCGCCGAATTGATGCCAATCACTTCGCCATGTGTGTTGATCAGCGGGCCGCCTGAATTTCCACGATTGATTGCAGCATCCGTCTGAATCGCTTCATCGATCAGCGTGTTTTGCCCAGTTTGAACGGTGCGGCCCAGCGCGCTGACAACACCCGTGGTCAGCGTGCTTTGAAATCCAAATGGATTTCCGATCGCAAGAACTTTCTGCCCTACCTGGAGCGCTGCGGAATCCCCGAGCGGCAATACCGCCAGCGGCTTTTTGCCCGGTTCGATCTTCACCAGCGCCACGTCGTTGCGCTGGTCTGCGCCAATAAACTTTGCCGAATGCCGCGATTGGTCGCCCAGCACCACCTCAATCGTCTGTGCGCCCTGCACCACGTGAAAATTCGTCAGGATGTAGCCTTTCGCGTCAATCACGAAGCCGGAGCCCGCGCCTTCCACCGGCACCGGGTCCATCCAGAAATCGTATTCGGTCGCCTTTGTCAAAATATTGGCGACGGCGGAAGACGACTGACGATAGATGCGAACGTTCAGCGCTTCATCGCCACTCAGGGCAGCATCGCGTTCCGCAAAGCTGACGTTTTTCACCGCCGCCGAATCTACGGGGTTCGGAATTGCCTCGACATTAATTGGCTGTCGTGTGCCCCACCGCGCACCGGCCCAATAGGCACCCAGAATCAATATCGCGATCACCGCGAGCGGCCGAAGAAATGAGGTTTGAGTTCGGGGAGACATAGAGTCCTTCCAGTCTGTGGTACTAGCTGATGATAATAGCGCAAATCGCGCCACCGGGATTATCGGTCCGGCGAACTCTGCAGGAGCTTTGTTGCAAATGCCTCGACCTGACGCCGCGTTTCTTCAAACGAACCGGAACCATCGATTTTCTCCGCAGCCAGCGCCAGTTTCTCCGTCACAGGCATCTGCGCGGCGATACGTCTTCGCGCCTCGGCCTCGCTTACTCCACGCTCGATTAGACGTGTGATCTGCTGTTCCGGCAGGCACCAGACGACCACCACGCCGTCCAACTTTTTGTGCAGCTCGGCTTCGAAAATCAGCGCTGCTTCAATAAAAGCGGCAGGGCGAGTGCCGCCGCTTTCCAGTTCCGCGAACCGTCGAACCATTTCCTGTTCGACGCGCGGATGAATGATGGCGTTCAGTTGATTCAGCTTTTCGCGATCGTCAAAAACGATTGCTGCAAGACGGCTGCGATCGATGCGCCGATCCGCACTGAGAATCGAATCGCCAAAAATGGAACGCACTTCGTCATACGCAGGTTGGCCGGGCTCGATGACCTGATGAGCCATGCGATCTGCCTCAAGTACGGGAAACCCCAGCTCGCGCAGAATCGCGGCCACAGTGGATTTTCCGCTCGCGATTCCTCCGGTCAGACCGTAGCGCAACATCGCGAATTCAGCGAGCCACAGAGGCCGGCTGGAATCTGCCCGACAAGCGCCGCAGTTTCGCAGCCTTCACCGTGTTGCTCATCAGCATTGTGATGGTCATGGGACCAACCCCGCCGGGCACAGGCGTCAACGCGCCTGCCGTGTTTACGGCGTCGGGATGGACATCGCCAATCAGCACGTTGCCCTTGGCGCGAAATTTTTCGAGGCGTTGCGGAAAGTTCCCGAGTAGACGATTCGCTTCGGCTGCATCGGTCACTTTGTTTGTGCCGACGTCAATCACCGCGGCGCCAGCCTTGATCCAGTCCGGCTGCACGAAGCCTGCCCGTCCGATGGCAGCAACCAGAATTTCCGCCCGGCGAATAATCTCGGGTAAATCGCGAGATTTGGAGTGGCAAATCGTCACCGTAGCATTCGCGTGAAGCAGCAGCAGCGCCATGGGCTTGCCGACAATGTCGCTTCGGCCAAGCACAACGGCATTCGCACCTTCGATATTGATATTGTTGCGGCGTAGAATTTCCATACAGCCAGCAGGTGTGCACGCGACGAGTCCGGGGCGGTTGCTGACAAGCATGCCCATGCTGACGGGATGAAAACCGTCTACATCCTTAGCGGGAGAAACGGCCTCGAGAACGCGTTTTGAATCGACTTGCGAAGGCAATGGAAGTTGCACCAGAATCCCGTCCACGTTGTCGTCGTTGTTAAGGTCTGCGACAAGTCGCAGCATGTATTCGGTTGAGACGTTTGCAGGTGGAGAGTGCAGCCAACTCGCAAGGCCGAGCTGTTCGCACGCTGCGATCTTGCTTTTCACGTAAAGCTGCGATGCCGCATTTTCTCCAACGAGGACGGCGGCAAGCCCGGGACGGATGCCTTGTGCCGTCATTTGCGCGACTTCGCCCTTGAGCTCCGCGAAAATCTCATCGCGGATTTTGATTCCATCCAGAATGCGAGCGGTCATAAGAAAAAGGATAGCATAGGCATGGAAGCGGCTCCGCGAGGCACAGGTGAGCCAACCACTGGCGATCAACCTGAAAACGTGGCGTGAAACCTCTGGTGTGTTTCGCAATCTAATGTGCGGGTGAAGACGATGGCGCTCTTTCTACAAGACGGCGACAGAAGGGAATTGGAGAAGAAAGCGAAAGAAGAAGGCCGGTTGCCGCCCGGACAATCACTGACGCTGAAATGGCCGGTCTTACACTACGGAAGCGTCCCGGGCTTCGACGAGGCGAAATGGGACTTCAAAATTTCCGGCGAAGTCGCGGCGCCCGTAAAGCTTTCCTGGAAAGAGTTTCGTGCGTTGCCGCAAACTGAAGTAACCTCCGATTTTCACTGTGTGACTCGCTGGAGCCGTCTGAACAACACGTGAAGGGCGTGCTCTTCACCGAAGTGTTGAAACTCGTTACGCCGAAGCCTGAAGCAAAGCACGTGTTGGTGCTCGCCGAGGAAGGCTACACGGCAAACATTCCGCTCGAAGATTTGCAGCGCTCCAATGTGCTGTTTGCGTTCGAACACGATGGCGTGCCACTCACTGGAGAACACGGTGGCCCTTTGCGCTTGATCGTCCCCCATCTTTACGCATGGAAGAGCGTGAAGTGGGTGCGCGGCTTCATGTTGCTCGAGGAAGAGCGGCTCGGCTTCTGGGAACGCAACGGCTACCACGCCTACGGCGACCCGTGGAAAGAGCAGCGCTATTCCGGAACTTAATCGCCGCGTCACATTTTCGTTCGCAGAGATTTCTGCCCGGATTTGACGCTCGTTTTCGCGGCTCGCCTACTCTTCGGTACTTTTCCAATCCGGGGATCTCCCGCCAGGATCAACTCGCACGCGCGCAGTGCCGCTTCCTCGAAATCCGGCGCATCCGCTGGAAGCACTTGCCAGCCTGTGACTTTCTTTCCAAATAACCGAATCGACCGCATGCTTGGGAATTCGCGCCGCAAACCTTCGTGATGTTCTTCAGTAGTCGCGAGCCACACGCCGTTGTCCGCCGTTTTGGTACGCCTGTCGCGCAGGATCAGCACGATCTTGTCCTCGACGTACACTGCGAGACAACCGAACATCGGGTTGGTTCTGGGCGACAGCGACGCAATCGCATCCAGTACAAATTCGTACGGCACAATCTTTCGCCGCTTCACTCCAAGGACAAGTTCGTCTCGCGGTCCGGCCGACATTTTGCGACGATTCTTCGACATCGAACTTATGATATACGCAATTTCCGGTTGGTGATCTGACCAAAAATCGCCACCAACAGCCATACTGCCAACGACTGCTCACTCTCAGCCGGCAAAGCGTTGGACGCTCGGCTTGAGCAGCTTGGCAAGCCACACCGCTTAAAGCTCTATCCCGCCCGTCGGATACACGCCCGAAGACGGACACAGCTTCCTCCATTTGGGCATGAATACTTGGGAGGCCGACGTGTTCGCGTTCCTCGATGAACGCATGCGAGCATGACTATGAGCAGTTCAGCTTTCGTCCGGCTCGGTAAGCAAAAGGCGATCGATCCCTAAAGCGCAGCTCTATGTGAATTACTTCGGCAGGTTTTGCAGGAATTCTTCAAGCACCCGGTTGAATTTCTCCGGGTCATCGACAAATAGCGCGTGGCCGTCGCCGTCGAATCGCTCCAGCCGAACCTTGTCGCCGAGCTTCGCTTTTACAAAATCAGCGCTTTGTTGGGTGTTTGGCTGGTAGGCGAAGAGCACTGGCCGAATCATTTTGGCAAAGCCGGTCGGGAAATCTTTAACGGCAAATCCGTTGTAAATAAGCACCACGGCAGTATCCGGCGGCACTTGCATGGAGGCGTCGATTACGCGTTTGTAGTAATCCTCTGTCTGCGGCTTCTTGTACATGCTCCGCACAAAAGCATCGGTTTGTTTCTGTCGATCCTGCTGGAGCAGGTTCATCCATCCTGAGATGAAGAAGAACATCTCAGCGCTGGGTTTGTCAGAGAGGAACCCGTCCACCAACACGAAACCGCCTACATTATCTGCACCGAATTGTTCGGCATATTTCACCAGCTCTCCGCACCCCATCGACCATCCGACCATTACCGGCTGTTTCAAGCCAAGGTGATCCACCAACTCCTTGTAGTCGCGGGCCCGCGTTTCCGGCAGGTGGCCGTAAGGCGGTTTGTCACTCTCTCCCTGCGAACGCGGATCGACCGCAATCACGTGGTATCTCTTCGAGAAGTCGTCGATTTGCTTCTGCCAGATCCATGCCGGCATCGTCCATCCCGGAATGAAAACGATTGGCCGCCCACTGCCTGCTTCGACGTAGTGGATCCTGATGCCATCCGAAGTTTTAAAAAATCCGCTCCTCGTCGCTTGTGCTTTCGCACTCGGCACCAGCAATATGCATAGCAACACGACTAGGATCGTTTTCATGTTCGCTCCTCCGCAGGTTCGTCAAATTGTACAGCTTCTTGCCTGCGCAGCCGGCGTGTGGGACATTCGAACAAATTTTCAACAGCACACGCTATTCGTGTTCCGCCTGTAGGGGCACGATATCGTGCCTATCCGTCAACGACGTCCCAGCTTCCTCTATCGGCGCTACAATCTCCGTTCGGCATCACGGAACCACTACCATCGCGGAGGCATCACCACGGAGGTATCACAATGTTGCGCGCGCAATTCATTAGCGCCTGGGTTTTGGCTCTGGCAGCGGGCAGCGGCATCGCGCAGGACCATCAGCATGCTACAGCGCCCGAAAAGCTCGGGGCGGTCCGTTTTGCGACCTCGTGCAAACCCGCCGCGCAGAAGCAGTTCGATCGTGGCGTGGCCCTGCTGCATTCCTTCCAGTTCAGTCGCGCAATCGCTGGCTTCAACACTGCGTTGAAAGCTGATTCTTCGTGCGCCATCGCGTACTGGGGAATCGCGCTAAGCCACTGGAGCAATCCATTTGCACCCGGGCTGAAGGTCACGTCGCAATTGCAGGACGGCCGACAAGCCATCAAGCGCGGACAAGCACTCGGCGCCAGGACGGCGCGGGAGCAAGCGTACATCTCTGCCGTTTCTAAGCTGTACGCGGATTTCGAGAAAACGCCGGAGCAAGCTCGGCTCTTGGCATATCGCGATGCGATGGCCGAGCTGGCCCTTCATTACCCGCAGGACCATGAAGCCTCGATCTTCTATGCACTGGCGCTCGCGGCGTCTGAGGAGCCGACGGACAAGACCTACGCTAGCAGGCTGAAGGCCGGTGCGATCCTCGAATCCCTGTTCGCACAGGAACCAGAACATCCCGGCCTCGCGCATTACATCATCCACACCTACGATGTTCCGTCGCTGGCAGCGCGGGCTTTGCTGGCGGCGCAGCGCTACTCCACGATCGCGCCCGATGCTCCACACGCGCTCCACATGCCCTCGCACACCTTCACGCGCATTGGTTACTGGCAGGATTCCATCGACAGCAACCTGGCCGCCTCCGCCGCAGCGCGGCGTGAGGGCCAGACCGCGGAAGAATTGCACGCGCTCGATTACCAGGCTTACGCTTATCTGCAGACGGCGCAGGACGATGCAGCGCGGCGGCTCGTGGAATCGCTGCCTGAGATCGTTTCGCGTTTCAATCCTGGGATGGTGATCAGCGGTGCTGCCCCACCTTCCGCCGGATATTTTGCAATCGCGGCCATTCCGGCCCGCTATGCGCTCGAGCGGCAGGATTGGAAGGCCTCAGCAATGCTCGAGGTGCGCGAGACCTCGTTCCCGTACGCCGAGGCGATGACCCACTTCGCCCGCGGTCTGGCGGCGGCGCATCTTGGCGATGTTGCTGGTGCGCGAGCTTCGCGCGAGGCGCTCACAAATATCCACGAGAGGCTCTCAAAATCCGATGAAGCCTACTGGGCGGAGCAGGTTGAAATACAACGGCGAACCGTATCGGCATGGACCGCGCTGGCGGAAGGGCGCACCGACGAGGCTCTGCAGGAAATGAAATCGGCGGCCGAGCTCGAAGACGATACAGAAAAGAGTGCGGTAAGCCCCGGACCGCTGGCCACGTCGCGGGAACTGCTCGGTGAGATGCTCCTGCAATCGAATCAGCCCGCAGAAGCACTCGAGCAGTTCGAAGCCGCACTGAAACGCGAACCGAAGCGCTTTCGCGCGCTTTATGGTGCCGCGCTCGCGGCGCAGCGCAAGCCCGATCGCGAAGCTAGCCGCAGGTATTTCAACGAACTCCTCATGGTCTGCGCGCACGCAGATCATCCGGGCCGCAAAGAGCTCGCGGAAGCAGTGATCAACCAGTAGGCGCGATAACTCCAAAGCCCAGCCCTGGGTGTCCGGATTATTCAACCGCAGGTCAATCGTCTATATGCGACCTCAGGGAAGTCGTTCGCCTCGATCACTCCTCGTCCTCGTTGTCATCGTGATCGTCGTCGTCGACCGAGCGCAGGAAATGCGAGAAGACCCACTGGGCCACGTGGCGCCCCTGCTTTCGCGCCTGTACGTCCGCAAAGCGAAAGTGGATCCCCTCGTAGATGCGGGCGTTGACTACGTCCGCGGCGGCATCTGAGAACCGGTTATATGTGCGCACCTGCTGGAGGGCTGTAGGGTTTGTGGTGGTCACGGAAAAGGCTATTTCGTCGGTCCCAAAGAAGAGGGCGAGGGCACGGGTTGCGGCGCCGGTGACGTTGTTGGCTCCAGAGGTGTAGTCAGGATAGTTCGGATTGTTGATCAGTGGTTGCCAGTCCGGGTCGCCCGCCGTTTCTGGGTTTCCGTCGCTGTCCCCCTCTTGAATGGCTGTAAGAGGGCGCCAGAAAACATAGTGCAACTTCGTGTCCCACGCGGTGATCACAGCATCCGCCATCGCCAGGTTAGCCAGCGCGAACAGCCGCGCCCTGTCATCAATGTTGTGCACATGCGCGGCGGCGACATCCCTCAGGACGTGGTTCCAGAGCACCTGGTAGTTGGCGGCCCAGAACAAGGCAAGATCGGTTTGCTCCGGGGTGCGGGCGCTGTTGAAGCGGGCCCCCAGAGACTTGACCTCGTTATAGGCCGTCGCGTACCGCTGGCTCGTGAGAGACGGTGGCGTGGGAGCGCGAAACTGTGAGGGACTGGTCAAGGTGAAGGGAAGAACGGTGGCCAGCCAAGGCGCCAGCATTGGCGAGAAAGACGGAGGTGGTCCGGGGAGATAAGAGGGTGTCGGACGCCAGACGCCGGGGGCAGTGCCGCCAGTGAAGGGTGGTGGGTTCAGTGGAAAACTCCCGTCATTGGCTCGGAGGGCAATAATACCGGCGGCGGCCTGTTGACCGACAGCCACGCCGGGATCGTCCTCCGCGAGACTGTGAGCCGCCAGATAGCTGTGATAGGTCAAGTCTAGGGATGCAGTGAGAGACGGGAAGCGGCTTACCAGAACATCGTGGGCGGCTTTAGCGACGGCCGCATCCGGCGAGCCGGAAGCTCCCGGGATGTTTACGTGGTATGGCCTGAACCGGCCACTAATCGCCTCGACGGCATCATACACCGCGACCTGGACCATCGCGCTGTCAAGGAGGGCGGTGGCGCCGGGATGGGACGGGACGCCAGCGATTGTTTGTATGGCGATCGCATTCCAATCGGTTACTGCATCCGCTCGTACGACTGACGAAATCGCGAGCGATACCGCTATGCCAAGCATGAGTGAACAGAGTTTTTTCACTAGTCGCATTTCTTGTCTCCTGTCCGACGACGTTAAGAACTTACCGAGTTAGGGCAAAGTGATCGAGGACGCTGCCTGGATGGAGGAAAGGACCCGGTAGGAGCACCAACAGCGCCATACCTAGTCGCTCTGCCAATTTGCATGCACCATACGCTTGAGTAAGAATCAAGTAAAGTGATTATTGATAAAATGCCGTACCTAGATATTGTCAGACCCGGATTGCAGATGCCATTGCAAGCCGTCGCAGTCGGCATTTCGCGTCGACATGCAATAACGAACTTGGAAATGCGATGAACGACGACCGACGCTAGTGCTTTGCGACAGGTTGGAAGAAGTTCACAAGCACCTGCTGGGCAACGTGTTGACCCAGCACAAGGCCCTGAAGGACTGAATGGTGATAATGGAAACCGGCATAAATGCGAGCGTACTCTACCTCGTTTTCTAGGTCTTTCGTGCTGTTGAAGGTGTGCACGTGCGCCGGGTTGAAGACTGTGCTGCTGACAGTGAAGTTCACGTTAGGAGTCCCAAAATAGCCCTTTAGGATCGTCGCGACCGCACCCGTAAGACACGCGTGCCCTGCGGGGTATTCCGGGTGATTGGGGGTGACACCAAGGGGCATCCACGTCGAGTCGGGCACCGTGGCGGAATTTCCGTCTATGCCGCCGTTTTGAATAGCCGTTACCGGACGCCAGAAACCGAAGTGGTACTTGGCGTTGTAGCAGCCGATAAAGGAGTCTGCGACGGCAGTCCACAACGTGGCGAATAGGCGCGCTGTATCGGACGTGTTAAGCGCGTGTCCTGCTGCCAGCGCACGAAACGCCCGTGCGTATTGCTTCGACGTTTGCTCGGTCCAGAAGAAACCAATCTCAGTCTGCTGGGCCGTTCGCACCGTGCTGTTAACTGCGCCTAGGATCTTAACCTGGTTGTAATCGTCTGCCCACTGAGTGCTTGTCAGGGCGGGAGGAGGTTCATCTGGAAGGAATTGCGAGGCGCTGCTCATGGTGAATGGCACCATCTGGCCGGCCCAAGGAGTTAGTGGCGAAAGGTGGGCCGGTGGAGTCGGAATCCAAATTCCGGCTGTCGGTCCAGCCGGAAAGACGTAAGGCACATTCGCGCCGCGGCCGTCGCCCGCTCGCATCGCTATGATTGACTGCGCGGCCGTCTTCCCGACCTGCACTCCATCGTCCTTCGCCTGACTATCTGGGATTAGACCGAGCGCCGCCATGTACTGCGTAGTCAGCGCATTGTATTGATCCGGAAAATAGGAAATGAGCGTGTTATAAGCCGCCGAGATGACTGCTGCATCAACCGATGCTCCCGTTGGTGCGGAGATTTCTGCGCCGTAGGGCTGAAAGCGATGGTCGATCGCGTTCACGGCGTCATAGATGGCCAGGTGCGTATAAGCGAGATAAACGCTCGTACCACCAGAAGTATTTGAGCCTGGAGATATCGTCTGATCTCCATTGAGCGCCGTCGTGACGGCAATTGCATTCCAGTCGATCACCGCATTTTGTGCTGCGGCCACACCACAAAGGGTGAGTGCAAGCGAGATGACTGCGACCGCCCGAAATCCAAAATGCTTGGAACCGACAGACTTTTGAGAATCTTTCATGCTCGGTCTCCCTCTAACGGTTTTCTATTACGCGAACAGCCGCAAGAATCTCCTCGGCCACGTGTGGGAGCAAGCTGCAAAAGGCCGCACACTACGGTTGCCGCGTAATGCGGCACGATTTGCGCTTTGCCTGCCCAGCGGTTAGACTCCAGCACCACTTAGCACCGTCAGCAACCGCGAGAAAGACCGGTATATGAAGGATCCCTCGCCAGTCTCACCGCCAGAGCGTTCCGACCAGGCCCCCGCGGCCCTTGATTCCTGGAAAGAAATTGCCGGTTATGTAAAACGGGACGTCAGTACCGTCCAGCGCTGGGAAAAGCGCGAGGGCATGCCGGTTCATCGCCACGTTCACGATAAGCGAGGCTCTGTCTACGCGCTCAGTTCGGAGCTCGATGCGTGGTTGCAAACCCGTAAACTACGTTTGGAGGAGGAAGAGAAAGAGCATAGGCCGGAAACGTCGGTGGAAACGTCGGAAGACGCGGAAGGTGATCACCAACCAAGCGGGATTTCCTGGGCGCGTCGCTGGCTTGTGCTGAGTGGGCTGGCTGTCCTTGCACTGCTTGGCGCCGCCTACATCATGACTCGGGGTCGCACAGTGGATGCGACCCAGCACAAAATCAAGTCGCTGGCAGTACTGCCGCTGAAAAACCTGTCGGGCGACCCGGCGCAGGAATATTTTGCCGACGGCATGACCGAGGCGATCATCGGACGCCTATCCATGATCCGCGGCCTTCGCGTCATCTCCCGCACTTCGGTGATGCGTTTCAAAGATACCCGCGCGCCCGCGCCGGAAATCGCCAAGACTCTCGGCGTCGACGCCATGGTGGAGGGTTCTGTCATACGCGAGGGCGGTCGCGTCCGCGTTCACGCCCAGTTGATTCGCGGCGCGACCGACGAGCATTTCTGGTCGGAGACCTACGACCGCGACCTCGGCGACGCCCTCGTTCTGGAGAGCGAGGTGGCACAGGCCATCGCAGGGAGAGTAGAGGTTACGGTTACCGGTGCAGAACGCGCCAGACTTGTAGCCGCGCGCCAAGTCTCGCCGGAGGTTTATGAGAGCTATCTGAAAGGGCAATTCACCGAAGATAAAGGCAACAGCCCAGCTGCAATGAAAAAAAGTATTGCTTACTTTGAGGAGGCGATCAAGAAGGACCCGGCGTTTGCACCGGCTTACCTTGGCCTGGCAC
>Ga0137403_10003678_pt1 | contig 18358 bp, 10 predicted proteins | sample CZOMad2_1_16fung_FD_122057 | JGI IMG/M metagenome (GOLD analysis project Ga0137403, IMG submission 122057) | Vadose zone soil fungal communities from Angelo Coast Range Reserve, California, USA - CZOMad2_1_16fungal (Hybrid Assembly) | ecosystem: Environmental > Terrestrial > Soil > Vadose zone...
AAGCATTTCTCCGCCTCAAGAATGTTCCAAACAGATATTTCCCGGAACTCCGGCTAGTCCTGGTTCCATTTCAGAAGAATCTTACGGCAAACATAAGCCAGGCTATTTTCATTCTGCTCGGCGCGGTGAGCTGTGTGCTGCTGATCGCGTGCGCCAACGTGACGAATCTATTGCTGGCAAGAGGGAGCACCCGCACAAAGGAACTTGGAGTGCGGACATTGCTGGGGGCGAGCCGGGGAAGGCTTTGCCGACAGTTGCTAACGGAAAGCTTGTTGTTAGCGGTGCTCGGTGGCGCGAGCGGGCTGTTGCTCGCGCGTGGGAGTCTCGCGTCATTGCTGAGATTAGCCCCCAAAGCCTTGCCGCGCGCCAGCGAGATCAGCGTGGATGGCTGGACGGTAGGCGGAGCGCTTTTGATCGTGCTGGCTGCGGGAGTGTTCCTGGGCTTGGCTTCGGCGATTCAAACGACGAGCAGCGATCTTGGGGCGACGGTCAAGGAAGGGGTGGGCAGAGGAACTTCAGGCGGGCGACGTACGACTTTTCGCAAGACGCTGGTGGGCGCCGAGGTCGCCGTGTCTTTCGTGCTGCTGGTCGGGGCTGGGCTGCTATCGGTCACGCTGGTCAATCTGGTGAAGACGAATGTGGGTTTCGACGCCAGCCGCGTGCTGTCCGTAGAAATCTGGGTCAGCGCCTCACGATATCGCTCGACCGCCGAAATGAACAACTATTACCGTGGCGCGATAGAAGCCGTGGAACGAGTGCGCGGAGTCGAGGCGGCCAGCGTGGTCGTTGCCGGACAACCGCTGGAGTTCGGCGGCAATCTGCCGCTCTTGATTCATCCGCCGGATGAGATCGATTCGGTGGACTACCGTTCCGTGTCGCCCGGTTATTTCGGAACGCTGGGCGAGCCTCTGCAACGCGGCCGCATCTTCACGGAAGCGGACAGCGAAGGCAGCCAGCCTGTTGCAATTGTAAATGAGACTTTCATGCGCCGCTATTTCCAGGACCGCGAGGCGCTTGGACAAAAAGCGGATCTGGGACAGGGCGAGCACGCACGCGTCATCGTAGGAGTGGTGGGCGACGTGAAGTCGTTCGTGGGCGAGTCCGCCGCGCCGGCAGTATTCGTGCCCGCCGCGCAAGCGAGCTTCGAAGTCACACGGCTATTCAACACATGGTTCCCAACCCATTTGCTGGTTCGCACGGCTGGAGAACCCACGGCTGTAGCACGAGCCGTCGAGAACGCCCTGCGCGCGACTGATCCCTTCACGCCGATTGGCCGGATTCGCAGCATGGACGAAGTGCTTTCTTCGACATTAAGCCTTCAACAGTTCATGTCTTTGTTGCTGGGCGTTTTCGCAGGTCTGGCGGTTGTGCTAGCGGCGGTTGGTGTTTACGGCGTGATGTCTTACAGCATGGTCCAGCGAACGGCGGAAATGGGTCTGCGAATCGCATTAGGCGCATCGAGAAAGGAAATTCTCCAGTTGGCGCTGAAGCAGGCCCTGCTGGTGACGTTTGCGGGAATCGGAATGGGACTGGCGGGCAGTCTGGCCCTGGCGCGCACGCTTGCCGGATTGCTGTACGGAGTGAGCGCGTCAGACGGGAAAATGCTGTTGTTATGTGGAACGGTGATGTTCGGAGTGGCGCTGGCCGCAAGTTACATACCGGTGCGGCGAGCGATGCGAGTAGATCCGATGGTGGCACTTAGACACGAATAAGAGGCTAGAACAGCGTTCAGGGTGACAGTTCGGGGTGACAGATGAGCTGGATTGGAGAAACTTGGCGGCGGGTGGGGATGCTGGTGCGTGGGGAGAAGTTTGCGCGGGAGTTGGATGAGGAGATGCGAGCGCACCGGGAGATGAAGGAGGCGGAGCTGCGCGAAGGCGGTATGAGCGCGGTAGAAGCGCGCTATGCGGCTGGGCGAGCGTTTGGAAATGCTACGGCCGTGCGGGAGAAGAGCGGCGACAGCTGGGGATGGCGGTGGCTGGAGGAGTTGCTTGCGGATGTGCGATTCGGGGCGCGGATGCTGCGGAAGAATCCGGGTTACACGGCGGTGGGAGTGCTTACGCTGGCGCTGGGGATCGGCGCAAACACGGCGATCTTCAGCATCGTAAATGCGGTGATCCTGCGGCCGCTGCCGTACAAAGATTCGTCGCGGATGGTGCTGTTGCATACGAAGACGGCGATGTTTCCGACATTTACGCTGAACCTTTCGTGGCCGGCGTTTGAGGAAATACGAAGCCAAGCTGCTTCACTGGAAGAAGTGGCGGCTTACTGGGAAACGGAGCGGACGCTGACAGGAGATGGGCAGGCAGCGGTGTTGAGCACGGCGGCGGTGTCGAGCGGATTTTTTGCGGAATTGGGTGCACGGGCGGAGCGCGGGCGTTTGCTTGCGGATCAGAATCAAAACGAGGGACATGATCAAGTGGCCGTGATTAGCGACACGCTATGGCGCACACGGTTTGCGGGGGATCCAGAAATTATCGGGCGCCGATTGACCCTGGATCAACGGGTGTACACGGTCATCGGTGTTGCGGCGCGAGGGTTCTCGTTTCCCGAACAAGTGGACGTCTGGCTGCCTTTGGCTCAGATGGCAGAAATCAAGGCAAACCCGACATTCTTCGCCCTGGGCGTGTTGGGAAAACTGCGGAAGGGAGCCAAGCTCGAAACGCTGCAGGCTGAGTTAGGGACCATCGCGGGGCGACTGGCGAAGGAATTGGATCAAAAAAAACCGGATCTGGCGGGAGACTACCAGCTTTTGGCGGAAACGCTGCTGGACAACCGCGTGAGTGACGCACGAGAAAGCTACCTGGTCTTGTTGGCAGCAGCGACGCTGGTGCTGCTGATCGCGTGTACTAATTTAACGAGCCTATTGCTGGCCCGAGGTTGGGGCAGACACCGCGAAATGGCATTGCGCGGGGCGCTGGGCGCATCGCCCTGGAGGCTACGGCGGCAAGGCTTGGTGGAGAGTTGCTTACTGGGGCTGCTGGGCGGAGCTGCGGGGATCGGTGTGGCCGCAGGTGGAGTGCGGATTTTTCGCTGGATCGCGCCGGCTGAGACACCGCGGCTGAGCGAGGTATCGGCGGACTGGACGCTATTGTGGTTCGCCCTGGGAAGCTCAGTGATTTGCGGTCTGATATTTGGTCTCGCGCCGGCCCACAACGCCGCGCGGATCGCTCCGAATGAAGTCCTCAAACAGGGAACAGGAGGGAGCGTCGCGGGCACATCGCGGTTCGGAAGCGGGCTGGTGATTTTGGAAGTGGCGCTGGCTTTTGTTCTGCTAATCGGGTCGACGCTGATGATGCAAACGCTGGCGCACTTACTCCGCCAGAATCCAGGTTTCCGCACCGACCATCTGCTGACCTTCGATTTGCCGCAACCGCCACAGCGAGAGGAGAAGGATGCTGAAAAGCGTGCCATCGGCCAGATCGCCCGCATTAAACAAATCTTGACGGACGTAGGCGCGACGCCGGGAGTCGAGGATGTGGTGGCCGCCGATCACGGAGTTCTGAACGGGATGAGATTTCTGCACGCCGGATTGAAGCTGGACGGAGCGCTTCCGGAAAAAGCAGTGGTGACGGAAGGCGTGGTGTACCGGTATCTCTCGCCCGGGTATTTCCGAATGCTGGGCATCGCGCTGCTGCGAGGACGTGAGTTCGACGAGCGCGACGAAATTGCGGCGCCCAAGATAGTTCTGGTGAACGAAGCAATGGCGCGAAAATTCTGGGGAACGCTGGACGTGGTCGGAAAACGACTGAGCTTTTCAAAGGATGAGAAAGGCGATCCGGAGTGGAGCGAGATCGTCGGCGTCGTGGCGAACGCTCGCGATCTGGATATTCAGAGCGAGGCGGGTCCGGAATATTTTCCCGCGCTGTTCCAGTCGGGCGTTGGGTCACACCATCTGGTGGTGCGGACGCGAGGAAATCCCGAGGCAGTGGCCAATGCGATTTCACGTCAAGTCTGGGCGAAGTATCCGGAGCAGCCTTTGACGAACGTAACGACGGTCGCAAGGACGGTTGTCAAATCGGTTGGGGACCAACGAATGCATACGGCGCTGCTGGGGATTTTTGCGGGCATCGGGTTGGCGTTGGCGCTGCTGGGAGTTTATGGCGTGGTGTCGTATTCGGTGGAACGACAGACGCGGGAAATTGGAGTGCGCATGGCTTTGGGCGCAGAGCGGACGGATGTGCTGGGAATGGTGATGCGGCGAGGGTTGATGCTGGTGGCGTCCGGCGCAGCGATCGGTGCTCTCGGCGCGCTGGGGGCGGTACGCGCGCTTGCAAGTGAATTGTATGGAGTCAAACCGAGCGATCCCTGGACATTTTCCGGGAGCGCGCTACTGGTTTTGCTGGTCGGATGCGCGGCGGGCTACATCCCGGCGCGGCGGGCGATGCGCGTCGATCCGGTGGTGGCGCTGCGTTACGAGTGAATGGGAAGCACGAGGGGAAACGATGCATTGGATTGGGGAAGCTTGGCGGCGGTTGAGGATGTTGGTGGGTGGGGAGAAGTTTGCGCGCGAGTTGGATGAGGAGATGCGGGCGCACCGAGAGACGAAGGAGCGCGCGCTGCTGGCGGACGGTATGAGCGAAGAAGAGGCGCGGTATCGAGCGGCGCGGGAGTTTGGAAATGCCACATGGTTGCAGGAAGAGAGCCGGGGACGCTGGGGATGGAACTGGCTGGAAGATTTGGCGCAGGACTTTGCCTTTGGGGCGCGCGGGCTGCGAAAGAGTCCTGGGTTTACGGCCACGGCGGTGATTACGCTGATTCTGGGGATTGGGGCCACGACGGCGATTTTCAGCGTCGTGAACACGGTGTTGCTTCAGCCGTTGGGATACGCGGAGCCTGCCCGGCTGGTGCGGATCGAAGAGAAACACGAAGGCTTCGACAACGTGGCGTTTTCGTATGCGACATATCGCGATTTAGCGAAGGGAAAGTATCAGGCCCTGGCGGCGATCGCCGGATACCGGCCGTGGAGCTTCAATGTGACCGGAGACGGAGAGCCTGAACAAGTGGACGGAGCGATGGTTTCCGCCAACATGTTTTCGACGCTGGGAGCGACTCCGGAAATCGGCCGGGGATTCACCGATGACGAACAGCGAGCTGGCGCGGGGGTGGTGGTGCTGAGCTACGGACTTTGGAAGCGGAGATTCGGAGGCGACGCCGGCGTAATCGGAAAGATGATTCGCGTAAGCGACGCGCCGCACGAAATTATAGGGGTGATGCCGGAGCGATTCGAATTTCCGGACAAGACGTTGTGGCTGGCAGGTTCGGGCACCGCGGGGCTGTGGACGCCGCTGGTGATCGAAGGGAGTCTGGCAAATAACCGGAAGTCGCACCTCGTAAAGGCGATCGGAAGGTTGGCACCAAGCGTCAGGCTTGAGGTGGCGCAGGCAGAGCTGGACGGGCTGGCACAGAGGATCGGCGAGCAATACCCGGGCGTCGATCCGGGAATGGGGATCGGAGTGTGGAATCTGAAGCAGCGGATGACGTCGAAGGTGCGGCCGGCCCTGCTGGTGTTGTTGGGCGCGGTGGGGTTGATGGTTCTGGCGGCGTGCGCGAACGTGGCGAATCTGGTGCTCATGCGAAACACGGGACGGGCGCGAGAACTGGCTGTGCGCGCAGCGCTGGGAGCAGGGCGCGTACGGTTATTGCGACAGAGCTTAGTGGAAAGCTTGCTGCTGGGGTTGGCAGGAGGACTGGGCGGTGTGCTGCCGGCGTTTTGGTCCGTGAAACTGATCGCGGCGTTGGGGCCGCAGGACGTGCCGCGACTGAACGCAGTCCAGGTGGATGGCAGAGTGTTGGCGTTCGCGATGGGACTTTCCGTGTTGACCGCGATGGTGTTTGGCGGAATCCCGGCAGCACAAGCATGCTGGACCGATCCGAACGAATCGTTGAAGGAAGGCACGAAGGGGACCACGAGCGTGCAGGGAACACGGCTGCGAGCCGCGCTGGTGGTGGCCGAGATGGCGCTGGCACTGATGCTGCTTGCGGGCGGAGGCCTGCTGGTGAACAGCTTTGTGCGCCTTTCCCATGTGTCCACGGGATTCGATGAGAGCCACCTCTTGACGATGAGCATTTTTCTTTCACCATCACAATATGCGAACCGGCAGAACGCCATCGCGCCGTTTCTCGGGAGTTTAGCGGAAAGAGCGCGCGCTGTGCCGGGCGTGGTCTCCGCAGGGATCGTCAGCAGCCTGCCGATGAAAGGAGGAGTTGGGACGGATTTTCAAATCGTCGGCCGGCCTCCGACCAACGAGGCGAATCCGGAGGCCGACGTTCGGATCGCGGACGAGAACTATTTTTCGACGATGCGCATTCCGCTATTGCGCGGGCGCTGGTTCAACACCTTCGACACGGAATCGAGCGCGAAAGTCATGGTGATCAACAATTCCATGGCGCAGCAGTATTGGCCGAATGAAAATCCGATCGGTCAGCGAGTGACCATGCTGAACTGGGGACCTCCGCTGACTGGCGAGATCGTCGGGGTCGTCGGCGACGTAAAGGACACGTTGGATCAACCGGCAGGCAGTTGGTTCTATTGGCCAGAGCGGCAATTCCCTTCCATCTTTGCGAGCCTGGTGGTGCGGACCGCAGGGAATCCCCTGGATGTGGCGGCGGGCGTGAAGGCCGCGGTGTGGTCGGTGGATCGGAATCAATCGGTGGCAGCAGTGCAAACGATGGAAGAAGTTCGAACGGAATCCGTCGGGCGGCGGCGCATGCAGACGGTACTGCTGGGTGTTTTTGCGGGACTGGGGCTGTTGATGGCCATGGTGGGGATTTACGGGGTGATGGCGTATTCGGTGAGCGCGCGCGCACGGGAGATTGGGATTCGCATGGCGCTGGGAGCCAACGGAAGCGCGGTGCGGAAATTGATTTTGGGAGAAGGATTGTACTGGACGGCGATCGGCACTGGGTTGGGACTAGCGGGGGCGGTGGCGCTGGCGGGAGTGTTGTCGAGCTTATTGTTTGGAGTGAGCCCGCGCGATCCGTGGACGTTGTTGTGCGCGACGCTGCTGCTGGCGGGAGTGGCGATGATGGCTTGCTATGTGCCGGCACGGCGAGCAATGAATGTGGATCCGATGAAGACGCTGCGTGCGGAGTGAAGAGGGATGAGACAGACAAAGAGCCTCGGATTTCTTGAAGGTGGATCGATATGAGTTGGATTGGGGAAACTTGGCGGCGGTTGAGGATGTTGGTTCGCGGGGAGAAGTTCGCGCGCGAGTTGGATGAGGAGATGCGGGCGCACCGAGAGATCAAGGAGGCGGAGCTGCGCGAAGGCGGGTTGGGCGCGGTGGAAGCGCACTATGCGGCTGGGCGAGCGTTTGGAAACGCGACGGTGCTGCGAGAGAGGAGCGCCGATAGCTGGGGATGGCGGTGGCTGGAGGATTTTGCGAAAGATTTGCGGCTGGCTGGCCGAATGCTGGTGAAAAACCCGGGATTCAGCGCTGTGGCGGTGGTCACGTTGGGGCTGGGAATCGCTTTGAACGCGACGATGTTCAGTCTGGTGAGCGCTTTTCTGTTACGACGTCCGCCGGTGCGGGATCCGGAACGAGTGGTGGTGGTCTCCGCGGTGAACCCCAACCCGGTTTTTCTGGCCGACGCGTTTCCTATTTCCGCGCCGAATTATCTGGCGTGGCGGGAAGCGAATCACGTCTTTGCGGACACGGCTGCGGCAAACGAATCTGGCAGTGTTAGCCTGACGGGGCAGGGTCAGCCGGAGATACTCCGCTCCGCCGAGGTATCGCCCAACTACTTCAGTGTGCTTGGCGTTGCACCGGAATTCGGCCGCGTGTTCGTGGATGGAGAAGGCCATCGCGGACGCGAACACGCGGTCATCTTGAGCCACGACTTGTGGGAACGGCGTTTCGGCTCGGATCCCGCCATCGTGCAAGGCACGATCCGCTTGAATCGGGAAAACTACAGCGTGGTGGGAGTGATGCCGGCAGATTTTCACTTGCTCGGCTTCACGCCGCAGTTGTGGACTCCCCTGGTGCTGAACGAAGCGGATCAGACGGCAGAAGCGCACAAGCAGCGTTCGTTGCAACTGTTCGCGCGATTGAAGGCCGGCGTAACTATCGAGCAGGCGCGCACCGAGCTAACCGCTCTGGGGCGGCGCGCGGAAGAGAATTTTCCCGAGGTGGAAAAAGGATGGGGCACTGCGGTGCGCACGCTGCCCGATTTTCTGGTGCACGACTTCGGGATTGGCGGCGCGCTGGCAGTGATGATGACCACAGTCGGTTTTGTCTTGATGCTGGCGTGCGCCAATGTGGCCGGATTGCTGCTGGCACGCACTGCCGGGCGCCGGAGTGAACTGGCCATTCGCGTGTCGCTCGGTGCCAGCCGATTGCGGATTGTCCGGCAATTCCTGACCGAAGGCCTGGTGCTCGCGCTGCTCGGAGGCGGCGTCGGTCTGCTGCTGGCGTATTGGAGCATGCACTTTGTGCGGGCCAAGCTGAGCTTCAACGAAGCGATCCGGGCGGTGCCGTTGCAGCTCGATGGAAACGTTTTGCTATTCGCCCTGGGCGTATCGGTGTTTTCGGCGGTGCTGTGTGGACTGGCGCCGGCGCTCAAGGCGTCGCGCGCGGATATAAATACGAGCCTGAAGGATGGAAGCCGGGCAGCATCGGCTGGCCGGTCGCAGAGCCGTTTGCGGACGGTGCTGGTTGCCGGCGAAATCGCCCTGGCGCTGTTTCTGCTGATTGGGACGGGGCTGCTGATCCGCGGAATCTTTCTGATCGAACACCAAGACCTGGGCTTCCGGGCGGAGAAGTTGCTGACTGCGGACGTGAGGCTCGACCTGGCGACCTATAAGGATGCGACCACGCAAAGTCAGTTTGTCCGGGACGTTGTCGCGCGGCTCCAGGAAATTCCTGGCGTTGAAGCGATCGCCGTTGCTTCGGACTTGCCGGCAACTGGGCCAGACAGCGTCAACTTCGCGATCAAGGGCCAGCCCGATTTGCCTGCCGGCCAGCGGCTCAGTGCGCTCCACGTTGTCGTCACCACCGACTATTTCCGAACCGCGGGGATTTCGCTGGTTCGCGGCCGGACGTTTACAGAGATGGACAACCCCGCAGCGCCGCGGGTGGTGCTGGTGAATCAAGAGTTTGTGCGTCGCCATTTTAAGAACGAGGAGCCGCTCGGCCGCCAAATTAGTCTGGATGTGAACGGCGCGACGCCGCAATGGAGCGAGGTCGTCGGCGTCGTAGGCAATGTGAAAACGTATTCGGAAGACACTCGCGACGATGCCGAAATCTACGAGGCATTTCTTCAGCGGCCGGCGGCTTCGTTCTCTCTCATGGTGAGATCGAATTCCGATCCCAACGGGCTAGCGCCGGCGGTGCGCGAAGCTGTTGCGAAAATTGATCCCGAGCTTCCCTTGGCGCAGGTGATGAGTATGCCTGCTTTGATCGAGCGGCAAAGAGGTGGAGGCCCGTTTTTCGTGCGTGCTCTGGGCAGTTTCGCCATCCTGGCGCTGATTCTTGCAGGCATTGGAATTTACGGGCTGGTTGCTTATTCGGTGAGCCAGCGAACGCACGAGATCGGCATGAGAATGGCGCTGGGCGCGCGGGGCGCGGATGTGCAGCGCATGATTTTGTGGCAAGGCACCAAGATGACGGGAATCGGCGCGGCCATAGGACTGGCGATGGCAGTGCCTCTGCCAAAGGTGTTCGACGCCGCTTTCTACGGCTTGCATGTTCGTGAGCCGCTGCTTTACCTCATCGTGCCTGCGGTGATCCTCGTGGTCGCGGCGTTGGCAACGTATGTCCCCGCGCGGCGAGCTACTGGAGTGGATCCGATGAGCGCGCTACGGATGGAATGAGAGGAGACATCAGGCCGGAGCGCTTGGAGATTTCCGGAGGGCAAGCCAAATGGCGTGGCTGAAAGAGTCTGCGCGGCGTGTTGCGATGCTGCTGAGGCGAGGGAAGTTTGATCGCGAACTGGATGAGGAGATGCGCGCGCACCGGGAGATGAAGGAGCAGGCGCTTGTGGCGGCCGGCGCGAACGAGCAGGACGCGCGGCAACGGACGGCGCGGGAATTTGGGAATACAACTTGGTTGCGGCAGGAGAGCCTGGGGCGGTGGGGATGGAATTGGGCGGAAGAAGCCTGGCAGGATGCGCGATTTGGATTGCGCATGCTGCGAAAAAATTGGGGATTTAGCGCGGTGGCGATTTTGACGCTGGCGCTGGGAATTGGCGCGAACACGACGATTTTCAGCCTGGTGAACGGAGTGCTCTTGCGGCCGCTGCCGTATCCGGACGCGAAGCAAGTAGTGCTGATCCACGCGCGGACGAATCAAGTGGCGATGACGGGGATTTCGTATCCGGATTTGGAGGATTGGCGGAGGCAGAGCGCGTCGTTTGAGGGCATTGCGGCGTGGACGGCGAAGAGCGTGAATCTGACCGGACAGGAACGGCCGGAGCGCGTGCGTGGAGCGTTTGTCTCGGCAAATTTCTTCGGAGTGCTGGGAGTTGTGCCGGAGCAGGGGCGCAGCTTCTTGCCTGGGGAAGACGAGCCGGGCGCTGGGCGCGTGGTGCTGGTGAATCACAGTTTGTGGGTACGGCGATTTGCAGCGGATCCGGAGTTCGTGGGACGCAAATTGGTTTTGAACGGCGCGGTTTTCACGGTGGTGGGAATTCTGCCGGCGAACTTCGATTTTCCGTTGGACACGGACCGCAATGAAGTGTGGCTGCCGGTGGGCACGTTCACGGGATTCTCACGCGAACGCAGCAACTACAACTTGATCGCGATTGCGCGGATGAAGAAAGGCGTGGAAGTCGCGGCAGCGCAAAGCGAGATCACAACTATCGGGAAGCGGCTGGCGGAACTGTATCCGGACGCGGAAGGGCAGCGTCGGCCAGTGGTGCGGCCGCTGCACGAAGTGGCTACGGAGAATTTGCGGCCGTTGCTGCTGGTGCTGTTTGGCGCGGTGGGGCTGGTGCTGTTGATCGCCTGCGCGAACGTGGTGAACCTCCTGTTGGCACGCGGCGCGGCCCGAAGCAAAGAGATCAGCTTGCGGACCGCGCTGGGAGCGAGCCGGACGCGGTTGCTCCGGCAAATGCTGACGGAGACGATGGTGCTGTGGCTGGGAGCGGGCGCAGCCGGATTGCTGGTGGGCGCGGCGGGATTGCGAGCGGCGGCGGCGATGACGCGTACGAACCTGCCGCCGGGAATTAGCATTGGAATCGACCGGTGGGTTTTGCTGTTCACGTTTTTGGTGACCGGGATTGCGGGAATCGCCACGGGATTGTTGCCGGCGCTGCAATTCTCGCGCGGCGACCTGGAGCAGGCGTTGAAGGAAGGCGGCAGAAGCGCGGGAGAGAAGAAAGCGTCGGTGCGGCTGCGGGGCGGACTGCTGGTTGCGCAAGTGGCTATGTCCATGGTGCTGCTCGCGGGATCGGGGCTGATGCTGCGCACGATTGCGGAGCTGGCGGGTGTGCATCCGGGCTTCGACGCGAAGAATCTGCTGACGCTGGAATACCGACTGCCGCAGACGGAATATCCTGAAGGCCGCAAGCAGTGGAATTTCCATCAGCAGGTAGCCGAGCGGGTGAGCCAGCTGCCTGGGGTGCGCTCAGTTTCGATCGCCATCGGCATTCCGTTTACCGGAAATTTCGAGACGGAGCCGGTGGTGTTACTGGACCGCCAGGAACCGCCGCCAGGACAAGAGCCGATCGCGCAGACGAATATCGTGGACGCGCATTATTTTGCAACGCTGGGTATTCCGTTGATCGAAGGGCGAACTTTTCTGCCCAGTGATGGCGATGGAACGCCCAGCGTGGTGGTGATCAACCGGACCATGGCGCAGAAATTCTGGAGCAATGGCAGCGCGCTGGGACGCCAAGTCGAGCTGCTGGATGAAAAGAAACCGGCGACGATCGTAGGCGTGGTTGGCGACGTGAAAGTTGAGCGGCTCGACGAAAAACCGGAAGCGCAGATTTATTTTGCGTACGCGCAACACCCCGACCGCTTCGCGACGCTGATCGTGCGAACCGCGTCCGATCCGATGAGCTTTGTGGGCGCGGTGCGGGATGCGGTGTGGTCGGTGGATAAGAACCAACCGATGTGGAAAGTGCGATCGCTGGAAGCGGTAATGGTGAACTCGGTGGGAGATCGACGATACCTGGCGTACCTGCTGAGCGCGTACTCGATGTTAGCGACATTTCTCGCCGCGGTGGGGATTTACGGAGTGCTGAGCTATTCAGTGCACCGGCGGATGCGTGAAATTGGAGTGCGCATGGCCCTGGGTGCGCAGTCGCGCGAGACGTTGGGCCTGGTGATTCAGCAGGGAATGAAACCTGTAGCTGTGGGGTTATTGGTGGGATTGTTGGGGTCTATTGCGCTGACGAAAACGTTGGCGGGCTTCCTCTACGGAGTCAGCGCGAACGATCCGGTCACCATTGCGGCCGTCGTGTTGGTGTTGGGAGCTGCGGGATTGCTGGCGTGCTGGATTCCAGCGCAACGCGCGACGAAAATGGATCCGATGATCGTGCTGCGGCACGAATAAGAACGCAATAGCGGCAAGATCTGGAGCGAATCTGCGGATCGAGCGGCGCCGACCGAAGACGTTCCGGGCAAACGAAGGAACGCGAGGATTGCAGCAAGGCGTTTTCGGGTTAGATTTTTCTAATGGGGGCGGCAAGGCAGGATTGGTTCAGGAATCGGCACGAGCCGTGCAAACAGAAGGTGGAGAGAATCGGTGCGATGCCGATAGAGCATTCGGAGACTCGCCAGAATGAGCACCAGCACGGTCCGCATAAACAAGAATCTGAAGACCCGGCGCAGCCAGCGGGTATTGCTGAGCATGGAGGTGATCGTGGCAGGAGAAAGAGCCACGGGCACGAAGTTCGCAGAGCAAACGACAACCGTGGTTGTGAATGCGCACGGCGCGCTGGTGCTACTGAAAGAGATGGTGCGCGCAGAACAGCTGCTGAGGATTCGCAACGTCGCCAGCGGGGAAGAACAGGCTTGCAAAGTGGTCGACCAGGCCGAAATCACCAGTGGAAAGACAGAAGTAGGCATCGAGTTTACCGACCACGCACCGCGTTTCTGGCGCATTGCATTCCCTCCCGAGGATTGGAACGTGAATTGCCCCGAAGCAAAGCGCTCCGGCAAATAACTGCAAAGCCCAGGTGCCACGCGGCAATCGCCGGCACGAGGGTCAGTTGAGAGTAATTGTTCGGCGAGGGCGTCCCGGAAAAACATCCCGCCTTTGGAACCAGAGTGTGCTCTGGTGGCGTTAGTTGCCAGAACGAATGGCGGATGCTGGCTGAAGACCTGCGAAATAGTTCTGTTCGCGGAGGCGGCGATAAATGTGGCCGGCTACGCCTGCGGCAAGCGGCCCCTTGATGCGGGAACTGCTGCCGCGAATCAAAACGGCTAGAGCGATACGCGGGTGCAGCTCGTCGGCATAAGTAAGGAACCAGCCGACATGAGAAGTCTGGTCAGAGCAGGTGCCGGTCTTGCCGAGAGGAAGTTCGTCGCCGCCGGAATCGTAGCTGCGCTTGCCGGTGCCGTATAGCACCGCAGCCAACATGCCTTCGCGAAGCTCTGGAAGCAACGAAGCGATATTCAACTCGCGCTTGATGCGCGGCTCGAATGCGGAAAGCTCTGCGCCAGGCTTGGGGTACTGCAGATAGTAGAGCGTCCCGCCGTTCGCAAATGCCGCTGCGAGCGACGCGAGCTGGAACGGTGTGACCTGAATGCCTTCGCCGAAACTGGACATGCGCGCGATTCCGCCATGCGCGGGCGGCGCGGACGGAAACGCTCCCGGATGCTCATTTTCGAGGCCGTAGCCGGCGAGTTCGCCGATGCCCAGCAGCCGGGCGTACTTGGAAACCGTGTCGAAGCCCATGCGCGTACCGAGCGACTCGAAAAATACGTTGTTCGAGTGCGCCATGGCTTCGGTCAAATTCATATACTTCCGGCGGCCCACCTTGAGCATGGTGTCGCGGGTAATCACGTTTTCTTCGAGCGCGGCGACAGCAATGGTTGGCTTGATGGTGGAACACGGAATAGCGCCATCGGAATAAGCCAGCCTTTGATTGACGACGGTGAGAATGCGCCCGGAATTCGGATCGACAGCTACGACCGAACCGTTGTAGCGGCCGAGAGCTTCGACCGCCGCAGCACGCACGATCGGATCATCAAACTCAGCTACGTCACCTGCAGCGGGATCGACGCCTTTTTCGCGTGGAGCACGGCGATGAGAAGAGCGCCTTGCAGGTTTTATCGGAGGCTTGGCGCCGGGCGTTGCAGGCAGCGGCTCGGCCGGCGCGGGAAACGCGCAGACAGCGGCGAGCGCCACAGCTAGAATCATCTTCAATGGCTGAACTGCTAGTTTCACTTTTTCCGTCCTGCTTGCGATCCGCGCCTTCGCATTTCTACCGGGGGCGCTCTTTTACCTTATGGCCGTCCAAGCGGTCAATGTGAATTCTCTGTGACCTGTGCATCGAATCACAGCTGCACGCTGGCAACCACGTCGTAAGAGTTAGCACCCAAACCGCCAAAAGCCACGGCACTGATTAGATGCGACTTAGCGCCTAAGTGCTTGGACGCCTCTGTTTCAAAGAGAAACGCCAACTCTCATGCTGAGACAGATTTTAGGTGGAGAAAGGTAGTACGGCAATAGGCGAACCAGCCCAGTACGTGCTATGTGCTTTGTTTTGAACGACTGACCGGCAGTACAGGCCAATGGGAAGTAACCTGCCCGTGCGGTCTCAGGAAAGGTCCGTGTCCAAAAGCTTTCCTGCCGCTAGCCTTGAAAACAACGGGGCACGGTGAATTGTGCCCCTCAGAAAAGCGCGACGAACCACTTAGGTCGGCCTGAGCCTAGCGTGACGGGCGCTTAGCGTCAGCGGCTGAGGCGCCGGCGGCGGCGGATTTCACCTGTGGCTTGTCAGTTGCCGGCGCGCCTGTAGCGGCGCCATTGGGTCCATGCGGATTGGAGCTGTTTTGACTCTGGCCAACTGGCATGAGTTCCAGCTTCTTGCGCAGAGCGGCCTCGAGTTTGTCGCGGATGTCTTTGTTTTCTTTGAGGAAGACGCGAGCATTGTCGCGGCCCTGGCCGAGGCGTTCGCCGCCGTAGCTGATCCATGTGCCGGACTTCTCCAGTACGCCCTTGTCGACACCGAGATCGATGAGATCGCCTTCGCGGGAGATGCCTTCGCCGTAAAGAATGTCGAACTCGGCTTCGCGGAACGGCGCAGCGACCTTATTTTTTACGACTTTGGCGCGAGTCCGCGAACCGATGACCCGATCACCTTCCTTGATGGCTTGAATGCGCCGAATATCCACGCGCATGGACGCATAGAATTTCAAGGCGCGGCCGCCCGTGGTCGTTTCCGGATTGCCAAACATGACGCCGATTTTCTCGCGGATTTGGTTGATGAAAATCAGGCAGGTGCGCGACTTGGACACAATCGCCGTCAGCTTGCGCAGTGCTTGCGACATCAAGCGCGCCTGCAGCCCCATCTGCGGATCACCCATATCGCCTTCGAGTTCGGCCTTGGGCACCAGCGCGGCAACCGAGTCCACAACAACCACATCGACGCTGCCAGAACGAATCAGCGTCTCCGCTATTTCGAGCGCCTGTTCGCCGTTGTCCGGCTGCGAGACGAGAAGATTGTCCACGTCCACGCCCAACTTGCGCGCATACACCGGATCCAGCGCATGTTCCGCGTCGATAAACGCCGCGAGACCACCGAGCTTCTGCGCTTCGGCAATCACGTGCAGCGTCATCGTGGTTTTACCACCGGATTCCGGCCCGTAAATCTCGATCACCCGGCCGCGCGGGAATCCGCCCACACCCAGCGCCGCATCGATCGATAGGCAACTCGAAGGAATCACGCTGACCGGAACCAATACATCGCGGCTGCCGAGCCGCATGATCGAACCTTTGCCGTAAGACTTTTCGATTTGCGCTATGGCCGCTTCGAGCAGTTTTGCTTTATCGTCTGTCATTTCACACCTCAATAGAGGAAAGTAGGAAATTTTTGCTGCGTGGCCGAACTGCCTGGGCCAACGCCGGGAAGACGCGGGCCGAAGCTAGGGACATAGCGGACAATTAAGTTTACCATCTAATTTATCCAGCCGCTATCCTTTTTGACGGCCTTCGCGAGTGTGTCCGGCGAGGTGCCCGGCGGAGTGCTCTTTGGCCCGGGCGATGGTCATGGCCACCCGGTCGGCGAGCCGCTTCTCCTCAACCGCATTCAATCGGCGCAACCGGGTCAGGGTCCGCAGCCGATCCCGCGCTTCGAGGAACTCCGCTTCCAGCCTTTCGCACTCGGCACACTGTGCGGCGGCAGAACCGCTGACACAGCTTACCGCAACGAAGAAGGAAGAAAGCATCACACACCTGTTGAAAACCGCGAGGAGAGACTAGCAACAAGGCGAACAAAAAGCAAACATTATTTTTCGCCTTGTGTTCGCCTATGGGAACGCCTGCCACATGGCTCAATCGTAGGCGAGCTGAACCGTCCGCTAGGGGGCTGCGCGCCGTGCTTCCAGCCATTCGATAAGGGCCGACTCGAGTTCCGGATGATTCTCCATGAGTCTGAAACCGTGCGCCTGTTCGGGATAGGTCAGCAGTCGGTTGGCGGCATTGTGGGAGATCTGATGAATCTCTTTGGCAGCGGTGAACGACATCGGATCTTGTTCGCTGACAGCGCTCAGAATCGCTAGCCGCGGTGCGCTCGCAAGAAATTTTCTGGTGGAATCATCGTCAAAATCGGAGAAGAACACGGCGCTGCGAACCGCGGGATAGTGGCGTTCCGCCGTAAGCAGTGCCAGGAATGCGCCGCATCCGGCACCGGCAGCAACCACGTTATCTTGTTGCACGCCGGGCTGCGCAATCAGCCATTGGTAAGCGGATTCCGCATCGGCGCTCCAGTTCTTGCGCCAATAGTCGAGCGCGTGGTTCAAGTTGCCATCGTAATCCCATTGCGCGCCTTGAGAATCGCCGATGCCGCGAGGATTTAGAACGAGCACGTGACGGCCGGAGCGAGCTAGCGCAGTTACGATGCGCTCCCAGATGACACGGTCACGCGAACATTGATGGAATATCAGCAGGCCCTGACCGGGTTTGCCAGAGGAGTAGAAATCCCCGGCCAGATGAATGCCATCGGCGGCCGTCACCGTGACGCTGCGCCGCATCGAGTCGCGCGCCGCAAGATTGGGAAGGCTGAAGGTAAGCACCAGCAGCAGGGCGAAGATTCTCATAGCATTCTCCCGCGTCATCAATGTGTCTCGTTAAGGCTGGCCAGCAGGTTGTGGCGAAGAAAGGCTATGGCCCGCGCTATGATCTCGCGCGACCGGGCGTTGTCGTCCAGAATGTCAAAACCGTGCCGTCCGGCAGGATGGTTCCAAACTTCAATGGACATGTTCTTCGACAAGGCCTCCTGCACCAGGCGATCGATGGTGCGATTGAGGCCGGGGCTATCCAGACCGGCTCGGCCCACAAATAGCGGTATGAGGATGCGGTCCGCGCCATGAATCTGGTTCGCAGTAGAGAACATCGCCGCGGCGCGTTCCACCTGCTCCGGTGTTATTCCCGGAACGCCCGCCCACGAATCCTGGGTCACATCGGAAACGCAGTAGAAACAAGCTAACGCGCGAACGTACGGAGGCGGCTCGTGCAAAAACGGCGCCAGCATCAGCCCTCCAGCCGAAAACGCCCACAGCGCGATGCGCTCCTTGTCCATATGCAGCTCCGCGGCGTGCTCGCGCAAGTACGCGATCAGGTCGCGGGTATCTTCCGCCCCGTTGTTCGTTCCCGCCGGGCCGCGCGCATATCGCTTGCTGTAGGAAATCACCACGAAACCCGATGCGGCAAGCAGCCGGCCGTACGACTGATAGACTCCCGCATCTCGAAAATCGCGCGGCGCGCCTTCCGCTCCGCCCCCGCTGATAAGAACAATCGCAGGCGCTTTCGGCGAACTCGTGGGGAGATAAACATCCAACTTAAGCGCTGTCTTTGCATCCCGGACGTCCGCAGACTTGTAAACGATATCGCGTCGCACCTCGATTTTGTCCATCCCCGGCACGGAATACACCAGAGGCATACGGTACATTTCCTCGATCGGAGGCGTTGCGGCAGGTTGCTGAGCAGCAAGTGGTTGCCAAGCGAGTAGCAGGAACGCTGAAGCAAGTATTCCGTCTCTCATCTGGAGGCCTCCTTATCCTGGTGCGTGGGTGCGAAAGTGGAAGTGACCGAAGTCATTAGCCAGCTCCCGTCGCGCTTTTCATAAGTGGAAGTCCAGGCGCACACGAACTCGCCGTCCTGCTGCGAGCCATCGGCTTTGCTTTCGGTGTAGCGCGATCGCACCCGGTAGATGGCCCAAGCCATGTCGCCGTGCGGCGAAACGT
>Ga0137403_10003679_pt1 | contig 18358 bp, 17 predicted proteins | sample CZOMad2_1_16fung_FD_122057 | JGI IMG/M metagenome (GOLD analysis project Ga0137403, IMG submission 122057) | Vadose zone soil fungal communities from Angelo Coast Range Reserve, California, USA - CZOMad2_1_16fungal (Hybrid Assembly) | ecosystem: Environmental > Terrestrial > Soil > Vadose zone...
GAATCGAAATACTCATGTACGACGTAATCATTGTCGGCGGAAGTTACGGTGGCCTGGCGGCGGCGCTGCAGCTTGCCCGAGCTCGCCGGCGGGTGCTGGTTCTCGATGCGGGGCAGCGCCGTAATCGCTTCGCGAGAAGGTCGCATGGGTTTTTGGGGCACGATGGCCAACCGCCGGAGGCAATTGCCGCTAAGGGGCGAACTGACGTTCTCGCATACGCTACGGTGACGTGGCTGGAGGATTTGGCGACTGAAGCTCGCCCGATTCCAGGTGGTTTCGCCGTGCGGACAGGGTCTGAGGAACATCAGGGCAAACGCCTCATCCTCGCAACGGGTGTCATCGATGAGTTGCCGGCGATCCCTGGACTCGCAGAACGATGGGGCAAGACCGTGTTTTTCTGTCCATACTGCGACGGATACGAGTTTGAATTGGGCCGGCTCGGTGTGCTCGCGACGACCTCAGCCTCCCAGCATTTTGCCGTTCTCGTATCCGAATGGGCAGCGGTGGGGCAGACGACACTGTTCCTGAACGGCACTATTGAGCCGGACGCAGCGCAGCTCGACGACTTCGAATCGCGAGGTATCAGGGTCGAGCGCGAACCTGTTGTGAGTGCGACCGGTGACGCAACCGAGATTGCGCTTCGTCTCCGCGATGGTCGGACCAGCACCCTGAACGGAGTCTTTCTCCTTCCTCGCACGCACCTACTGACCCCATTCGCGGGGCAGCTCGGCTGCGAGCTCGAAATGGGGCCACTCGGCCCCTTCTACAAAACTGATGCAACAAAAGAGACTACGGTTCCAGGCGTGTTCGCATGCGGGGATGCCGCCCTCCCAATGCCAGCCGTAGCGTTCGCTGTGGCCGATGGCACTCGGGCAGGGGGCGCGGCGCACCAGTCGCTCGTCTTTCGCCGGGGGTTATCCGTTGCGGCGCCTTCCACCGTTAAGGCACCGTGATGTTCTGCCTCGTTCAAGCGTTGGCCGAGATTGCCCCAAATGTTGGCACCCTCAATCCCGCTGAAAGGACACCCGCTTCGAGTAGGGGAAGTCCCTTTCATTCGTTAGGTTGCACTAGCGACCGCTAAGGGAGAGAGCGATGGGCTGGTCGTTGTCGTGGGTCGCGGTGTCATCCAGGCCCCGCGACGTCCTCATGAAGGAGCTCGGCTTCGAGGATACTGGCGAGGCAGCGCAGCCGGGGACCTCCGAGTTCGTGGGCGGGCAGCTGCCCAACGGCTGGTACGTCGTCGTTCTCAATGGATTCGGGCATCAGATCGTCGAGCCAGCGTCCCTGAAATCCCTGTCGCGCGAAGCGAGCGTCGTCGCCTGCTCCGAGTCTGAGCAGACGAACACCTCTTTCGCGCTCTCCTATCAGGACGGTGAGCCCGTATGGGAGCTGATGCACCAGCTCGGTGAGGGCGGAAACGAACTGGAAGTGGAAGGAAGCCCCCCCGAAGCGCTCAAGGAAATAAGAGAAGCAGCTAGCGAGGCGCACGCTAGGGAGGGCTACGACGCTGCGTTCAGCATCCCTGGTCGTGTCGCGGGGTCCGTTTGCGGCTACGGGTTCGGCGGAGAGAGCGGCCAGGACGTGCGATTCACCAGATTGAAGCTTTCTGAATCCCCGCCGGCGCCTTTCCTCGAGTTCGAAAGCCTGTGGCGCTCCTACGAGCAGCGGGCCAGGGCGAGAGAGTGGTTGGAGCAGTGGGGCGATGCCTCCAAGATCCGTGAGGCCATAGTCAAGCGCCTGCAGGATGTGCTGGTGCCACTTGGTTTCGAGACGCAAAGCAATTCTGTAACGCTCGTCAGAAACTGTGGTGCAGTGTCGCAAACGGTCGGGCCTGTCGTTCAAGATTACCTAGTCAATATCGGCTTTCGCATGCGCCACGCGAAGATTCAAAGCATAGTAAAGACGTGGGGGAAGGTGGCGGGACTCGACGATTTCTCATACGCCTTCTATCTACCGGGATTGGAATACCGCCGCGCGAACTTCCTCGTGGGCTCGCCCGCCGCGCTTGATGCGCTGCTCGCTCTCCTGGAGGCGCGCGCCCCATACTGGGTCGAACGGATGAAGCAGCTCGAGGATTTAGACGCGCTCAATCGGCAGACGCGAGATTGCGAATGGTTCACGGCGAGTTTGCTGAAAAGGCGTTGCTCTTTCGTCGTCGGCGCGCACCTCGCGTCCACCGAGCTCGACAGCCTCGTTACAGCGCTCGGTTCTCCCGAGACGACTTTGGAGCGCTTGAACGACTTGGTGAGCTATCTAAAGGCGAACGTTCAGCTCGGAGAGGAAAACTTGTAGTGCGTTTGACTGTATTCTGGCAACCTAACCTGGCGGTGGTGCCGGACGCGCCGCAAGCGAGTAGCGGCGCGCCTTCGCCCACCGTGCGTGCGGCGCGCCGCACACCTTTACGTCAGGCATGACTAAACCTGCCGATAGACAAGGACCGACAATGACATCGAGAATATTCACGTTTGCGGCCATGCTAATTCTAGCTACACAGACATCAGCGCAAGTCAGGAGCTACGCGCCGGCTAAAGTCAGTTTCGACGATTTCAAGGGCCTTGTCGCCAACGTCGAGACTCACCGGTCAAGTCGCCTAGTCGATCTTGATACATTCTTGAAGAAGAGCAAGGAGCCGGGGGTAATCATTCTCGATACGCGTTCGGCGTTTCGCTATGAGCGAATTCACGTCAAAGGCGCAAGACACTTGGGTTTTACTGATTTTACCCAAGACAATATACAGAAAGTCATACCCTCTTTCGATACAACCATATTGATTTACTGTAACAACAATTTCGAAGGAAACCAGATCGATTTCGCCACCAAGATAGCCATTCCGCGGCCGCGAGGTTCATTGTCAGCACAATTCGCCGCTCAGGAAAAACCAACAATGATGGCGCTGAACATTCCCACATACATCAACCTGTATGGGTATGGATATCGAAATGTGTACGAGCTAGACGAGCTTGTGAATGTAAACGACCCGAGGATCAGGTTTGAAGGATCTATTGTTAAGGACGGGCCATAGGACACTCAAAGCCTAGATCGTGTCGTAGCTGCCGAACAGCTGCAGGGAAGTGAGAGCCACCACCGACAGCGTATGTCCGTACACGTCGACCGAGCGTCGGGGCTCCAGGTCGAACACGGAGTTGATCGTAAACCAAAAGAAAGACCTGGCAATCCGAATCCTCATGAGACCCGGCGCCCCGTTGCCGTCCGAGCCGTTGTTGGTTACGCGGTACAGCCGGTTGTTGATCGCGAGCGCGATGGTCTGGGTAATTCCCTCGTCGTTCCCGCGACCTGCATTGAGCAGATGAATCTTTCCCGGTTCCATCCTTTACCCCCTTTCGGCCTGTAGTTCAGGCAGGACGCTTCGCCGCGCTTGCTCCCGCGATTTTCCCGAACACGGCGCCGTTGGTGAGGCCGCTGCCGCCCGGGTAGTTGAAATAGAAAATCCCCCCGACCAGCTCGCCCGCCGCGTACAGCCCCGGGATCGTCTCGCCGTCGGTCGAGATGACCTGCGCCTCGGTGTTGATGCGCAACCCGCCGAAGCTGAAGGTGATGCCGCAGGTCACCGCGTACGCTTCGAAGGGCGGGGTGTCGAGGGTGTTCGCCCAGTTCGACTTGTTCACCGCGAGCCCCGTGGTGCAGCGGCCGTCCTTGACGTTGGGGTTGAACGGGATGTCGGTTCTCACCGCGGCGTTGTAGGCCTTGATCTCCTTCAGCGCGGCATCGGCGTTCACGTCGTCGAGCTTCTTCACCAGCTCCTCCAGCGTGTTCGCCGTGACCTTGGTCACCTGCTTGATGCGGTACTCGTCGCGCAGCTGGCCCTTCACCTTCGCGTCGAAGATCTGCCAGGCGAACTGGCCCGGCTGGTTGAGGATCACGCGGCCGTACTTGGCGTAGGTGTAGTTGCGGAAATCGGCGCCCTCGTCGACGAAGCGCTTCCCGTCCGCATTGATATAGATGCCCCAGGGATAGGAATGCTTCTGGAACTGGTCGCCGACCGCGAGGTCGCCGAACTCGGGTGCGTTCCGCTCCCAGGCGACGGCGTGGCAGCCCGACCAGTTGCCCACGGGCGCCGCGCCGATGTCCAGCGCCATGCGGATGGCGTCGCCGGTGTTGAAGCGCGTGCCGCGGACCTTGGCGAGCTCCCACAGCGGACCGAGGTAGCGCGTGCGCCACTCGGGGTTGGCCTGGAAGCCGCCGGCGGCGAGAACCACCGCCTTGGCCTTGACCTCGGTGGTCTTGCCGGCGCGCTTCACCACCACGCCGTGCACGCCGGCGTCGTCTGCGATGAGCGAGACGGCGCGCGCCTGGTACCAGATCTCGACGCCGTTCTTCTTCGCAATCTGCGTCAGCGACTCGACCAGCCCCGGCCCGCCGCCGATCGCTTCCAGCGTGAGGCCGCCCCAGAACTTGAAGCGCCCGTCGATCTTGAACGCCTGCCGTCCCCAGGCCGCGGTGAAGCGCAGGCCCTTCTTGCGCATCCACAGGGCGGCGGGGAAGCTTTCCTTGACCAGGATCTCGGTGAGGTCGGGGTCGCAGCGGTACTCCGTGACCCGCGCCATATCGTCGAGGAACTGCTCCGTTGTGTAGGTCCCGAAGTCCGTCCGCTCGAGCTCTTCCTTCGACAGCTCGATCAGCTGGGCGAGGTCCCCGGCGCCGTTGTAGACGATGCGCAGCAGCCCGGCGGTAAAGCGCGAGTTGCCGCCGGCTTCGTCCTCGGGCGCCCGCTCGAGCAGCAGCACCCGCTTCGCGGTCTCCTTCGCGGAAAGCGCGGCGCACAAGGCGGCGTTGCCGCCGCCGATCACGATCACATCCCAGTCCATGTTTCAGTTGCCTTTGCGTTGGTTCAGAATTATCGCCCGTACTGCACCGGGCCGCTCATGCGGCGTCGGTTGCCAGCCCGCCGCCGAGAAACAGCTGCCCGACCTGGGGATCCGCGAGGATCCCGCGCGCCTCGCCCGTCATGCGCGTGCGCCCGAGCTCGATGACGATGCCGAAATCCGAGATCTCGAGCGCGCGCTTGGCGTTCTGCTCGACCATCAGGATCGACATGCCTTTCGAGCGCAGGTCCTGCAGCAGCGCGAAGGTCTCCTGGACGAGCCGCGGGGAGAGGCCGATCGAGGGCTCGTCGATCAGCATCAGCTTGGGGTCGAGCAACAGGCTGCGCGCGATCTCGAGCAGCTTCTGCTGGCCGCCGGAGAGCGTCGACGCCTGCGCCGCGGCGCGCTCGCGCAGCATCGGGAACCGGTCCATGACCGACTCGATGCGCGCGGCGACGTCGACGCCGGCCGGCGCAGCCGTGGCGCCGAGCTCGAGGTTGTGGCGCACGCTCAGCTCGGGAAAGATGTTGCGCCCCTGCGGCACGTAGGAAATGCCCAGCTCGAGCAGCTTGCGCGGGCCCAGGTTCGTCACCTCGCGGCCCTCGAACACGATGCGTCCCGCCTGCACCGGCAGGAGCCCGAACACGGTCTTGAACACGGTGGACTTGCCCGCGCCGTTGGGTCCGATGATGGTCGTAATCGCGCCGCGCGCGGCCTGCAGGCTGGTGCCGTTCAGTACCGTAAAGCCGCCGTATCCCGCAACGACCTCGTCGAGTACAAGAAGGCTATCCGCCAAGGTAGGCCTCGATGACGCGCGGGTTGCTGCGCACCTCCGCGGGCGCGCCCTCGGCGATGATGCGGCCCTCGGCGAGCACCAGGACGCGGGTGCACAGGGACATCACGAATTCCATGTTGTGCTCGATGACGACGAAGGTCGCACGGTCCACGGCGTTGATCTCCCTCAGGCGCTCGCGCAACCCCGCGAGCATGGTGGGATTGACGCCGCCGGCGGGCTCGTCGAGCAGCACCAGCCGCGGCCCGGCCATGAACGCCATCGCGACATCGAGCAGCTTCTGCTGGCCGTAGCTCAAGCTCCCGGCCTTCTCCGCGGCAAGCGCCGCGAGCCGGAAGAATTCGATCATCCGGTCGGCCGCGGCGCCCAGGCCCGCGTCGCGCCGCCCGACCAGGCGCGACCACATCGAGCCGCGGTGCTCCTGCCCGGCGAGGATCAGGTTCTCGCGCACCGTGAGCTGGGGGAACACCTGCAGCAGCTGGAAGGTGCGGCCGATGCCGAGGCGGTTCAGGTCGCACGGCCGCATGCGGGTGATCGCCCGCCCGTCGATGCGCACCTCGCCGGCCGAGGGCGCGAGCTGCCCGAGGATGCAGTTGAAAAGCGTCGATTTACCCGAGCCGTTCGGCCCGATGAGGCCGAGGATCTCGCCTTCGCGCACGTCGAACGAAACGCCGTTCACGGCGCTGATGCCGCCGAACGTCTTTGCCAGGTTGCGGACCTCGAGGACGGCGCTCATCGCGGGAACCTGCGCAGCCGCTCCGCCAGCCCGAGGAGCCCGGACGGGCAGAACGCCATCAGGATCATGACGAAGACCGCGTACAGGATCAGGTAGAGCCCTTCGCTAAAGCGCAGCCACTCGGGCAGCAGCACCGAGACCGCCGCGCCGAGGAACGGGCCGAGGAAGTACCCCGAGCCGCCGACGATCACCATCAGCAGCAGGTTCAGCGACAGGTTGAGCGCGAACGCGGTCGGCTCGATGAACTGGACCAGCGGCGCGTACAGCACCCCCGCGATCCCGCCGAGCGCGGAGCCGATGGCGAACGCCATCAGCGTGTAGCGCCGCGTGTCGACCCCGAGCGAGGCGGCGCGGATGGCGTTCTCGCGCAGCGCCGTGAAGGCGCGCCCCCAGGGCGAGCGCACCAGCCACCAGGTCGCCAAAGAGACGAGCGCGAGGATGCCGAGGCAGAAGAAATAGAAATCCACCGGGGCCTTGGTCGACCAGCCGAGCACCGTCGGCCGCGGGATGCCGGAGATGCCGTAGACACCCTTGGTGAGCCATTCCTCGTTGCGCAGTATGAGAAACACGAGCGTGGAAAAGGACAGCGTCACGAACGCGAGGTAGTGGTGCTGCACGCGCAGCGCCGGATAACCCAGCAGCCAGCCCACGGCGAAGCACAAGGCGGTCGCGAGCAGGAATGCCGACCACAGCGGCCAGCCCTGCGTGGTGAGCAGCGCGCCGGCATAGGCGCCGATGCCGACGAACGCGGCCTGCGCGAGCGAGATCTGTCCCGCGTAGCCGAGCGTCAGGTTGAGGCCGATCGCGGCGATCGTCATGACCGCCCACAGGCTGAGGAGATAGATTCCGTAGGGCTTCAGGAAAAACGGCGCCGCGGTCAGCGGTATGAGAAGAAGCAGGAGAAGAAGCTTCTTCATACCGTCCTCTCCTCGGCGCGGCCGAGCAGTCCCTGCGGCCGCCACAGGATCACCGCGATCAGCAGGAACAGCGGGATGGCGGCGCGATACTGCGACGACCAATACGCGGCCACGAGGTTGTCGATGACGCCGACCAGCAGGCCGCCGAGGATCGCGCCGCGCACCTGGTTGAAGCCGCCGACGATCGCGGCGACGAAGGCGACCAGGCCCAGGGTCTCGCCGTTGGTGAACTTGGCGAGATAGATCGGGCTGATCAGAAACGACGCGAGCGCCACCAGCGCGGCGTTGATGAGGAAGGTATAGAGGATCATGCGCTCGACCGGAATGCCGAGCACGCGGGCGAGCAGCGGATTCTGCGCGGTGGCTTGCATCTGCCGGCCGGTGCGCGTGGCGCCGAGGAAATACTGCAGCAGGGCGACCGCGGCGACCGCCACCGCGATGATGAACAGGCTCTGCACCGATATCGCCGCGCCCCCGATGGCGAGATTGGTCGTCGCCCAGGCCGCGGGAAACGCCTGCGCTTCGGCGGCGTAGAACTCCTTGACGCCTTCCTTGAGGAAGATCGCGAGAGCGAGGGTCGAGATCACCAGCGGCAGGACGCCGTGCCGCAGCATCGGGTCGACCACCAGGCGCTTGAACAGCAGCCCGAGCACCAGCAGCGCTGCCAGCAGGCCCACCAGCAGCGCCAGCGGGAAAGACAGGCCACCGAGCTTCATCGCCGCGAGCACGAAGAAGGCCGGCAGCATGACGAACTCGCCCTGCGCGAAATTGATGGTCTGCGAGGTCTGCCACAGCAGCACGAAGCCGATCGCGACCAGCGCGTAGATGCCGCCCGTCGCGATTCCCGCGACCGCAAGCTGCAGGAAGTCGGCCAGGGCTACTTGCCCAGCTTGGGCAGGATCTGCACCACCTTCTGCCTGCCGTCGACCACCTCGACCAGGAAGCTGATGCGGTCGATGTCGCCTTTCGCGTCCCAGGTCGTCTCGATCAGGATGCCGGGCTCCTGCTTCGGCGTGATGGTCAGGCCGTGCAGGGTCTTGGCGAGCAGCTTGCGGTCGAACTTGCCGATCTTCTCGGTCGCGTACTTCACCGCGTAGACCGCGGTGTAGCCCTTGATGCCGTTGTGGTCGGGCAGGTACTTGAAGCGCTTCTGAAACTTGTCGCGGAACTCTCCGACCGCCTCGATCGGCGCGTCGGCGGTGAGGCCCACGTGCCCCTTCACGCCGTTGGCGGTGTCGCCGGCGAGCTCGATCACCTTCTGGCTGATGATGTTCGTCTCTCCGATCAGCGGCTGCTTCACCCCCTGCTTGCGCGCCTCGCGCAGCAGGCGCGCGCACTCTTCCTCGTTGGTGTAGATGAAGATTGTGTCTGCGTTCGACGCCTTGAGCTTGACCACGTCGGCGGCGAAATCGACCTGCCCCGATTCGCTCGAGATGTCGGCGACGACCTTGATGTTGCGCGCCGCCATCTCCTTGAGGAACACGTCGCGTCCGCCCTTGCCGTAGTCGTTGTTCACCCAGAGGAACGCCACGGTTTTCGCCTTCATGCCCTGAGCCACGAAGGCCGCCATCTTGGGCATGCTCGCCTGTTGCCCGAAGGAGGTGCGGAAGATGTAGTCGTTGCCCATCTGGGTGATGTCGGCGGCCTCCGCGCCCGTCATCTGCGGGATCTCGGCCTGCTGCGCGAGCACCATGTTCACCTTCACCGATCCGGAGAACACCGGGCCGAGGATGACGTACGGGTCGCCGTCGATCGCCTTCTGCACCTGGGCGCGCGAGATGCCCGGGTTGCTCTGCGTGTCAGACTGCGGCGCACTGATCCTGCGCCCGAGGATCCCGCCCTTGGCGTTGACCTCGTCGATCGCGAGGACCGCGCCGTCCCTGAAGTTGGTGCCGGATACCGCGCCGGCGCCCGACAGCTCGATCACGATGGGCATGTTCACGGTCTGCTGCGCCTGCACCTGCGCCGCGCACAGCGCAAGCATGCCGGCCGCGGTTGATGCGATCCAATTTGCTTTCACGTTTCCCTCCTCTGTCAAAGTGATGTTCTAGGCGCCCTCGAACTGCAGGATGTTGAGGCCTGCGTTCGGGTCGGTCAGGTACATGAGTCCGTTGCGGTCGACATAGCAGTCGGCCGACTGGATCACCTGCGGCCGGTTCGGCCGCGGATCCATCATGCGCGCCGGGTTGGGCGGCACATAGAACGCGACCTCGCGCGGCCGGAACTGATCCGCGATGTCGAAGACCCGCACGCCCGCGTTGTAGTAGGTGGCGAAGATCAGGCGCGAGCTCTGGAACGCACCGGGCCGGTTCTCGTGCATGTTGTGCGCGCCGAAAAAGCCGCCCTTGGCGCAATAGTCGGCTTCGCCCGGCTGCGGAAACGTCGCGATGCTCACCGGATTGGACGGCTCGCGCACGTCAACCATCCACATGTAGCGCAGCCCATCCTGGCAATTGGCGGAGGCCGGTTCATCCGCCACCACGAGCAGGTTGCGCTCCGGCAGGGGCAGGGGCGAGTGGGTGCCGCCGCCGAAAGGCGGGTCGGTATTGCGATGCGCGAGGATTTTCGGCTTGGCCGGATCGGATACGTCCATCACGGTCAGCCCGCCGTCGCGCCAGGCGCCGTAGGCGATATTGCCGGCGACCAGGGCGTGGTGCAGCGCATAGCGCCGCCCGGCGCGCCACGTCGGCGTCTCGCCGCCGCCGCGCCACATACCCGGGATCCAGCAGCGCCCGACGAGCTGCGGCTTGCGGGGGTCGGACATATCGATGATCGCGAGGATGTGGTCGGTGAAATCGGCGAAGTGGATGGAGGCGTAGGCGTAGCGCCCCCCGACGTACCAGATGCGGTGCGGTCCGATGCCTTCGACCGGCATGAAGCCGATCTCGCGCGGTTTCTCCGGCTTTGAAATGTCGTAGACCCGGATGCCCGGGGTGAACGGGTTTCCCGTGCCCTTCAGCCGGTCGGCAGGCGAGCCGCCGAAATAGTCCTTGTCGGTCTGGAACTGCTGCATCGTCCAGACGCTCGGTGCGTTGACCGCCAGCAACAGATCCTCGTGGGTCTGCAGGTGAAGGGCGCGCGTCCCCGGCGGGCAGGCGATGAAATCGACGACCTTCGGGTTTTTGGCATCGCGCACGTCGAGCGTGGTGATGCCGTTGCTGAAGCCGTGGCCGACATAGGCGTAGCCGCGGTGCACCATGATCTGGACGCCGTCGCCGCGGCCGCCCATGTCGGAATGGCTGACGAACTTGATACCGCGGGATGCAACCGGATTCACAGGGATCGGCTCCAGGGGAGATTTTCGCGCACTTTCTCATTTCTTCCTTATGCGGTCCATCTCGGCGTAGAAGTCGCGCATGAACGCAGGGTCGTAGGAGGCCGCGAACTTGTCCGACACCGGCTTGAGCAGCGTGCGCATCCGGGCGGTCTCCGCCGGCGACAGCTCGTTGACCAGCATGCCCTTGGCTTTCAGCGCCTCCAGGTCCTTGCTGGCGGCGGCGCGGGCCACCTGCCGCTCGTACGTCCGCGCCTCGGCAGCCGCCTCCTGCATGATTTGCTTCTCCGCCGGCGACAGCTTGTCCCAGAAATTCTTGCTCATGAGGACGATGAAGGCGTTGTACGAATGGCGCGTGATGCTCAGGTATTTCTGCACCTCGTTGAACTTGTTGCCGAGGATGATCGAGTACGGGTTTTCCTGGGCGTCGACGGTCTTGGTCTCGAGAGCGGTGAACAGCTCGCCGAAGGCCATCGGAACGGGGTTCGCGCCTACCGTCTTGAACGTTTCCAGGTACACCGGATTCTGCATCACGCGGATCTTCAGGCCGTCGAGATCTTCCGGACGCGTGATCGGTCGCTTGCTGTTGGTGACGTTGCGAAAACCGTTCTCCCAGTAGGCGAGCCCGACCAGCCCGTGCTCCGGCAGCCGGTCCAGCAGGCGCTTGCCGATCGGTCCGTCGAAAAGCGCATCGGCTTCCTGCTCGTTCGCCAACAGGAACGGAAAGTCGAAAACCCCGAACTCTTTCACGATCCCCACCAGCGTCGTCGTCGACGCCGACATCATTTCCTGCGTGCCGCCCTGCAGCGCCGACTGCTGCTGGCTCTCGCTGCCGAGCGAGGACGAGGGAAATTCCCTGAACTTGATCTTGCCTCCGCTCTTCTGCTCGACGACCTGGCCGAACTTGTTCGCGCCGGCGCTCACGGGGTGGTCCTTGTTCTGCAGGTGGCCCCAGCGGATGGTCCGTTCCTGGACGGGTTGGGCCCAGGCGGCCTGCGCCGCGACGATCAAGCCGGCTGCAAGGGTAACTGCGAAGCTGCGTTTCTTCATGATCAATCCTCCTCTAGGAAATTGGTTTGCGAATGGTCATCTGAACCACGACGCCGGGACCGTGACGAGCGCGGGAAAGACGGTCATGACGAACATCACCACCACCTCGGCGATGAGGAACGGCATGACGCCCCGGATCACCCCGGCCATCGGCACTTTTGCGACGCCGCAGACGACGTTCAACACCGTGCCCACCGGCGGCGTGAGCAGGCCGATGGAGTTGTTGATGATGAACATCACGCCGAAATAGACCGGGTCGATGCCGGCGGCGACGACGATGGGCATCAGCACCGGCGTCAGGATCAGCACCGTCGGCACGAAGTCGAGCGCGGTGCCCACGACCAGCACCAACGCCATGATCATGATCATTAGCAGTGTCGGGTTCGCCATGAAGGGCTTGAGCAGCCTGATCACCTCGCCGGGCAGGTCGGCGACGGTGATCAGCCAGGACGCCACCATCGAGGCCGCGACCAGGAACATCACCACGCTGGTGGTCTTCGCCGCGGCGACGAAGGCGGCCGACAGCTCCTTCCAGCCGATGTTGCGGTAGACGAGCGCGCCGACCAGCCCCGCGTAGACCGCGGCGACCACCGCCGCCTCGGTCGGCGTGAAGACGCCGAACTTCAGGCCGCCGATGATGATCACCGGGAAGACCAGGGCCCAGAACCCGCCGAGGACGGCCTTGAGGACCTGCATGAGCGGGGCGCGCGGCTGCGGCTCGCTCTCCTCGCGCAGGCAGACGAGCCACCACGCGACGACGAGGCTCAGGCCCATGAGGATGCCGGGCACGATGCCGGCCATGAAGAGCTTGGTGATCGACACGCCGGCCGCCACGCCGAAGATGATGAAGCCGATGCTCGGGGGAATCACGGGCGCGAGGATCCCCGCGGCGGCGATCAGGCCGCAGGAGCGGTTCACGTCGTGGCCCGCCTTGCGCATCATCGGGATGAGCAGCGCCGCGAGCGCGGCGGTGTCGGCTATGGCGGAGCCCGAGAGGCTCGCCATGATGATGGCCGCGAAAATGGTCACGTAGCCCAGGCCGCCTTTGATGTGGCCGACCAGCGCCATCGCGATGTCGATGATCTTGCGCGACAGCCCGCCGGCGTTCATCAGCTCGCCGGCGAGGATGAAGAACGGCACCGCCAGCAGCGGGAAGTTGTCGGCGCCGTTGATCAGGTTCTGGGCGACGATCTGCGTGTCGAAGAGGCCCATGACGGACATGAGGCACACGCCGCAGATCAGCAGGGCGAACGCGATCGGCATCCCGAGCGCCATCGCCCCGAGCAGCGACACCAGGAATACGGTGATGATCACCGCAGCATCGCCTTTGTCGCGCGCTCGACCCCGGCGAGGTCCTCGGACTCGACGCTCAGGCTGAGGTCCTCGTCGGTCGCGCCGACGACGAGCAGCTTGTACAGGTTGCGCACGAACAGCGCGCCCATCATCAGGCTCGCCACCAGCCCCGCGACGTAGATGAGCGAGAGCGGCGTGCCGGACACCGGCGACTGGGTCGACAAATTCACGAGCGTCTGCTTCCAGCTGCCGTGGAAGAGCAACACGGTCGCGAACAGCATCAGCAGCTCGCTCGCGACCACGCAGACGAGGCGCCCCGCGCGCGGCAGCAGGCGCTGGAGCGAATCCACCCCGAGGTGCGCGCGCTCGTGCACCGCGATCACCGCGCCGATGAACGTGAGCCAGATGAAGAGGTAGCGGGACACTTCCTCGGAGACCGCGATCCCCGAGTTGAAGCCGTAGCGGAGCACGACATTTCCGAACACGAGTATCACCATCAGCGCGAGCATCAGCCCGATGAGACCTTCCAGGCGTTGCATCAGCGCGGACGCCGCGCGATCGAATAGCGGGCCTGCCTTCATTGCCGTTTCCCCAGGGTTTCCTCCAGGGTTGGAATCGGGCGCTGCTCGAACGGCAGGTCCCACAGATGACAGTTGCGCCGGTCCACGATCTCGACCGGCAATTCAATCTTTTCTGGTACAGCCTCGCCGCGGAGGTGGCGCACCGCGCACTCGGTCGCCAGCGCGGCCATGCGCATGGCGTCGAAATCCGCCGTGGCGAGCATCTCGCCGCTCTTGATCGCGGCGATCGCCTCGGGAATCGCGTTCACGCCGGCGACCGTGGCCTTGCGCCGCGCGGCGCGCAGGGCGTCCAGCGCGCCGAGTGCCATGACGTCGTTCGCCGCGAGGCAGGCGTCCGGGCCGTCGTTCGCCGCGAGCCAGCGCGCCACCGCGTCGCGCGCCACTTCGCGGTCGTACTCGCCCACGCAGGCACCGGCGATGTGGATGCCGGGATGCTTCGCCGCGGCCTCCTCGAACGCGTGCATGCGCGCGATGCTGGTGACCGAGGCGACCGGGCCCGATATCAGCAGCAGCCTGCCGCGGCCCTGCAGGTGCGCAAACAGATACTGCGCGATCTCGAGTCCGAGGCGGTAGTCGTCCGAACCGACGTAAGTCACGCAACGCCCGACGGGAATCGGGTTGACGAAGCCGAAAAGCGGGATTCCCGACGCCTGGATGCGCGCGACGGCGGCGTTCACGCGCGTCGGGTGCACCGGCGCGAACACGATGGCGTCGGGCCGCAGGCCGAGCGCCTGATCGACGAGCGCGCCCTGCTCGTCGGGATCGTCGCCTTTCTCGGGGACGAAGTGCAGCGTCTGCGCACCCAGCCGCTGCGCTACGCGATCCGCTCCCAGCCGCGCCGCCTTGTACGCCGGATTAGTGCGGTTCTTGGTGAAAACCGCTATTTTCATACCCAGCCGCCGTTGGGCTGCACGACCTGCCCGTGCACCCAGCTTGCATTCTCGGAGGCGAGAAACCCGACGACCGCGGCGACTTCCTTCGGCGTGCCGATGCGGTTGAAGGGGCTCAAGGCGGCCGAGCGCTGCTTCGCTTCCTCGGTCTTGCCGGCGCGAAAGAGATCCGTGTCCACCGGACCCGGCGCGACCGCGTTGACGCGCACCCCGCGCGGCGCGATCTCCTTCGCCATCGAGCGCACCAGGCACTCCACGGCCGCCTTGCTGCCGGCGTAGGGACCGAAACCCGGCGTGGCGTGGCGCACCATCGAGGTCGTGATCGCGATGATCGAGCCGCCGTCGGCCACGCGCTGCCCGGCCTCGCGCAGCACGTTGAACGCGCCCACGATGTTCACCTCCACCAGCTTGCGGAAGCTCGCGGGGTCGAACTGCGCCACCGGCCCCGGCGGAACGCCTATGCCCGCGTTCGCGACCACGCAATCCACCGGCGCTCCGAAATCGCGTGCCGCGTCGGCGAAGGCCTGTGCCACCTGCTCAGGCTCCTCGACGTCCACGCGATAGGCCCTGGCTGCTCCTGCCGGGAGCGGGCTGGCGACATACGTATAGGCCACGTCGAAGCCGCCCTCGGCGAGCGCCTGCACGCAGGCCGCGCCGATGCCGCGCGAGCCGCCGAACACCAATGCGATCTTTTTCTTTTGGGTCATAACCATAGGATTTTCTTTCTGTAGTCGAGGTCCTTGAGCAGGGGCGCGGCGGGTCCCGAATGAAAGACCGCCCCGCGCTCCAGCGCGAACACGCGATCGGCGAGCGCCAGCACCAGGTCGAGGTTGTGCTCGACGATGATGATGGAGGCCTGGCCGCGCAGCCCGTCGAATACTGTGAAGAGTTCCTGCACCACCGCGGGCGCAAGCCCCTCGAAGGGCTCATCCAGAAGCAGCAGTTTCACGTTGCCCGAGAGGGCGCGGGCCACCGCCGCCATCTGCTGCTCGCCTCCGGACAGATAGTCCGCCGCGACATGCATGCGCTCCTTCAGGCGCGGGAAGTATTCGAGAATGCGCTCCTCGCTCCATACGATGCCGTGGCTGCCGTCGGTAGCGCGGGCCAGGCGCCCGAGCGCGAGGTTCTCGGCCACGGTCATGCCCGCAAAGAGGCCGCGTCCCTGCGGCACGTAGCCGATACCGAGGCGCGCGATGTCCGGCGCCGCCAGGTGGGCGATGTCGCGCCCCTCGAACTCGATGCGGCCGGAGGCGGCGGCCACCAGCCCGGTCAGGGTTTTCAGAAGCGTGGACTTGCCCGCACCGTTGCGCCCGAGCAGCGCGACGATTTCTCCATCGCGCACGTCGAGCGTCGCGTCGTTGAGGATATGGCTCTTGCCATAGAAGGAATTGACCTGCTGGAAACGCAGCAGCTCGGCACGGCCGCTTTCCGTGGCGGCGCCGCGCGCGGCGGCCACCGGAGTCCCTTTTCCCGTGTACACCTCCTGCACGCGGCGGTCGGAACGGACCTCCTGGGGCGTTCCGCTCATCAGCACTTCGCCCTGGTTCATGACGGTGACGCGCTGCGAAAAGCCGAGCACGCGATCGACGTCGTGCTCGACGACCAGCACCGGGACGCCGGCGGCGACGTTCTTCACCAGGTTCGATACGCGCTCGCGCTCGGCCGCCGCGAGCCCCGCCAGCGGCTCGTCGAGCAGCAATACGCGCGGCTTCGAGCCGAGGGCGATGCCCAGGTCGACCAGGCGCTGGCCGCCGTACGACAGCGCGCCGCTTTCGATCGTCTCGATGCCCTCCAGCCCGAGGAACTTCACCAGCTCCGCGGTCTCGGCGTGGATCTCCGGATAGCTGTCGATGTCGCGCCAGGCGTTGAAGCGCGCCGGGTGCCGCGCCTGCAGCGACAGCCGCAGGTTCTCGTAGATGGACAGGCCCTTGAACAGGTTGGTGATCTGAAACGAGCGCGCCAGGCCCTGCGCGCAGATGCGATGCGGCGATATCGCCTGGATCTCGCTCCCGCACAGCCGCACCGTACCGGCGTCGGCCGGAAACATTCCGGTCGCCACGTTGAAGAGCGTGGTCTTGCCCGCGCCGTTCGGGCCGATCAGGGCGTGGATTTCGCCGCTGCGCACCTCGAGGCTCGCGCCGGCGACGGCGCGGATGCCGCCGAAGTGCTTGTGCACGGCTCCGACGTGGAGGGAGCTTTTTCCGTCCGAGACAAGAAAGGCGGGCAGGGGCAAGCCCTCGTAGATTTTGCGGCGGCTCATGGCGGCGGATTCCACCGGGGGCGGATTCCACCGGCGGCGCAGCTTCGCCCAGACGCCCGCGAGGCCCTCGGGCGAGTACAGCACGAAGCCGACGAAGACGAGGCCGAACCAGAGGAGCCAGTTTCCGGTCCAGATCGAGAACAGCTCGCGGAAAAAGACGTAGAAGAGCACGCCGAGCGCGGGCCCGAGGATCTGGTGCATGCCGCCTATCACCACCATGGCGAGCAGCTCGCCGGAGAACGCGACCGATACGGAATCCGCGGACACGAGGTAGTTGAGGAATCCCTGCAGCGCGCCGCCGAGGCCCGTCGCGGTCATGCGGTTGAGGACATAGGGCACCCAGAACAGCGCGGTCATGAGTGCGGTCAGTGTCAGCCAGTAGAGTTCGGTGGTCACAGCCTTTATTTCCGGGATCCAGACCGGCACCTCCTCGAGATTGCTACACCGGGAGTCTGGTCAATTTATTGATGCTGTCGCGCCTTCCGACAGTCGCTAGCCATCCCTCACGGGACAAGATCCGCGTCGGGTACTTCTCTGCCGACTTCTACGGTCATCCCGTGGCTGCGCTCACGGCTGAACTCTTTGAGAGTCACGATCGGTCAAAGTTCGAGGTGACTGCTTTTTCATTCGGACCCGATATACGAGACGACATGCGAAAGCGCCTGGAGCTAGCGTTCGATCGGTTCATTGATGTGCGCCGGAAATCGGATCGAGATATTGTGTTGCTCGCGAGGAGTTTGAGCATCGACATTGCAGTCGACCTTGGAGGATTTACCGGCGGCAGCCGAACGAGAATTTTTGCTCTGCGGGCAACACCGATACAGAAGCCACCGGAACCGGGGCAGGCGCGGTGACCGTTAGGGTCGAGGAACCGCTCTTCCCCTCGCTCGTGGCGGTAATCGTTGCCGATCCAGCGGTCACCGCCGTCACTAGACCCGACACCGAGACAGAACTGACACCAGGGTTGTTCGAGGTCCAGGTGATTACGCGACCGGTGAGAACGTTATTGTTCGCATCGCGCGTGGTCGCCAGGAGTTGGACAGTACTGCCGACCTGCAGGCTCACGCTTGCCGGCGCCACCGACACCGATGCCACGGAAACTGGGGCTGGGGTGACCGTTAGGGTCGAGGAACCGCTCTTCCCTTCGCTGGTGGCTGAGATCGTCGCGGTGCCGGCAGCTACTGCAGTGACGTCACCGGTTTGCACCACCGTAGCCACGCCGGTGTTCGAGCTTTGCCACGTAATGAGGCGCCCGGTCAGCTGCGTGCCAGTCGAATCCAGGAGCATAGCCGACGCATGGGCTGTCTGACCGATCAATACTGAGGTCGGGCTCAGCGCGACGGCTATTGTCGCGATCGCAGTCGAGGATGGCGGCATCACTGCCATGCTTGCCCGACCCTCGACACCTTCGCTCGTGGCACTCACGACTGCGGTGCCGGGAGCAACAGCGGAGATTACGCCGGAGTCGGTTACACTCGCAATCGACGCGCTCGAAGTGGACCAGGTAATCGCCCGGTTGGGAAGAGGGACGCCGGTCGCGTCCTTCCATCTGGCCGGTCAGGCGGCGACTTGCTCGGCCGTGGGGCTGTCGCCGGCCAGCGTGGTGTGGACCACGACGTGCGGCGTGTCGCCCTTGGTGCCGGGCGGGGACGTGATCGTGAGCGAGGTCGCCGTCACGCCGGTGAGCGCCGTGCCTGGCGTGCTACCGAAGGTGACCGATGTGGTGCTGGCCAGGTTGGTT
>Ga0137403_10003680_pt1 | contig 18355 bp, 13 predicted proteins | sample CZOMad2_1_16fung_FD_122057 | JGI IMG/M metagenome (GOLD analysis project Ga0137403, IMG submission 122057) | Vadose zone soil fungal communities from Angelo Coast Range Reserve, California, USA - CZOMad2_1_16fungal (Hybrid Assembly) | ecosystem: Environmental > Terrestrial > Soil > Vadose zone...
TCAGCAGGTGCGTGAGCTGTCGGTCAAGGGCCGCAATCTCTCCGAGGGCGTGCCGCGCAGCTTCACCCTGAACAGCAACGAGATTCTGGAGGCGCTGCAGGAGCCCCTGCAGAGCATCGTCAGCGCCGTGAAACAGGCCCTGGAACAGACTCCGCCCGAGCTCGGGGCCGACGTCGCCGAGCGCGGCATCGTGCTCACCGGCGGCGGCGCCCTGCTCCGCGACATCGACAAGCTCCTGACCGAGGAAACCGGCCTCCCGGTCGTGGTCGCCGACGACCCGCTCACCTGCGTGGCGCGCGGCGGTGGCCGCATTCTCGAGCTGATGGACGAACTGGGCCCCGGCCACTTCGGCCTCGAGTAAGGTCCTCTCGCGAAACCGATGGCCTTCGGTGTCGCCAACCAGTCTTTGCCGGGACGCGGTCCCACGCCGGGGTTGCGTTTCCTTGGCTATGCGATCCTGTCGATCACGCTCATGTTCCTCGACCGCCGCGAAGGCTGGATGGAACAGGTGCGCTTCGGGCTGCAGACCACGACGTATCCCCTGCAACTGGCCGTGAGCTCGCCCGCCGCCGCATGGGGCTGGGTGCGGGAGAGCTCGCGCACCCGTGAAACGCTGCGCGCCGAGAACACCGAGCTGCGCACTCGCCTTCGTGACCTCGAGCTGCGGACCATGCGCTACGAAGCGCTGTCGCAGGAGAACGCGAATATCCGCGGCCTGCGCACCGCATTGCCGCCCGTCGCGGAGAAGTGGCTGGTCGCCGAGATCGTGCACGTGGAACTCGACAGCAAGCGGCCCTCTCGCGTGCTCATCAATCGCGGCACCAGCAACGGCGTGTTCAAAGGCCAGGCCGTGATGGACGACGAAGGCATCCTCGGCCAGACCACGCACGTCGGTCCGTGGAGCGCGGAAGTCATCCTCATCAATGATCCCGAGCACGAGATTCCGGTGCAGGTCCAACGCACCGGTCTGCGCACGATCGCGCAGGGCTCGGATGACGCGAGCGTGGTACTCGGTTTGCCCTACCTGCCGGCGAATGCGGACATCCGCGTGGGCGACATCCTTCTCACTTCGGGCCTGGGCGGCGTGTTCCCGCAGGGCTATCCGGTTGCGAAGGTGACCGCCCTCAACCGGGAAGCCATCCAACCGCACGACCGCGTACGCGCGGAGCCGCTGGCTCGTGTCGATCGCAGTCGTGAGGTCATGCTGGTGTGGTTTCGCGACTCGCACCCCGCCGCACCCGTGGCCGACACGCTGACTGACCTGAAGAAAGGCGACGCGAACGCGACCCCGAAGCCGACACCGCCGAAACCGGTCACGCCGATATTGTCGCCGTGCGTGTAGCGATAGAAGAAGTGATGGCGATTGGTCAAGTTGTAATCCAGACGTCCGCCGCCCAAATGTTCGTTTTCAGGTACGCCAAATGAGCCGCTGAATGCAGGAAATAAAGGTTCGCTGGCCGTGGTTTGACCTGCTTGTTGCTGCTTTTCGTATTCCACTTCCCAGAATAGTTTATCTTTTATCACTGGTCCGCCCAAGCGGCCGCCATAGTCATCGCGGCTGAAGACGGGTTTCGGAGGATCAAGCAGGTTCAGCGGACCATTGTTGGCGGCGAAGTCCGACCGCCGAAAGAAGCCAAAGCCCGAGCCGTGGAATTGATTGGAGCCACTGCGGGTAATGATGTTAACGGCGCCGGTCGAGGTCAGGTCGGTGCTCACGTCGAGAGAAGATTGGGCAATTCCGAATTCTTGAATGGATTCGTTGGTTAAATTTACGACGGTAGTGCCTACAGTCTCGTCGGTGATGTCCACGCCATCTACTTGAATGCGCGTGCTTCGTCCGGAGCGTCCGCCAACCGAAACGCCCACAAACTGGTTCTTTGTCGGATCAAAAGTTCCGCCGTCCAATACCTGAACACCCGGAGACAATTGTGCGAGGTCCAGGAAGTTGCGGCCGTTAAGAGGCAATGATTCGATCTGCTCCGCTTGAATCGTGCCCTGAACTGTGGACTTATCTGCGTCAACCGTAATGCTATTAACCTCGACGATCACAGAAGACGAAACGGACCCCAATTCGAGTCTGAAATCCAACGAGGTCGTTACGCCGACGCGAACAGTAAAATCCGCATTGATCGTACGAAAACCGTCGTGTTGCAGCGTCAGCTGGTAGTCACCAGGAGCCAAGTCCGAGACGACCACTTGTCCATCAGAATTACTCACCACCTCTGTCTTGGTGCCATGTGCTTTATCAACAACACTCGCCCCAACATCAGAGACAGCTTTTCCTGAAGGGTCAGTGATCTGAATGGAAAGCGCTCCGGTTAGCCTCTGCCCGAATGAATGTCCCGCGCAGAGGAGCAAGACCACCAAAATAGACACAAAAGAAGATTTACGCATTTCTTTAGAAGCCCCCTTGACACGTACTCGTACGCGAGTTCATGCCGTAAATAGTTAACTCTGAGATTGACTTGAGAGACCCGTGCTGGCTCGAATCAATGCACATCACAGACCAAATTTATGGCGCATTAACGTTTTTAGTTTCTACAAGATACCGGTATCTAGTCGGGAGCAATCTTTAGTTATATGTTGTTTTATAAATTTACTATGATTTTTGAAATATTTTATGTCAATCAGATTTGAGTCGGGAGGCTACAAGCTCGACATTCGCGTGTAGTCAATCTGCTGAACCTATTCCATTCGAACGGCGAGTATCTCTTTCCCATGTATCTTGGTTTCAATGCCCAGAGGCGGCCGAAGGTCCGAACCTTGCACCACAGCCCCGCGTGCCAGGACGCCTCCGGGGATAGCTGCGTACTTCAGCGGGTCATAGAGAGACCGGCTGCAGGGATTGCCAACCATGGGATGTCTGGCCTGTTGGTAGCCGTAATCAGACCTGAGCCTCTGCAGGTCATCAATATACTCAAGTTGGCAGTTGCCATAAGCCGGCTTCATTGCAAACGACCAGTATCCGGAGGCCTGCGCCGAAGAACCGTTCGGCAGCCGCACGATCAGCGCTGCTACATTTTCACCCGTCGTTCGGTTGTGAAAACTAAACTGCTTGGTTCCCCACGGCTTAAGTTCCGAAATGACTGCGATAACGGGATCCTGCTCACTAGCCACAGGAACGGATGCAGTCAGGTCTGGCACCGGAGCAGGAACGTCAATCTGAGGTGTCGCTGCAGGTACGGCTTCGGCTCGCCGAGCTTTCGAGAGGATTTTTCCACCGACCAACACCGCTATCAGTACTGCGGCCAAGCCCGCCATTACCAGCCACGGGCCGCCGGCTCCAGCGGGTTTGGGCGCTGGGCCGGAAAGGCCCGGTATATCAGGCATTTCCGCTTTAAACCGATCGTTCGGCGGCTGGCTGGGCTGGTCCGACATGTGCTGCTCTCCGCGGCGGTAGAGTTAACGGAACTTTCTATTCTCAGAACTGCGCAAAAACTAAAATATTGCCGCTTCAACAAAATCCTTGCCACGCGAAGGGCTTATTCCAACGCAATTGTATGCTTGCACGATAAGCCGAGCAACCTCCAACGCAGTGTCAGGCACCCAGGAGGTATGCACTAGGGCGAGCGCTGGAGACCGTATTAGTGAAATGGGTACAAAACCACGCGGAAGGCTTGTCACAGACTTTCGGCCATCCTACTGTAGTAACTAAGAGGAGTGGACTGATTTTCGAATCGGTTATCGGTTAGTGGATACCAATGAGCGCTGATCCGAGAGCATCTGCGCGGCAATTCGTGCGCAGTTTGAACATCCTGCTGAAGTTCGCGCGGCTGTACGAATTTGGCCACGTGCGCACCGCTGCGCAATTTGAGACCACCTGGAAAGAATTACGTTCCGCGCTGGATGAGAGCACTGAATCGGGATTGTTGCTGGGCGCGTCTGGTATGCAGATCCTGCTGGATGGAGTTCCGTTGGGCGCAGCCGGCGCAGAACGCAGTTTTGCACAATTGCTTTCTTCTTCCGGTATCGCGAGTATTCATTTCGCGCCCACTCTCTCACAGAGTCATTTCGCGCGTTTTGTTCGCGCCTTTCCCAGCGGCAACGCCAAGCCTGCATCACTTGCGGAACAACTCAAGTCTGCGCTGGCCGGCGAAACCGGAATTAAGGTCAACGAAATCCGCTACATTGCCGAGGATTCATCAATTGCCGGAGCCAAAATTGCCGCAAATTTGACGGCCAAAGTACTCGGTGCGCAGGGAGATAAATTTAAAGATTTTCTGGAGGATCCAAACCGCCTGTTGCAGATGATTCTTGCAGCGGAGGGCTCGCGCGGTGGTTCCGGCGGATCAGGCGGCGGAAGCGGCCTGGGATTTGGCGGAGGAAATGGCGTCCCTGGGGGCGGCAGCGGAACCGGAACAGGTTCTGGCGGCGGTGGAGGAGGTCTTCCGGGAGGAAATCTTTGGGATCCGAGTTCCGGATCGAGTTCTGGCTCGGCGCCAGCATCGAGTTCTGGCAGCGGGCAGCACAGCTCGGGAGCCGGTGTAGCGGAAAATCGGGGCAGTGCGTTTCCGGCGCTTACGAGTGCGGTGGCTGCTCTAGGACAGCAGGCGGCGCCGGGAAAATGGCTTACTGCTTCGGCCATGCTGCACTCGGCAGCTGAACCCAGCGGTCCACAGTTTGCGGTCGCTGAAGAAGAAGTTCGCTCCATGCTCACCCTGTTCGCACAGTTGGGCCGTTCCAGGAAGGAAGGCGGCGGCAGCGGCGGAATGGATGCCCACACATTTCAATCGCGGCTTTCCGCTATGCCCGTGCGCAGCCAGGTAACTTTGCAGCAGGCGCTTGCGGGACTCGCCGCTCAAGCACCGAACGAAAAACCCGATCGGCCCATGCTTTTGAAACTTGCCGAACACGTAGCCATCCGCTTCGCGTTGGATAGCTACGAAAAAGGCGAATTGCGCGTCAACGCGGTGAAACAGTTGCTCGATCGCATGAACACGGAAATCGAAGGCCTGCGAAAAATTCTAACCTCACAAGAAGAACAGATGGCCAACGCCGGGCTGCAGGTGCAGTCCTACACGGAATTGCTCGACCAGGAATTCTGGGAGCAGGTGCCCGACGAAAACAAGAAAGAGGTAATGGTATCGGACGAGGCCTGGTGCGTGCCGCCGCGGAAAGTGCGTACCTTTCTGGAAGAAATGTTGCGCCGTGGCGAGCTGAAAACGGTAAATGAAATATTGATGAAGTATGCGTCCTGTATTGGACTGGAATCGGATGACGCGCGCCGCACCACCGCGATCGGTCTGGGCGAACTCGCGGAACTCTACGGCAGCGGCGATGGCAGCGCGCTGATTGAATCGATTCGCCGCGTGGGCAACCAGCTGGCGGCGGAGCGCGATCCGGAGTTGCAGATGCTGGTGAGCGCGGCGTTTGTGCGGTTGAGCCAGGAAGCCGCTTCCAAGCGTTGTTACCCCGCGATGCAGCAGGCTCTGGCTTCGCTCGACAGTGTGGAAGCGCAACGGCCGGGATCGTCGCAGAGCTTGCGGCCGCGCATCGGCGCCGAGGAACGTATCCCCGAATTCGTCGAAGAAAGTTTGCGCTCCGGAGAAATTGCCGACGGCCTTTCCGACATCCTATCCCTGATGCCCAAGGCCACCCTGCAGTACATTACCAATCGATTTGGCCATTCCGGTTTTCGCGAAGATTGTGAACTTCTGGCCGAGATCGTCAAGGGGTTGGGCCAAGAAGCGATTCACCACCTCATCGAGATTCTGCAAACTTCTCCGGCCAGCGAAGCGGCCGAAGTGCTTGGCCTGCTTGGCCAGCTCGAACCTGATACTGTCGCGCGAATTTTGCCGGTGCGGCTCTCGCAATGGCCGCGGTCGGTGCACGATCGCTGCGTCCGCCAATTGTCGTCCGTTCCTCCGTATACGCGCGCGCAGATTTTGCTGGCAATTTTTGATTCGCTGGACGTTCTCATCCGCCCGCTCGCCCTGGATGAAATCAGCATGACTGGTTCGCCCGATTCGATTCCCAAACTGCTGGATCTTGCTTCCAGTGATGGAATATCAGGCTATGTCCGCTTGAAAGCGGTCGAGGCTCTGGGGCGCTTGCGAGCCTCTGCGGCAAATCCGGTACTGCAAACGATATTGGAAGCACGGCAGGTTTGGCGTTGGCAGTATCCTTCTGAGCTTCGCGTGGCCGCCGCGCAATCTCTCCTGCGCATCGACCCCATGGTCGCGATGGGGAAAATTACTGCGGCCGGATTCGAAAAGAGAGATCTGGTCCTCGAACCGATTGATCCCGAAACCAATAGCTCTGTGCTTCGCCAGCGGCGCTACGCCCGGTTGAAACTGAGCCGAAATCTTGTTTTAACTACCACCAATCTTCGCGAGAATTTCAGGCTGAATGTCCCAGAGCTTAATCTGGGGGGTGGAATTGGCGCGGGAGAACGCCATCTTGCGCCAGGAACGCTGGTCACTCTGAAGCTCACGCAAGGTGTTCGCACCATCAAGGCGCAGGCGATTGTACGCGGCGCACGTCCGCAGGCCATGGCCTTTGAGTTTGTGGATATGGATCTGGAAGACCGTGCGCGGCTGCGCAAAATTCTTCTCGATCTGGGTGGACTGCCGCAAGCTTCGAACGTTTCCAGCCGAACCAGGCGCCGCGGCCGCATTGCGATGATGAAATAGCCGGCTGGGTTTTTTTGCCCCGAGACTTTCCCACGGAAATCCGCCCAAGTACCTCCCGATTGGCACGTCTAGCGCGAAACCGTTACAATTATAGTTTGTGCGAACTGCGTCGGGCGTAGCTGTCTGCCTGCAGCACTTCGCTGAGCTCGCGGAGAAACGGCAAAAACACTTCATGGATGTAGCCAAAATACTTGATCGCGTCGTCGCAAAGTTCATTGGAACCAAGCACGAACGCGACATCAAGAAACTTCAGCCCATCGTCGCCGCCATCAATGCGAAAGAAGCGGAAACGCAGGCGATGTCCGACGATGCGCTAAAAGCGCAATTCTTAAAGCTGAAGGACGAAGTTCAAGCGCGTCTGAAAGATGCGGATGCTGCCGATACCGGATATCGCGACATTCTGCAGGCGGCGTTCGAACCAGCTATCGTGCCGGCGTTCGCTCTGGCACGCGAAGCTGGCCGCCGCTTTTTGAACATGCGCCATTTCGACGTGCAATTGATCGGCGGCATCGTCTTGCATCAGGGCAAAATCGCCGAGATGCGAACAGGCGAAGGCAAGACTCTAGTTGCCACGCTGCCGGCGTATCTCAACGCGTTGACCGGACGCGGTGGCGTTCACGTCATCACGGTGAATGATTATCTGGCCTCGCGCGACGCTGAGTGGATGGGACAGATTCACCGCTTCCTGGGTCTCGAAGTTGGTTGTATTCAAAACGACATGGACGACTTCGAGCGGCAAGCAGCCTACGCCGCCGACATCACTTACGGCACAAACAACGAATTCGGCTTCGACTATTTGCGCGACAATATGAAGTTTGACCTCGCGACTTGTGTTCAGCGAGGCCACTACTTCGCCATCGTTGACGAAGTAGATTCGATTCTGATCGATGAGGCGCGCACGCCGCTGATAATCTCCGGGCCGTCGGATGAGGCGACCGACAAGTATTACAAGGCTGACGCGATCATTCCGCAGTTGAAAAAGGGCGAAGAGATCGACGGGAAGAAAACCGGGGATTACGTGGTTGACGAAAGACAGCACACTGCAGTGTTAACCGAAGAAGGCGTCGACAAAGCGGAACGGCTGCTGGGCGTGGGAAATCTCTACGATCCAGCAAACATGGAACTGCTCCATTGCGTTGAGCAAGCGCTGAAAGCACACACGCTCTACAAACTTGATCATCAATACGTTGTTCAGGACGGCGAAGTAATAATCGTTGACGATTTCACCGGGCGATTGATGAAAGGCCGTCGTTGGTCTGATGGGTTGCACCAGGCCGTCGAAGCAAAAGAGGGTGTGAAGATTGAGAAAGAAAACCAAACCCTCGCGACCATCACCCTGCAGAATTACTTTCGTTTGTACGAAAAACTTTCCGGCATGACTGGTACAGCGGAAACTGAGGCGGCGGAGTTTCACACTACCTACAAGCTGGAGGTAATTGTTATTCCGACCCACATGCCGATGGTCCGCAGTGATCGTTCAGACGTGATTTATCGCACGCTGCCCGAGAAATGGGACGCTGTGATTGAAGAGATCAAGGATTGCCATGAGCGCGGACAGCCCGCGCTGGTAGGTACGGTATCTGTTGAAAACTCGGAACTCATCGCGCGCCGGCTGCAACGCGAAGCTGTTCCCCACAACGTTTTGAACGCGAAGTATCACGAACGCGAGGCGGAGATCATTGCACAGGCAGGACGCAAAGGCGCCGTCACCATCGCCACCAACATGGCCGGTCGCGGCACCGACATTCTGCTGGGCGGCAATCCGGATTTTATGGCGCGTGAGTTTCTAAAGAAGGAAGAGATTGATCCTGACGAAGCGACGGAAGACCAGTGGTCACAAGCATTCTCGCGTGCTAAACGCATTGTGGAGGAAGAGCATAAGGAAGTAGTCGGAATTGGCGGGCTTCACATTTTAGGTACGGAGCGCCACGAATCGCGGCGCATCGATAATCAGCTCCGCGGGCGTGCCGGACGCCAGGGCGATCCTGGTTCATCGCGCTTTTTCCTTTCGCTTGAAGACGACCTGATGCGCATCTTTGCCGGCGACAAAGTCAAGGCGCTGATGCAGCGTCTGGGAATGGAAAAGGGCGTCGCCATCGAATCTAAGATGGTCTCCAAGCGCATTGAGTCGGCGCAGAAGTCCGTAGAAGGACGAAACTTCGAATCGCGCAAGCACCTGCTCGAGTATGACGATGTCATGAACAAACAGCGCGAGACGATTTATGGCTTGCGCCGCCAGTTGATGGAAGAGCCGGATCAGCGTGAATACCTGATGGGCGATCCGCCTCAGGCCGGAGTTGCCTATGACCTGCTTTCCGATCTCACCAAGCAGTACTTGAATCCGGATGTTTCACCGGACGATTGGGATATCGAAAACTACAAGCTTCAGATCAAGACCATCTACGATTTTGACGCGGACGCTCAGGGTATAGATATTCCGAACCTTACTTCGGCGGAAGTCACTGATGCGATCTGGGAAAAGCTCAAGGTTAAATATTCTGAAAAGGAACAGCAAATCGGACCGGAAGCGATGCGCACCTATGAGCGCATCATCATGCTCAACATCATCGATGCTCAGTGGAAGGACCACCTCCTGTCGCTCGATCATCTTAAACAGGGCATCGGTCTGGTTGGCTACGGCCAGAAGGATCCGCTGGTTGAATACAAGAAGCAGAGCTTCGACATGTTTCAGGAGATGCTCGATCGTATCGACACCAGCACGATTAGATCCCTGTTCAATCTTCAGATTGTTTCGGAAGAACCACCCGAGGCCCTCCGGCAACGCCGTTTGCCACGCCGTCCTTCGCCAATGACATTCACTGGACCAAACCAGGGCGCAGCCGCGGCGGGTGAAGAAGCAGGAAAGGTCAAGACCGTAGTTCGCGATCAACCGAAGGTCGGCCGCAACGAACCTTGCCCCTGCGGCTCCGGCAAAAAGTATAAGAAGTGTCATGGCGCGGCGGCTTAGCTTGCGTGCGTTGAGACTCGTCTAGAGCGACAGTTAGACCGCGCATTATTCCAAACCTGAACCGCAATACACGGAGCAAGCGCGACAAAACCAAGTCGCAGAAACTCCCGCTACCCCCGTTTAGATCCTGTTTATTCAACTGCTTTTGGAAATGACTACTACATCAACGAATCCCGCAGTGCAGGCCATCATCGGTGAGGCCGCACCGCATCAGGCAAGGCTCGCAGCCGCTAGCGGGCTGTTGCCGCTGCCTCAGTCTGATTTGCTGGAAGTACTGGTTGCACTGCGACAATCGGAAGACGCGGAGATTGCCACCGCAGCAAGAGCAACCCTCGATAGCCAGGACGCAGAAGATTTGTTGGCCGCTGCCAAAAGCGATGAAACGCCAGTTGCGGTTCTCGATTATTTGGCAACGCTTTCACAGAACAGTCGCCAGATTCATGAAGCAGTAGTTCTCAACAATAACACTTCTGACCAAGCCATCGCCGGATTGGCTGCCTCGGCCTCCGACGGCTCGCTGCTGGAAATGATTGCCCTTAATCAGCAGCGGCTCGTGCGATTTCCTAAAATCATTGACGCGATCCTCGCAAATTCAGATCGTTCCCCGGAAGCGGAACGACGCGCGCGCGAAACGAAACAGGAATTTTTTGAGAAGGAAAGAGGCGCGCAGCAGATTGCTCAGGAACTGCGAACGAGAGGCCAGACTGCCGCAGCTGAATTCTTTGAAAGCGCTGACCTCACGGAGGGATTGAGCGTCGAAGACGCCTGGTTGCTCGCCGAACACATCGAGGTCTCCGATGCTGATCTCGACAACTCCTGGCTGCCCTCAGAACGCTTTGAAGACCTGAAAGCGGAAACTCCCGAGGAGCACGCTGCTAACTTCAAGCGAGTAATAGAGTATGAACGACTTGAAGTGGGCGAAGTACCGGCGGAACGCGTGACTCTGATTCGGCGCCTCATGTTCATGAACGCGAAAGACCGCGTGAAGATGGCCATGAAGGGAGACCGCGAAGCTCGCGGCATATTGATTAGAGACTCAAACAGGGTGGTAGCAACGGCCGTGATCCACAATCCCCGCCTCACCGATCAGGAAGTGGAAAACATCGCCGCCATGAGGACAGTGGCCGATGAAGTCCTGCGCCTTATCTCCTTGAATCGCAACTGGGCTCGTTCGTATTCCATCATTCACAATCTTGTTCGTAACCCGCGCACCCCACTCCCTACGGTGATCAGTACGCTGCCCCGCATACGTACCAAGGACCTCAAGCAACTCTCTCAAAACAGAAACGTTTCGGAGGCCGCGCGTCGTCAGGCGTTGCGCCTCTCTGAAGCGCGCTCAGGTAAGTAGATCGCCCCAAACTAACGAGTGACTAGCCTCAGGGAGAGGCGGAATGTTACAGATGTTTTGCGAAATGGTTAACATTGTCCTTGACACGTCACAAAGGTTCGGTATAATTTCACACTGAACAAGCGGTTCCATTGAAAAAGGTGCCAGTCAAGAAGGGACGCGGTTTTATTTTATCGACGCCGCGAGGCTTTATCTCACCCGCAAAACGCACTGCCTGGTTCAACGGGATCAGTCTTAAGTGACGATTCTCAGTTCTTTGCCACCACCCTGTATTTACCCGAACCTGCCGGAAAGTTTGCCCCGCCAATCGTAATTGATTAGCGGGGCGCCTCTCTTTTAGCACAATGATAAATGAGACTACTTTCGGGAAAGCGTCGTCTCTTTTGGCAACTCCGACACAATACCCGAACCCGACGAACGGGTGTCTGCCACCTTACCCGTCATCTCGGCAAAAAGCTGTTCATACTGATCAACAACCCGCTCCCAATCATAGTATCGCTGCACTCTAATCTGCGCTCGATTGCGATAACTCTGCACTAAAGAGCCGTCTCGCAAAACGCGCTGGAGTTTTTCTGTCAGGTCGAGTTCATCCGCGTAAGGTATTCCTGCATCCCCCACCGCCTCGATGTTTTCCGGAGTGGCCAGAGTCAAGACGCAGTTGCCATAGCCCATTGCTTCTAAAAGCGCAGGATGTGTGCCTCCAACCTCGGTTGCATGCACGTAACAATAAGCATTCTGCTGCAAAGCCCGATAGTCCTGTCCAAAAACAAATCCGGTGAAAACAATTCGTTTGTCGCCACGCGCGCGCGTTTTTAAGTCGCTGATGTAATCGTGAGCGTAGGGCGCGTCACCGACTATCAACAAACGATAGGCAGTCCGCACTTTCTTGAAAGCCTCGATTACAAGATGCGCATTGTTCTCCGGCTCGAGTCGCGACACGTAAAGAACATACCGGTTCGGCTCCGCTCGCCAACGCCGCACGGCTGCTCGATCCGGCCGCCGTTCAACTTCCGAACCATAAGCGATCATTTCGGACTTTGCGTTGTAACGAGCCAGGTAATAATCATGAATGACCTGCGCGTCAGTCACCATCACATTGGGTAAAATCGTCGACAAACGTTCGGCTGCCAAATAGTAACGCCTGCCCAACCAGCCCCATTTCTTTCGTTGGTGCTCGAGTCCATCCACGTTGATGACTACCGGAGTGCCCGTGAGTCTGAGTATGGGAGCGAAAGGAGCATTCGCGGCGTTGCAGATCAGCGCCGCATCAAACCGGGACGAGATAGCATGGACCGCGGAAAGAAACGAATGAACGACGGTATCGAAGTATTTGTGCCGGATCGTGGGAAGCACTTTCAACCGCACACCGTGATACTCCAACTGGCGTGGTGAAACGTAGTGGGCCCGGCCATATACCGTGACTTCGTGCCCGCGCGCCACAAGTCTTGTGGACAGATGCTCTGCGAAGGTTTCGAATCCGCCGTAGCTGGCCGGAATGCCACGCGTTCCAAGAATGACGATGCGCATAAGCCTGGAGAAATCGAATCGACTACGATGCTAAAGACACTGGCCGACTAACCCACCCGCGCGGCTTTCTTATAAATCTCGAGAGTTTGACGTGCGGTCTCTTGCCAGTCAAAGAGTTCCGCACGTTCCAATCCTTTGACGCGAAGGCGCGCGCGCAAGTCTGAATCAGTGATCACTTTCTGAATTGCGGAAGCAATTTCATCCACCTCAAACGGATCCACGAGCATGCCCGCATCGCCAACCACTTCCGGCAAGCTGGTTTTGTTTCCCACGATTACCGGCGCGCCACACTTCATTGCCTCAAGCGGGGGCAAACCAAATCCTTCGAAATATGAGGGGTAAACAAAACAGAGCGCCCCTGAATACAATGTCGGTAAGTCGGCTTCCGGCACATATCCGGTCAGAATTACCGAGGTACTAACTTCCAGTTCCTTAATCGTGCGGAGAGTTTCATCATATAGCCAGGCACATTTTCCTACGAGCACAAGTTGAGGCAGCTTAACCTCTGGTCTGGTCCGGCGCAAGAGTGAATATGCCGCGAGCAGACGACTCAAATTCTTGCGTGGCTGAATCGCGCCGACCGAGAGGATATAGTCGCCTTCTATGCCATAAGTTTGTCTAACGCGTTGAAGTTCTCCTTCGTCCTTAACCGGCCGGAAATGTGCGGGTGCAGCCAAAGGGATGACGCTTACATTCTCAGGGCTCACGTGGTAACTGGCAATAATGTCGTTGCGCGCGTAATTCGAAAGCGCTATCACTTGCGCGGCCTCTCGCGCTGAACGACGCACAGTTATGCGAAGTTGCTTATGGCTGCGCCACTTAAAGGTCTGCGGAAGATGTTCGAACGAGAGGTCATGAATACTCACTACTAACGGACAGGGTGAAAAAGGTGGAGCGGTAAATTGAACGTGCAGGACGTCGACGGGGTTTCTTCTGAGCTCAGCGCTCAGGGTCAGTGGAATGCGGATCAGGGGCGTGTGGGGCAGCGTCGCCCGAACGGAAAAGTTGGGCCATCTGTTGCTGAAACGTTCCACCGCTTCTCGCCTGGTAACGTACAGCGTGTAGTTGTTGACGGAATCAACTCCGGCAAGAGCTTCTATGAGATTCGTCGCGTAGCTCTCGTTGCCGCCAAGTCCAGTCCCAACAGAGTGGGCGTCAATTGCTATTCGCAAGCAGGCTGCGGCCCCCTTAGAGATCAAGTCGCCAGGACCTGGCGTTGAGGTTGGTTCAGAACCGGGGCTATGAACAGTTGAATCGGTTCAGGAGCTTATTTATGAAAGATGCGGCGACCAGGAGACTGGATCTGCTGGCCTTGTCTAAAGCAGGAACGCCGCCTGCCAGCCGGCTATTTCTTTCCTACCGCTGATGCCTGTGAATCACCACTCTGATGACCTCGAGTGTCGCGCTCGCGAATGCGCGCAGCTTTACCGCGCAACTCGCGCAGGTAGTAAAGCTTCGCTCGCCGCACCCGACCTCTCTTCACCAAATCAATATGGTCAACAATGGTTGCGTGAAGCGGAAAGATTCGCTCAACGCCGACGCCAAAGCTGGTCTTGCGGACCGTGATTGTTTCGCGCGCGCCGCCGTGTTTGCGAGCGATGACTACGCCTTCAAACGCCTGCAAACGTTCCTTCGTCTCAGATTCCTTAATGCGAACGTGCACGCGCACGGTATCGCCCGATTGAAAATCAGGAATATTCTTGCGCAGTTGGGTTTCTTCAATACTATCTAGTCGGTTCATTTCGTTACTCCAGCAAGTTTAGGTTCAAGCTGCCGCTTGCGGCCGTCGGCAAAACTCGAATAATACTATTTCAAAAGATCAGGACGATTCCGTTGCGTCTTCCGCAGAGCCGCTTCACGACGCCAGCGCGCGATCTCTCCGTGATTGCCCGTCAACAAAACATCCGGGACGCTCAATCCTGAAAACTCGGTCGGCCGCGTATAGTGCGGATGATCCAGTAATCCATCGGAGAACGATTCGTTCGCTGCCGAGGTTTCGTTTCCCAACGCTCCTGGTAACAATCGCCCGACTGCGTCGATTACCACCACCGCGGCCGGCTCGCCACCCGACAAAACGTAATCTCCAATCGAGATTTCATCCGTCACCAGCGCTTGGCTTACACGTTCGTCAACGCCTTCATAGCGTCCGCAAATCAAAACGATATGCGATGCGTTTTGTGAAAGATCCTGCGCAAGTTCCTGCGTGAACACTCGACCTTGCGGCGACAAAAGAACTACGCGCGTTTGCGGCGAATAATCTTCCCGCTTACCGCAGCCGGTTAGCTCTGCAACGGCGGCAAAGATCGGTTCGGGCTTAAGCACCATGCCCTCGCCGCCCCCGAACGGGCGATCATCGACCACGTGATGTTTGTCGCTCGTCCAGCGGCGCAGATCATGCGCCTTTGTTTCCACCAGTCCGGCGGTCCGTGCCCTGCGAATAATCCCGTAATCAAACGCCTCGCGAAAAAACTCCGGGAAAATAGTAATGATATCGCAGCGCAGCACAGTGCAATTTCAAAGACAACTACAAATCCAATAGGCCCTCTGGCGGATCGATTGATATCTTCTTACTGGATTTGTCGATTTCAACAATGATCGATTGGGCCATAGGTATCAAAATTTCGCGTCGCGCCTCGTTTTCAACAACCAGTAGCTCGACCCCGCCGGTTCTCATTACCTCGCGGACTTTGCCGATGACCGACCCGAGTTTGTTTTCAACTGAACACCCCTCGAGCTCCCAATCATAAAACTCGTCCAGGGAGAGCTGCACGCGTTCCCCTTCCGGAAGACCGAATTGGTAGCCTACGAGAGCCTTTGCCGATTCGATGGTGTCGTAACCCGCAAACTTCAGCACCATTCGATCCCTTTGAAACCAATAGCTCTCGAGTTCCAACTGCTTCCGCTCTCCACTCGAACCCACCCCTGTCAACTCAGAAACATGCTCGAATCGTTCCGGAAAATCCGTCAAAACATCGGCGACTAACTCGCCCTTGAGGCCCCTGGTCCTGACTGCGCGAGCAACGATGATTAAGTCGTCTCGGTTTTCGTTGCTCGGCGATTTCATTCCACGATTTCAAGCATGAAGCGATGCTTTCTCTTCAGGCTCACCGCGTAAGCCAGGGAACGCAAGGCGCGTATGGTCCGCCCCTGCCTGCCTATCACCTTCCCCATATCGCCAGGCGCGACACGCACTTCAATCAGTGTGGCTCCCTGGTGATCTACTTCGCGCACGTCGACCGCGTCCACATCGTCAACCAACGACTTGACAACCATCTCGATGGCTTCTCTCATTGTCGTTCCGGTTTGACGCTTCGTTGTTTTAAGCTTCAGGCTGAGCGGCAGCCTGTTGTTTGTCGCTGGCTTTGATCAGTTGACCAACCGTCTCAGTCGGCTGCGCACCCTTTTCCATCCAGTAGCGGACGCGATCCATGTCCAGCTTAATTTCAGCTGGATTTCGTGTCGGATCATAGGTACCCAGGTTTTCGAGATAGGCACCATCGCGTTTCGATTGTTTCTCCTTCACAATAATCCTATAGGAAGGTCTCTTCTTCGCTCCCGTGCGCATCAGTTTGATTGCTAACAAATCCTTACCTCCGTTTTAGCTAACTAACTCTCCAACATTTTGAGTGGCGCGCTGTCCCACTCATCACCCATAACTGCTTCGTTATCTTCTTTTCTTTTTACGTTTCTTCTTAAGCTTTTTTCTTGACGGCCCGGTTGGCGCTCCTGCCGCAGGAAAGGACGGCATCTCATCCCCGTCGCTGCCAATGCCAGCCAGTCCGGCCATGTCCGGCATTCCCGCCATGCGGCGCATCATTTTCCCTTTTAGACCGCTCCCACCAAACAAGCCGGAACCGCTGAGTTGTCTCATCATCTGCCGCATCTCGGTGTACTGCTTAATGAGCTTATTTACTTCAGCGACATTCGTCCCAGAGCCACGCGCTATTCTGCGGCGCCGATTGGCATTAAGAATCCTATGATCGGTTCGTTCTTCCCGCGTCATCGAGTCGATGATCGACTCAGTGCGCTTCAGCTCCTTCTCCATCTGCTTCGTCTGTTCTTCGTCCATCTGCGGCATGCCAATACCGCCGAGCAGCTGGTCGGGAAGAAGCTTCATGATCTTTGAGAAAGAGCCAAGTTTCTTCACCTGGCGAAGCTGTGAGCGGAAATCGTCAAGAGTAAACTCGTTTTTCTGAAGCTTCTTTAATTGCTCCTCTGCTTCAGACTGATCAACTTTCGACTGTACTTCTTCGATGAGCGACAACACATCACCCATCCCCAGAATTCGTTGCGCCACACGGTCAGGATAGAAAGGATCGAGCGCGTCATACTTCTCGCCGACGCCAACGAACTTTATCGGCTGACCAGTAACCTGTTTGATGGAAAGGGCCGCGCCCCCGCGCGCGTCGCCGTCCATCTTGGTTAGCACTACGCCGGTGATGCCAATGCGGCGGTGAAATTCTTCCGCTGAACGAACCGCATCCTGGCCGGTCATCGCGTCAGCAACGAACAGTATTTCAACCGGGTGCGTTTCGCTTTTGATACTCACCAACTCTTCCATCAACTCATCGTCGATGTGCAGGCGTCCGGCAGTGTCAATGAGTAACGTATCGAAGCCGGTCTGTTGCGCGTGCTTGAAAGCTTCGCGGACCAGGGTCAGCGGATCGTTCGTTTCGCTCTGTTCAAAGATCTGTTGGCCAGTTGCCCTGGCAATAACCTTAAGCTGCTCGCGAGCTGCCGGCCGGTAAACGTCTACTGAAAGCAACAGCGGCTTGCGATCCTGATTGGCCGCGAGCCAACGCGCGATTTTCCCTGTGGAAGTCGTCTTGCCGGAACCTTGCAGACCCACAATCATGACGACGTTAGGGATCTGTTTGGTAAAGACCAGGCGGGACGATTGACCTCCCAATAAATCGACCAGCTCGTCGTAGACTATCTTAACGACCTGCTCGGAAGGCTTCAGCTCCTGCCAAACCTGTTGTCCCTCGGCCTTTTCCTTGACGGAGACGATAAAGTCTTTTGCAACCTTATAGTTGACGTCGGCTTCAAGTAAGGCGAGACGAATCTCGCGCAACGCCGCGTCGACATGCTCCTTCGTCAGCACCCCTTCGCCGCGCAGGTTCTTCAGAGTCCGTTTTAGCTTGTCAGATAAGGACTCAAACATAGTGCTCTAGGCGAAGTTTCCTGCCGGCGACGGAAACGAGGATGATAGCGGCCAGCCCGAAACAGTGTCAAGGTAGGTACTATACAGGCCTTCCAAACATGCAACATCGCGCGGCTTGTGTCTAATTTGTTGATACGCTTGGCCGAGGTCTTCCTCGAGTTTGGCGCGGTTGATGCCATGAACCTTGACGGTGGCGGTTCAACCACGATGGTTATCCACAATAGGATTTGTAAACCGACCTTCCGATCAAACTGGGGAGCGTCCGGTTAGCGACGCGATACAGGTCTTTCCTAAACCAAACTGACAAAAACACATGGTGGACGCCCTTTGTCGCGTGTGTTAGATTCTAGGCTGTTTTGTTGCTTTAGTGAGATGCGCGGCTTCGTGGGAGAAGCCGACGCACCCAACCTTCCACCCGCTTCAAACAAAGTGAACTATGAAAAACGGACTGAATTGACCGTTTCCAAAGGATTACATGGCGAAGAAAGAAATTTCCGGGGCCGGTAGCCCGGAAGGATCCTCAAGCGGAAAAGGTGTGGTCGATCTCGCCGATGCGCGAGTCCGACTTCGCTCGCGTTCGCGTCAACCTTCCAGCCAAAATCTATTAGAGGAGTTGGACGAAGTTCGCTCGCTGCTCGATCAGGGTCTCTCAGCCGAAGCCAAGTCTCGAATCGGCCTACTTATCTCTGCCGCTCAGCACAATCCCTCGATTCTCG